>ERZ778513.1257-NODE-1257-length-16005-cov-5.682320_pt1 | contig 16005 bp, 10 predicted proteins | sample MGYA00510345_ERZ778513 | MGnify/ENA primary metagenome ERZ778513 (study PRJEB29527, sample SAMN07138966) | mouse gut metagenome | material: feces | host: mouse | place: China:Nanjing | collected 2016-01-25 ... | reverse complement strand
TGCCCAAGCCGCCGGCACCACCGGCAGCGGCGACGAATTCGTCGCCCGCGTGGCGCAGGTCGGCGAGCACTTCACCGGGGCGCTTGGGCTGGCCTTCGGCTCCGCGTGCGGTGAACACCACGGTGCCGATCGGCACAGGCAGGCGCAGGTCGTCGCCTTGTGAACCGTCTTTTGTGTCGCCCAGACCCATCGTGCCGTTGCCGGCGGAACGGTGCGGCATGAAGCGGTAGTCCAGCAGCGAATTCGCGTTCGGGTCGGCCACGAAAATCACCGATCCGCCTTTGCCTCCATTGCCGCCGTTCGGTCCGGCGAGCGGCTTGTATTTCTCACGGCGGATGCCGGCGGAGCCATTGCCGCCGTCGCCGCCCTTCACATGCACAGTTACTCGATCCACAAAATCACTCATGGTTGCCCATTCTATCTGTGCGCCACTATTTCGCGCAGTGTCTTCTGCCGTAGTCAGTGCGCTGCCTTACGCCACTCACGAACGGACACTGCAGTTTCGTGGGGATTGCCACTCTTCGGGCTGCCATAGCGTGCGAATTGTACGCGGTTCCGAGAGGGTTGCGTACAATTCGCACACAACCCTCTTCGCTACGGGTAGCGCCTCTTTGCTACGGGTAGTGCTTGCACACCGCGCCTCCTGCTAAAAACCGCTGATTTCCAACGATTCTACTTGAGCGTTCGGGGTACATTCACTACCCGTAGCAGAAGATGCACTACCCGTAACGAAAGAAGCACTACCCGTAGCAAAGGAGGTAACCCGCTGCAGTGAAAAAGTTGACTGCCACAAATGCTGGCTGAGCGTGCTCACCGACTGCTTCGACGGGATGATCGTATCACCATCGTCGCCGTCGTAACGGCGCTTTCGCATCAATTCGCGTCGAACCAGCTTCGCACTTCTGCACACTTCGCATCCAAGCCGGCTTGTATCGCCTGAATCACCTGCAATCGTTCGATAGCAGCGGCATCATCGGGACCGTAGGCAAGAAGCACTGTAAACACTTCTTCACCGGCCACTTCGGCAAACGCCTGCGGCAATCTGTGCGCATAATCTCGGAGACCACCGACGATCCGATCTTCATCACCACTGTCTCCACAGAGTTGAGCGAGTTTTCGCCATGCCCGCAAGTCAGCAAAACACCAACGATACTCATCCCCGATCTTCATCGCCATCTTCAGTTTTCTGGCACCATGAATGTAGCCCTCATACGGATACATCGACGCCACGTCATAGAGCGGAGCCAACGCGGGCCGCCGATCTTCCCATTCGAGCACCGCATAGTTCTTGGCATGCGCATCAGTCCCACACAACAGGTAATTCACTATCAGCGCCGAATAGAACAAATCCACACTCGACTCCGCGCATCCATTGTCGCGCATGAACTTCACTATACTCACCGCGCCCGGGCCGCCGTCACTTTGATATTTATCGGCACTCACGATTCCCATCGCCTGACATAGATCCTCTTGATGAATTCGATGCACGTTCAGCGGCCGCTGATTCCCTATGGGCTCTTCCACAACATCACGATCCCAACGACGACTGACGACGGCGTTCACTCCCCCGAAATCCATGTATGACGAGGCCGAAGCTGGCAAACCCAATCGACCGACCGCGCGCATACAGAGATACTCATTGAAAGCCTGACCCTGCAATCGCGAGATGCCTGGCTTGATTATGTGCGTGGTCGCGGCCGCACCTCGCGCCTCATACCATTGATTCCGACCGCTGGCATATGCGAGCGCGATCTTCTCCTGCGAGCCGTTCAATGACCGCCGCTCACCGTTCATCTGCCACGCATGGGCGTCTGTCGCACCTGTCCCGCCCAACCGTTCGCCGATCTCCTGCACATCGATGGGTTCCATACTTCAGGCAACGGCAGTGCCATAAGCTGCTCTTCCGTGATGAATTGCACCGCTCCACCGCAATCCATGCCGACTGCAGACAACAGTGCGAACGGATTACGAGGGCTCACTCCATACAAGTTTCCGATTCGCGTACGCACATCCATGGAATCCGGCAACAACCCATCGATATAAGCTTCCACAGGCCGGCCCGACCATGCCTCGCCACGCACCGGCATCGAGAGCGAAAGCGCCATGCCATGCCTCATATCCGCATCATATTGAAACATGTGCCGGCCAAGGTCATCCTCTGCGAGCACTCCGATATGTCGCCCATCGAGTAGAACGTGTAGTTCCTTCACGTCTTCCCCTTCTCATCACCGACTGCAGCTTTGGTCATCGTTGGTTTCTCTCTGAGACTCAGAATCCTTCGCCACTGCCGAAATCGTCGCTTGCGCCGTTTGCTTCACCGCTTCGGACAGGACTTCATCATGCTGAGCGACGGCAAGCTTCAGACTCTCTGCAAGGCGTGCCATCGAAGCACCCAACGTGCCATCGGTGAATTGAGCCTGCGCCCATTGATTCATGCGCTTGCGCATTTCCTCCCATTGAACATTGTCAATTCCCGGCACCCTCAGCAACGACTCCACGCCCGCAGAAGGGAGAGGAAGACCTCCAGAAACAGCAGAGCGACTTGTTTCGGCACGGTCCACCCGCCGCATGGCCACAGCACTTCCCGCGTTGTCTACGGACGACGAACCATCACCCTGAGACGGGGTTGCGGATTTGTTCGTCTCATACGAAACCTCCATCCGCATATCCAACACTTCGAAAAGCTTCATGATGCGCTCAAACCCAGCGTTCTCCACGTGCCCGCTTTCGAATCGGCTAATCCACGGTCTGGAAACGCCAACCCGCTGAGCCAGTTCAGCCTGCGTCAGACCACGCGCAATGCGGGCATCACGAACTGCCACAGCAAGCTGACTCTTGGACCAGATTGTGCTTGTATACGCCAATGCGCGCGCTCCTCGTCAACCATTTGCAATGTTAGTTTTACATAACATCATTAAAGGTGTTAGCAATACCTAACAAATCATAGCATGTTAGCTCATCGCAACATACAGAAGCTATAGAAATCGCCCCGTTGCACGCGATTATTTCGGGAGTGTCTTCTGCCGTAGTCAGTGCGCTGCCTTACGCCACTCACGAACGGATACTGCGGTTTTGCGGGGGTTGCCGCTCTTCGGGCTGCCATAGCGTGCGAATTGTACGCGGTTCCGAGAGTCTTGCGTACAATTCATACGCAAACTGGCCCTGTTGCGCAAGGATTTTACGCAGCCTCCCCAAAACCGCGTACAATTCGCACGCAACCCTCTTTGCTACGGGTAGTGCCTTCTTTGCTACGGGTAGTGCTTGCGCACCGCACCTCCTGCTAGAAACCGCTGATTTCCAACGTTTTTGCTTAAGCGTTCGGGGTACATTCACTACCCGTAGCAAAGGAAGCACTACCCGTAACGAAAGAAGCACTACCCGTAGCAGAAAGGTTGACCGCACCAGCAGAAAGATCAGGCGCCACAGCAGAAAGATCGCACACTGATATAGAAAAACGCACGCCGAAAAACGACGTGCGTTGAAGAATATATGCAGTGTAGACTGCGGTCACTCGGAGATGACGTCGACGACCTTGCGATCGCGGCGCACAGCGAACTTAACCTGGCCGTCCGCGAGTGCGAACAGCGTGTGGTCCTTGCCGATGCCCACGTTCTGGCCCGGGTGGAAGTTGGTACCACGCTGGCGAACCAGAATGTTGCCAGCCACGACGGCTTCGCCGCCGAACTTCTTCACACCGAGGTACTGGGGATTCGAATCGCGACCGTTGCGCGAGCTGGAAGCGCCCTTCTTATGTGCCATTTCTCGTTCCTTTCGGTTAGCTGAAGTCTGCCGTCAATAATAACTGAAATCAGGCGATCTCAGTGATCTTGACGATGCTCAGCTTCTGGCGATGGCCCTTACGACGAGCAACGCCGGTCTTGTTCTTGAACTTCTGGATGCGGATCTTCGGGCCCTTGGCCTCGTCATCCACAACTTCGCCCTTGACGGAGATCTTTGCCAGATCAGCCGCGGCAATGGTGACCTTGGAGCCGTCGACGACGAGCGCGACCGGGAATTCCACGGTCTCACCCTTCTTGGCTGCAAGACGATTCACGAGGATGGTATCGCCGACCTCGACCTTTTCCTGATGGCCGCCGGCCTTGACAATCGCGTACATATCAGTTCCTTTATTCACTTGGAAAGCTTACTGCCCGGCACGTTCGAGCCTCGCGGCCAGACACCAGCAATCAAATATACACAGCACCATGTACTTTCGCAACACGCCGAAGACACGCCGAAGCGCACCCCGCCCGACCACTGTCACCGAGCATACGGCACAGCATCCCGCTCCCCGACGCCGTTCGTCGCATCAATCAAGTATCCCCCCTGTTATGTGGTTGTCTCCCACATATTACGGGGGGTAAAATGTGGGAGACAACCACATAACAGGGGGGATAACTATGATTCAGGCACTCACACGCACCATCACCCACGAACTTGACCACTGGTACAACAGCCCCAACCGCAAGCCCCTGCTGCTGCGCGGCGCCCGCCAAACCGGCAAAACCTGGATCGTCAACGCATTCGGCGCATCACACTTCGACCACGTTGCGCGCATCGACTTCATGCGCGACGTCGACGCCCGCGCACTCTTCGACGGCAATCTCACCACGGACACACTGCTCCGTTCCATCGAAATCTACACCGGCGTGCCCGTCCGCACGGAAAGCACGCTTATATTCCTCGATGAAATCCAAGAATGCCCGCGCGCAATCACTGCGCTCAAGTATTTCTGCGAAGACGCGCCCGACTACCACGTCGTTGCCACCGGCTCCTACATGGGCATATCTCGCCACGAAGATGTGTCTTTCCCCGTTGGCAAGGTCGACATGCTCACGCTGCACCCGCTGACATTCGCTGAATTCCTCACCAACGCAGGACAATCCGCACTTGCTGGGCTCATCCGCGAAGGCGACATCTCTTCCGTCCCTACTGCATTCTCTCCTAGGCTCACCGAGCTGCTCAAAACATACATGATGGTCGGTGGCATGCCGGAGGTCGTGCTGGCTCATCTCAATGGCGCCTCCGCGCAAGAGACGCGCGCGAATCAGCTCGCGATCCTCGACTCGTACGATCTCGACTTTTCCAAACATGCGCCCACACGCCTGCTCGAGCGCATCCGGCTGGTGTGGCGCTCGCTCCCCGCACAACTCGCGAAGGAAAACAGGCGTTTCGTCTACGGTGTCGTGCGCCCGGGGGCGCGCGCACGCGATTTCGAAGAAAGTTTGATGTGGCTCGAGGACTACGGCATCATCACGCGAGTGCCGTGCGTGTCCGCGCTCCGTGCCCCACTATCCAGCTATGCCGACCCGACTGTCTTCAAACTGTTTGTTTCCGACATCGGGCTGTTGGGGGCTCTCGCCGACCTCGATCCAGCCGTCGTACTCAACGGTTCCGCGATTTTCACCGAATTCAAAGGGGCTCTCACGGAACAACTGGTTTGCCAGCAGCTTGTGGCGCAACAGTACTCCCCGTATTACTGGGCCAATCCGCAAGGGCACGCGGAAGTGGATTTCGCTGTGGAACAGTACGGCACAATCTACCCCATCGAAGTGAAGGCGTCCATCAATCTCCGCGCCAAAAGCCTGCACGTCGCATGCGACCGGTTCCATTTGGACCACGCCTTCCGCATGGCGATGACTGACTACCGCGCTGAGGGATGGATCACCAATTTCCCCCTTTGGGCCGCCATCGGGCTCCATGCCTACCTCGAACGGACCGACTGAGCCCAAACAGCGTCTGTTTTCGTTACGGGCGGTCCCTTCTCCGCTACGGGTAGTGCTCCCTGCGCTACGGGTAGTGCACCGCAGGCGCTCCCTACACTAGAATCCGCCATTTTCCAACGATCCTATATAGAACTTGCCCAAGAAAGTACTACCCGTAGCGCAGGGAGCACTACCCGTAGCAGAGGAAGTACTACCCGTATCGGAGAAGGGACTGCCCGCAGCAACGGAGGGACTGTCCGCAGTGGAAACATCGATGTACACACGGTGAATTCGCCGTTTACGTCACCATTATGGCTGCTTGTGGCGAAGGCCAGACACCAACGACTATGCGTGGCGCAAACCAAGACCTCCCATGGCTAGAGACTAGACACCAACAACCTTTTCAAGCGACCCAGACGGTAGTCCATGACTAGAGCCTAGGCACCGACGACCTTTCCAAGCGGCTCAAACGGTAGTCCGTGACTGGAGCCTAGACTCCAACAACCGGGAATAAGGGCATATGGCATATAGACCAAGGCAAAAGGTAACAGGGCGCACTCCCTATTCGAAGTGCGCCCCTCTGAGGGGAAGAATACGAATCATCGTGAAAAACCATGATGACGATTTGCATGCAACCATATGAACGCTTTGTCAGTTTTATCTGCTTATGCGGCATTACGCGCCATATTGCGCGTATCTTCACCATCCCCACACAACTGCAATACGCAGCACCACAACAACAATAAAAGGGAGGCCACCCCGTAAGGTGGCCTCCCCGGCGCGCGCCGAACACTCAGCGCGCTACACAGCTCACGCTTCCTTCTTGCGCGTCTTGATGATCAGCAGCAGGCCCAGGATGAACGCGGCGCCCGCCACAACAACCACGAGCGCGATGTCCGCACCGGTCTGCGCCGGCGGCTTCTGCGGCGTGACCGGGGGCGCCGGCTTCGTGTTGGTGATCGTGACGCTGGCTTCGTCTTCCGCCGTCATGTCGTACTCGGAGATGGTGGTGTAGCCGGCCGGCACGTTCTTCTCCACGACCTTCCAGTCGTTGCCGGATTCCAGCCCCGTCCACGAGTGCTGCCAGTTGTTGGCGTCGGAGAGCTCAACGGTCTCCTGCGATTCGCCGTTCTTGAGCAGCTCCACGGTGATTGACTTCGGGCGGTCGGTATTGCCCGCGTCTTTCCAGACCTTCTTCACGTTGAGTGTCTCGGTCTTGACTTCAGGCACCACGCAGTCGCTCTTCGGCTCGATGTTCACCACGCGCTGGTTCGCGCCGTCTTCCACATGCACGTTCGGCAGTGCCACGAGCATCGCCGAGCCCTTGCACTCAAGTGTTTTCTCCACAAAGCGGTCCGCGGTCACGAGGAACATGCCGTCGCCCACGTTGGTGAACGAGACCGCACCATCGGCGTCGGTCACGGCGCTGGCCGCCGGCTCGGTGCCATTGACCTCGATGTATCCTGCGAGCGTGTTCGCCATGTCGCGGAATGTCTGCGGGTCGGCGTTGAGCACGTCCCAATTCACCGGATACTTCTCGGTGTCGGCGAAGTCACCGATTGGCTCGTAGCCACCTTCATCCGCCCACTTCGCCACGTTGTAGACGTGGAAGACCACGCCCTCGAGCGCCGTCTCGTCGTGCGCGTACGTGACGTTGATGGTGCCCTCACCACTGCCGGCGACAACGCTTGACGTGAGGTCGGTGCGGTCCTCCTCCGTATTGGTGTCTTCCGCGTAGACGCTCGGCACTCCTACGGCAAGGCTCGCAAGCATTGCCCCCGCGCACAGTATCGCCGGCGCAATCCGCTTTCCGACTGTAAGCCGTCCCATGTTGTCCTCCCTTGGTTTGGTGAGGTGTTCTTCTTCTCGTTTGTTATTATAAGCGTTTCTCATGCGGCTGGTTTCAGCGCCCCGCATGTTTGACCTGTGTGCCGCTCACTGCGTTGCGCCCGCGCTTGCGGCTGCGGCGCACGATGAGCCAGATGATCCACAGGATGAACAGCACAATCGCGAGGGCTATGCCCGCGATGACGAGCGTTCGGTTCGTGTCCGCCTTGTCGTACTGCGTCTCGTCCGCTTCCGCCGGCGTCGGGATGCGGTGCCCGCGCACGAGCAGTCGGTGCGAGTTGACGCCGTAGGGCGTGCACGTGATCAGTGTTGCGTAATCCTGGTTCGGGTCGAAGTCCAGGTCGCGCATTTCGTTCGGCAGCACGGTGCGTATCTGATCCACTTGGTACGTGTACGTGTCGTCAAGTACGTGGAACGCAAACGTGTCGCCTTCTTTGAGGCTGTCGAGGCCGGTGAACAGTTTCGCCGACGGCAGTCCGGTGTGTCCGGAGACGGCGGTGTGCGTGCCTGTGCCACCGACCGGCAGTGACGACCCGGCCAGGTGACCGCCGGCTATCTGCAGCACGGTGTCTTCGGTGCCATGGTAGACAGGCAAGCGCACTTCCAGCTTGGGAATCGTGATGTACCCCATGATTCCGGTGCCGGTGATGTCGAGCGTCTTGTTGTATTCGTCCATCTGCTCGTCGGTCAGATGCCAACGATCTGGCAACGTGTTGAGTTGTTGGTTGTAGGCATGCGCTTGGTCCAGAAGTTCCTTCTTCTGTTCCCCGCTCATGTCGTTGACCTGCTCCACATACCCGGCGACTGCGCGCGAGGCGTGCATGCTGTTCCACCAGTTGGCGAACGTGGGGTAGGCGATCAGGCCGATGCCTCCGAGGAGCACGAGGGCGAAGAGCACAATCATGATGTTGAGCCCCGCGCCGCCCTTGTTCTTTTTAGTTGTTTTGGTTACTGCTTGTTCCTCCATAAGGCTGCCGCCCGTCGATTCCGTAGCGGAGCCGGCGGGCGGCGTAAGGGATGAGGAATCGGCACTGCGGTCAGTCTGAGGAGTCAGAATGGCTGAGTTGCGATTCCTCATGTCACCTTTCCTTATAGGGGGTCACTTGCTCTCAGGCCTGACGGCGACGGAGCGTGACGGCGAGGCCGATGCCAGCGATCAGCACGATCGCAGCGCCAGCGGCGTACAGAATCGTGGTGCCCATGCCACCGGTCTCCGGGAGGTTGGAGCCCTTGTTGTTCTCGATGGCGGCGGTGCCAACACCTGTAGCAGCGTCACCGGAGTCAGCTGCGTCGTTGACCTTGATATCGGTCAGACCAGTATTCGCATTCGAACCATTGGTCTGGTTGTTGGCGGTCGTCGCGGTGAGAACCAGCTTGAAGAAGTCATCCGGCTTGTTGTAGCCCGCCGGAGCCTTGGTTTCCTCGAGGTAGTAGGTGCCCTCATCGAGACCCGCGATCTTGAAGAGCGAGCCGTTCTCGTTCTTCAGCGTAGTGCCGGCAGTGCCAGCCGGGGCCCATCCGGTGAAGATGTAGGAGCCAGCGATGGCATTACCCTCGGTATCCTTAGCCTGAACCAGATTTGCAGCCTGATTGTTCTCAGTGCCCTTGTCGTTCTTCCAGAGAACGAATTCCGCACCCGTCAGCTCCACATCATGGTCACCGGCATCGACCTTGTTGGCGTCGAGCTCGTAGGTGAAGACGACAACTTCGTCCTTAGGAGTCGTCGCAGTGTCATACACATCGTATGGATTGTTGGAGAACTCCAGTTCCATCGTGTTCACATTGCCCGGACGACCAATCTGAGCACCCTGCTGGAGGGTGGCCTTGTAGGTGACGACGATACGATCGCCAGCAGCGAGCTTGGTGTTGTCTGCGCCGTAGGTGATGCCCTTGAGATCACGATATGCGGCTGCAGCCGGTTCCGTGGTGGCCGGAACATTCGTGCCGACAGCAATGGAGAAGGTGCCCTTCTGAGTGTCATCGGCGTTCTTGTCAACACTCACGGCGTAGTGCGTGCCATTGGTAAGGAGAGTGCCTCCGGTCAGGCTTCCATCAGCAGCCCAAGAAATGTTGGTGACATCCTTAGGAAGCACGTACACCTGCACAGAGTCTTCAACCAACTGGAGCTGAGCCGGATTCATCGTATCCTTGAAGATGTACTGGAAGTGATCATAATCACCGAACTTGGCGGGAACAGTGCCGATGAATTCGAACGGAACATCATCGCCGATGCTGTAGTCAGCGACATCGTTGAAGTTGTTGTTGATGTTCACACCCGGAAGGCGGGTGTCTGTGGTGCCGTCAACAGTATTGGAATCGTTTTCCTGAACCTTCTTCACCGAGGTGACGGTCGTGTTCTTGATGGCAACGGTCAGCGGAGCGGCTGCGGTCACATTGCCAGAGATATAGCGCGACACAGTGGTGGTATCCGCAGTGCCAGTCGCCGGTTCATTGGTCTGCTTGATGGCGTAGTAGCCTGCCGGTGAATCAGCTGCCGACAGCTGAGCGGCAGTCTGATTAGTAAAAGCAGGGTCCAGGTTCTTAGCTTCGGCAACATCGATAACGGCCTTGGCGAAGCTCTGCGCCTTCGTGGAGTCTTTTGCGAAGCCCGCACCATTGTCAGCGCCAAAATAAGCCTTGACCCATTCGGAAACCTTGGCATCGGTGGTCGGCGAGGTAATGCCACTATTGGGATCAACCTTATTGATGATTTCCGGAACAACACTGTCAGTAAACCCACCAGCGGCGTTCATCGTGTACTGGTATGTCGTGACGGCAGCATCACCTTCACCTGTGGTACTTTCGGATGCAATAACAAACGGCATATAGCCAGTGAACGTATCAGCATCGGTAGCGCCAGTGATATTAATCTGGCCGGGCGCCATGACCGCGTGCGCAGAAGTGGCACCGATGAAACCGGTGGCGGCAATCGCAGCGGCGGAGACCGCAGCGGCGAAGCCCTTCCAAACCTTCTTCATGTTATCTCCTTCGATTGTTTTCCAAATTTTATAAACCTTGCGATTCATAAAACCCTTTTACTTCCCCCCAGCAGTGAATCGGTTGATTCGAGCAAGGGAGGTGCCGTCTCGCGATAACTGATGCAGACGGCACCAAATCTTTAATTGTTCATCATTGACTATTTTGTTTAGATACGTTTCCGCATCGCTACGCCACAGCCTAGCATTGATATCGCTGTGAGCGCAAACCCGAACAGAACAATCCGCGTGTTGCCTTCACCGCCCGTAGCCGGCAAAATCACACCAGGTTCATTGCTGATTACCTGGTTCGGATAGTCCGGCAGAGGCGTAGTAGTTGGAGCTGGAATCGGGTCTCCAGTCGTTCCATCCGCGTTCTTCTTGTAGATAACCACATTCTGGAACTCGGGTGTATCCGGACCGACGGTGAAGACGTAGACCGCATCTGGATCGGCATAGTAGCCATCCGGCGCCTTGGTCTCAATCATCTCATAGCTGCCCCATGGCAGGTTGTGGAAGCCAATGCGCCCCGCAGCGGTATAGGCATCGTACGCCCAGTCAGGCTTGCCCTCCTCCTTAGCGCATGTGCCGGTCGTTTTGCTATCGGCAACCACACAGTCGGTGATCGTTACGGTAATCGTATCTCCTCCGTCATACGGGGTGTACTTGATCTGCCATTCGGAGCCGGCGAGGTAACTCGTGTCGTCCTCCGAGCTCACCTTGCCCCAATACACATTACCGGTCTTTCGCGTATTGCCAATGGGCTCGCTGGTAACATGCACAGTTTCTTCACTATCGGTGATGGTGAACTCGTATGGACCGCCTATGGCCTCATAGCCCTGCGGAATGGTGGTCTCCGTGATGCGGTAGACACCGACCGGCAGCTTCTTGACCAGGAATTTACCGGGAGTTGGGTCCTCATCCTTATACTTCACCGAAGCATTGCATGGGGTCTCGGTGCAGTCCAGCACTTCGTTGATGGTCTTCCAAGTTGGCTGACCGTCGGAGCCGATGATCTCCTGCTCGATCGTCCAGCCGGAGCCAGCCAACGCCGTGTGGGTCGTGCTGTCTTCCTTCTCCCAAACCACCTGGGTGGGCTTATCGGAAATCCAGCCCATATCACCCACAATGGAAGGCTTCACATCGCCAGCCCACGTGACCTTGCCGTCAGCACCGATCGTGAACTTGTACACAGTCGGATTCAACAGGTACCCGGACGGGGCCGTCTTCTCCTGCAGCGTGTAGTCGCCCGCCGGCAGGTTCAGAATGGTGAACTGACCGATCTGGGAGTTGGAATCCGCATAAGTGGTGTCCTTTCCCTGAATCCGCATACGCGCTTTGCGGAAGGTTTGCAGCGAAGCGGCATCTTCGGCATCACCACGCGATGCGTCTCGCACCATTGGTGCAGACATACTCTGGATAGGACAGCTTGGTTTTTCCCCCTGCCTGAAATCATTGTAGGCATATACGGTCACATCTGAGACATTGGCATTGGCATAGAAGTCATCACCAACCGATGTCCCCTTATTATACAACTTGTCATTCTTATCCGCAGATCTGGTGAAATAGAAAGACACTTTTTTCTTCTGCGAAGGCACAGCATATGAATACCATCCGTCGCAGTATGACTTCATTTCGACCGCTTCATCATTCCAGTTGCTGCCCTCAACCTGATAACGGATATACGGGGTTCCGCTGAAATTCAGTGATGGTGTAATTATGCTTGGATTGAAGTATATGACAGTTGCATTGGGGTCGACCGCTTCCTTCACCACAATCTCGACGGACTTCCACTTGGACTGATCATCCTTACACTTGGCCCAGATGGTCGTGGTGCCGGCCTTAAGTGGCGTGACCACACCGTTATCCACGGTCGCCACGGAAGAATCCGAGGATTCCCATGTGATGCTGTTGTTGAGCACACCGGGATCGGCTGTCGCCGTCAGGGTGATGGTGTTCCCCACAGTCGTCGAAATGCGGGCAGGAGCCGCCTGACCGTTGTATTGCAGGGTGAGACTATTGAGCTCGACCGACTTGACCGTCAACGTGACATGCGCTTCAAGGCGGTCACCACTTGCATTGGTGTCTACGGTGGTTGCGGTAATCACTACCGGCTCGTTATTCGCTGGCACATGCAGCACGGTGACGTGCCCATCCTGCACTTCCACATCATCCGGATGGGAAGAGGACCAAGTCACATCCTGGGTCGCATCCTCGGGAAGCACTTTGGGCGTCAGGTTCAGCGTGCTCCCCTCAGTGACTTCCAGCGCACCAGAGGTCACATCGTTTTCACCGTTGAACAGCTGGATGCCTTCCACGGCTTTGGTGTTGTCGGTGATCTCCTGAGACCAACCGTCTGCACCCGTCTTGGTCAGCGTCCAGACAGAGCCGGGCAGACCCTTGTGCGATGAGTCACCATCGGCGTACTTGCCCCACTGCACCGATCCACCTTGGGGCTTGTTGATGATGCCGGGGACAGTACCACCATCCGCTCCAGGAACATCATTCTTGATTCCCCACTCGGATTCATTGAGAATTTCGTGCCCATCCCCGTCGTAGACGGCAATAATGTCCTTATTTGAGATAGATCCCGTATTCGTCGTATGGATGGCGTAGATATTGTCGGATTTTACGTATCCTTGCGGAGCCGTGAGCTCCTTGATGTAATACGTAGCGTCCGGTACAAGCGAATCCACTCGGAACTTACCCTCGTCTGGATTCCAGTCACCGGAGGGAATGTCATTGTCCTTGACCGCGGGATACAGCGCATTTTGTTCAATAACGGCATCAATTTTGTCCTTATACACACCCCAGGTGGATCCCGGGAGCGTATTGCCGCTTTCATCGACCTTGGTCCAGCTGATGGTGGAGCATTCGCTGCGCATCGAGCCCTTCCACGGGAAGTTGTGGCGTTCCTGATCCATATCGATGACGGAGGAGGACGGGCCTTCACTGATGCCACTCGGGAAGTCCACAGCCATTGTCGGATTGTACATCATGAAATCCTGACCAACCCACACTCGACCGTTGGTTGTGACATGGTCCTCGAATGAGCCACGCGGCACAAGGATGGAACCGATCATGGCGGCAGCTGGATCGTCTTCTACCGTAGCCTCAACATCCTTGCTGTCAGGTTCACCATTGTTCGCCCAACGCAGCGCCTGTCCGCTCTTTAGCACACCACCATGAATGGTAAGCCGCGGAGTATTCTGAAAATTCCAAAGAATAGCCTGCGAGGCCTGCTCATAGCCTTTCTTTTCCTTTTCAGTGGCACCATGGTAATAACCATTACCGATCTCCGTGTCATTCCACCAGAAACGCCAACCGTTATGGAACTCCACAGCTTGGTTGCCTTTCACGTTGACAACCACAGATGCACCTTGTTGGATATTCCGGAAGTCGAACACCAGACCATTGGCCCCATTACTGTTGAGGTCCGAGGCATTCACCTGAAACACAATGGTAGAGTTCTTGTTACCCTCTCCCGCATCAAACACAATCATTTTCTCTTTATTATTCGAGTCAAAAGTCATCTTGACGCCGACATAAGGGGAAGTATACGCAGGACTTGACCCCTCGGCGGGATGTTCTTGTCCAGAATTGTATTTCTGACGCACATAGCCATACTGATTGGTGCTGGGTGCAGTTGTCACTTCTGCGATTTTCTGCGCGGGAATGGCACCCAGCGTATCGGAAAGATCGGTGATTGTCTTCGTGTTGTCACTGTAATCACGCGTAGCGCCGTTTAGATTGACGGTCTTCAGCGGATTGGTCTGGTTCCAATTGACCACGCTGCCCGAGCTAGTGCTGTACAACGATTTGACTGCAGACGGAGTTCCTGCTTGGTTATTGCCGTTATCAACCGTCCATGCCAGATTTGTACCATCAGTGAAGAATTCAGCACCACTATCGAACTTAAAACCAATCTTTTCCGTAGTGGGGAAGGTATATGCCACCCACTCGCTGGTAACCCGGTACATTCGAGGACGGCTATTCCAATCAGTAATTGCACTTCCGCCAGGGATCCACGCATGAATATAAGGAGGCGTTGCTGCACTATTCTTCAAATAGATGGATGTACTTGCAACGGGTGCCATCACCGCGGACTCACGGCCGACGATTTGTGCATTGTACTCAGACTCCTCGCTGTTGGTCGTGCCAATCCAACCACGCCCCAACTGTCCCCAGCCTAACACATTGGTATGCTGATTGTCCGAATCCGTCAGCGTAATACTGCTGTTACCACCCACCACGAGAGTGTCACTGCCTGAATTCGGACGATATTGCGCGCCGAAACCGACAATACCGAAGCGGAAACCTTTTTGACTCCAACTGACCTTGGTGGAATTGATGGCAAGTTTACCGTTGACAAGTGTCGAACCTTCAGCTTCAACGGCATATGATTTATCCGGCGCCTGCCCCGCACCAAACGATGTTTTTCCGGCTGGAGATCCGATATACATGTCACGGCCGACCCATGTGGCGATGCCATCATCAGTCTGCGCATCCGACGTGTCGTCGCCCATCGTGATGTCCTGCGGCGTGCAGATACCCGCTTCGGCCGCTTGGGCGGTCCTCGGCAACAACGCGGGAACGGCAGTGGCGAACATCATCGCCACCGCCGTGAAAGCGGCGAGCAGGCGGGGCTTCACCGATATGGTCGGCCCGCGGTCGCTCCCATGTTTCATCCTCATAGGTTCTTCCCCTTTTGCTCTGTTCTCCCGATCAGGGCAGATCGAGAGCTCCTCTAAAGTTCTCATGGCGTTGCGCTCGGCTGGATGCCGCGGTGATTCCGGCTGCAATCCTTTGCAGTCACATCCCTCCTCTAACCGATTGGCAACACCGTCGTTTTGCATATGTACTGCATTTTACCCGAAGCTGAATAAAATGCACGCATCCCGCAGGTGCTGAATCGCTTAAGACACACTGCTCAAACGTTTGCATCGGCGTTTCGCCGAAAGGCTTTGGCATGCTGGAAAACACACCAAAGCGCAAGGACCAATTACATCACACCAATTACATCACACCAATCAAAAGGATGGCAACGGTTCCCCTCATTCCTCACCAAGATTTCACAATCCACCCCGTGCCCGTTGGCCCCCTAATGCCATAGCCACGTGCAGATTCCCGCCAACTCTCCACAGTTGCGTCACTGGAACCGCGTCCAGTTTCTCATGCCACAGCAGTCGCGCGAGCGAACCCAACCGGCAGCCTATATTTGAATACGTATTCATCCTGCCCATGTGCGCACCGTACTTGCAGGAGCTTCATTGGCTCGATCAAAGCCGCTGAGGAGATATGGAACAGCGCCTGCGCCGTCATTGGCGCAAGCGCTGTTTCCTGGAGAACGAGTCGGCGGCAATGTGTGCCCGTTGCCTCGCGCCTCGCATAATCCTCCGCCAAGGGGCTGCTAGGGGTGTATGCCCCTTGGCTGTTGTCTCCGTATTGCACTGTAGCGGCCAGCCGCCTGCAGTCCC
>ERZ778513.1229-NODE-1229-length-16262-cov-28.401431_pt1 | contig 16262 bp, 13 predicted proteins | sample MGYA00510345_ERZ778513 | MGnify/ENA primary metagenome ERZ778513 (study PRJEB29527, sample SAMN07138966) | mouse gut metagenome | material: feces | host: mouse | place: China:Nanjing | collected 2016-01-25 ... | reverse complement strand
GCAATAAATACTCTGCGGAAATTCTGTCTGTCAGAATCAACGGGTCGAATCGCCAGACAACTGAACCTAAGCCCAATTCGTCAACCAGCCGTTTGAATGTTTCAATTCGTCTGTGCAGAGGAGGAACATTCGGCTCTAATCCCTCGGCATAGTAGTCGTTAAGTGTATATTGGACGTAACATCCAATGCCTTTTTGCTTTAAGATTGGGAGGAACTGCAATAGCTGCGCAGGGTTCTTTGACCAGAATACTATGAATTTGGTGTTGTCAAAAGACACGTATGAATCCTTGCCATTGTAAGGATTGCGCCATCTTACATAACCTTTGTCGAGACGATTGAAAAACCAGGTGCTGTAGAACGCCGGAATGTCGGTGGCACGGCTTGCTGATACAATCAACGGAGTCTGAGCATCGACAATATTTCCGTCATCTAATGTAAGTTTTGTCTTTTCGTTTTTCATGGAGTAAATTTAATATCGAATGAGAGCAACAATATGGCACACGGATGCTAATAAATGCTATATGCTGTAACTGTGGCAAAAAAGCGTGTATAGACTGAATGGAGTCCATCTACCGGCAAAACTTTTATAAAAGTTGAGGTTAACGCAATAAAAACTTGCCGACACACACTATATAATCAGCTAATAAACAGCGAGTTAACCTCTTGAAAGGTACAGATGAAAGATATGCTAAGTCGCTTACTTTCAATGATTTATTGTATGATTGGATTTTGAAAGTGCAATTTGCTTGTAATCAGCGTTTTCGGGCAAATGGTCTGTACCGCTATGTTCTTGTTTCCGAGAGACAAATCCGTAAGGATTCGCGAGTGGGCTTGAAGCGCATGTCGGCGAAGCCGGTGCGCGGTGGCGAAGCCATCAAGACCCACCGCAAAGTTATACAAAATCACAGAAACTACAAAAATAATCATGGTAAAAAATTGTGTTATTCTCCGTAAATCTACGGAGAATGTTTGGTGGTTTAGCTGCAAATGATTAACTTCGCGGTATGAGACGAACTGTAAGACATAGTGCCTATATATGGCAACGGAAGGATTGGCCGGAGTTCTGCTGGGACTCTGAGGCGTTGCTTGAACCGCTTAGTAGGCTCAGTCAGTTGCATGGACTCCTGAACGGCAGGATGTCTATGCTTGGATTCAACGAGAAGTGTCGGTCGCTGTTGTCGGCCATGACTGAGGAGTTGATAAGTTCTTCGGAAATCGAGGGCGTGTTGCTCAATCCGAATTCGGTGCGTAGCAGTATTGCACGACGGCTCGGAATCGAGGATGACGGACTATTGGTTGAGGATCATTATGTCGAGGGGTTAGTCGATGTGATGCTTGATGCCGTGCGTAATTGCAGGGAGCCATTGACAGATGAACGATTATTCAATTGGCACGCTGCTTTGTTTCCTTTTGGGAGAAGTGGTATGCACAGAATCACAGTTGCCGATTGGCGTAGGGGTGAGGAGCCGATGCAGGTAGTGTCCGGTGCTTTCGGGCATGAGAAAGTGCATTATGAGGCTCCGCCATCAGATGCTGTTCCGGCTGAAATGGAGCGGTTGATTGAGTGGTGTAATACAGCCAATCAGTCACCGTTCATCATGGCTGCTGTGGCACACTTGTGGTTTGTGACCATACATCCGTTTGATGACGGCAACGGTCGCATAAGCCGCACACTTGCCGATATGCTTCTCGCTCGGCTTGATGAGGATTCGGCGCGATATTACAGTATGTCGGCTGAAATCAACCGCAACAAAAAGGCATATTATGAAGTTCTTGAAAGGACGCAAAAAGGAAATCTCGACATAACCGAATGGATGCTGTGGTTCTTTGGCTGTTTGGAAAATGCCATTGTCCGCGCTTCGGGTATAATCGAGCGGACATTGCAGAAAGCGGCATATTGGGATGAGTTCCGCGATGTTGACATAAATGAGCGTCAGCGCAAGGTAGTCAACCGCCTGTGGGATGGCTTTGAGGGAAAACTGACATCTTCAAAATGGGCGAAGATATGCGGTTGCTCGCAAGACACAGCGTTGCGCGACATCAACGACCTTATAGCCAAAGGAATGCTCCGCAATAGCGGCGAAGGCGGACGCAGCGCCAACTACCTCCTGCCGGATTGAGCGTTCGATAGCAAATCAGTTGTTATATTTTCTGCAACAACTGCCACTTCTCAAAAATATTCTCGTATTATTTTGGAAACGTCCATTTTCCGGTTTTGTCAGAGCCCAAACGACGGATGTATCCGTTGGTTTGCAGTTGCTTTATCGCTCTCGCCACAGTCGCCCGTCCAAGGTTGAGCATGGAGGCATACTCATCGTATGTGTATTCAGGATGAGCCTTGATCGCATCAAGCACACGGCTGATATTGCCGTTCAGTTCCAGTGCTTTTACAGTATCATTTACAGTATCATCTTTAGTTGTATTTACAGTATCATTCCCTTGATACTGTAAAACGCGATGGTTAAGATTGGCGATGTGATGACGAAGCATCACATCCTGAGCGATGGACGAATCCTCTTTTTCACGACTGTCAACCAGCGATTGGATATATTCACCCTTATCCTCTTTCGAGACTATAGATGGGACGAGTCCCAACTGACTCTGTATCATATTCATCACCATGCGTGTGGTTCTACCATTGCCATCAACCCAAGGATGGATCGTGACAAGCCGAAAGTGAGCCTCGAAACTCAGTCGGTAACATGCTGCAATATCATTTTTATTGGCAACTGCAATTTCGTCATTAAGCCATTTGCAAAAATCCTCAACCGCCTTTGGCACTTTATTATAAGCAAGGTAACTCCTGCCACCGATCCCGGCGCTGACATTGCACAGGCGGAACTCTCCTTTTGATGAATCAAATTGTCCGGCGATAGTGGAATATTCACTTCCGGTACGTCGCATCACAAGTGCAGCTAGTTGTTGCAATAATGATGGCGTATAAATCGGATTCCCCGATGCTATACTGAACGCATGAAGATAAGCATCTTTAAGATCAATGTTCATCATCTGCTCTGTCAGAGAGCGTCCTTTTGCTGCGATACCCTCATCGAAAAGCAACTGATTCTCAATCTCAGTGACCGTTGAACCCTCAATGGCAGTGGAATGAGTCACAATGGAATAAAGGTAGAATTTCTGATAATCTACCTGCTCCTCTACTCCCGAAGCCATATATGCTCTCAGAGTCTCCTCAATCTTTATGTCAAGTTCTTTATTCATTTTCATATTTGAGCATTCTATATGGTTCCATGCACTGATGTTTAAAGTCCATTTTTTTTGAAATATTCATTAAAATGGTCTTTTAATAACTCGTAAAAGTAGGTTAGACAATTATACTTACCGAACAAGATTGTCATATCATTTAATCCTCCTCCTCGAAACGCCAGGTATTTCTTGCCGTTAAACATAACGGAACGCATTATAAACAGTTCATGGGGAGACGAAACTTTATTTTCCTTCATTATTCTTGAGTTTCTAACTTCCTCAATGGTAATAATTTTCACATCTGAAGGATGCTCACTTTTGAAATAATATGACTGAAATATAAAATTCTGTCTTGGATTAGAATAATCTACGAATACCGAAATCATATTTCCGCCATAGAACGCATCAAGATCCGTTGCTAATAAGGGGAATTCCGACTGAATGAAATTCTGATAAGCACGTATCGTACTCATTATAACTAATTTTGATTTTTCAAAAGCTCCTGAAGAAGAAAAATAATCATATACCATACCCGTATTACCATAGTTTCCTTTGGGAGGATAAGGATACGGTATGGTTTCATAACCTAACTCCAAGAGGCATTTAAGGGCATCATATATGGTATTGAGGTAAATCGATTTTCCTCCTGAAATTAAACTTGTTGGATATTTTTCGATGTTAGGATATTTTGTCTGAAAATATCGAAGCAATACTCCAACATTAAGCTCTGAATGTGTGTCGATATGCAAAGATCTTCTATTAGCCTCTACAAAATCATGAACATACTCTTTCAAAAATTCCTCATCAAAAGGAATTATCCTTTGTTTCTTCACAAAATCATCAACATGTTTCTTGACGATTTCAAGAGCATACAACTTCGCGTTTTCCTTGATATTATTTGAGGAACAAGAAAATGAAGCAAAATCATGATTGTGCTCAAGATTGAATATTGAGCGTTGTGGCAATTGAACTATTGGTGAAAGCAATTCCCCGTTTTTAATATTATAAAGTGAATACTCCAAAGAGGAATCTGTATATTCATATATTGCAATACCTCGCTTCCATGTATTAGGAAATATAGTCTCCTTAATATAGAGAAATGTAGTGTTAAGTAAATCATTATATGTGTCAGAAAACCTTTGTATAGCCTTAATATATTCGGGAGATAACGTAGTTTTATTTTCTTGTAAATTAGATAATTGATTTTTTAACACATTATTCTCTTTGAGAATATCATCACTCTTTACAAGATAGAATTTTAATAAATTACATGTGCTTAACCAAGAAGTAAGCACCTCTTGAATGTTATCCTGTCTTAATTCTTCGTTATTTGAGAAGTGAAGTGTAATAGAGTCTTGTTTTTCTTTACTTCTATTAGCTTCAAGCAAAGCATATGAAATATGTTTGAATAATACTTTACTTTGCGAGTGATCAACTGCAAGTAGATATACTACATCAGTCGTACTTTCTGCATACGCGAATAAAGAAGTAGGGCAAGGATAGCTATTCTTACCTTCATATTTAGAAGGAACGGTCTTTACTTGAACAGTTATTTTACCTACAATTCTTTTATCTGAGGAAAGAAGTTCAATGTATCCATCAATATTGGCTTTCTTATCTTCGGTAGAAATATCCGTGTTAGCTTTATCTACTAACAAATTCTCAATAAATAAAACTGAACGCTTTTCTTTAATGGAGTTATCTGTTAAAGATACTTGCGCTTTGAATGCCATATAACCTATTGAATATTTACTTCACCAATGCGGAAAGAAGACGATTTAAGTCCTGTAACCAATTCTCGCAAGGTTCATCAAGTGGCGCAACGTCATAACGACGACGAGCAAAGGTTTCAACTACTGCTCTTACCCATTCTGTAGCCAACAAATTCTTTTGAACAGGCGATAAATCTTCCGTCTGATATTTTAACCAATCATTAAAATTGAAAAGTAAAATTTCAACGTTAGTAAGGGCTGAAAAATCGTTCTGCCGTTCAATAACTTCAGGCTTAAGCATTAGGTTACTGTCAACTACAAATCCAGCGACCTGAACCCCTGCGTTAGACTCGAGCTTATCTCTAAGTTCAGATAATTCTTCATAAAGATAGGGCTTCCCAAATTTAGCATCCCAAGATTCAACGATTACTTTTCCATCTTTTAGTTCAATATCCCCCACATTACCATGTTTCTTATTTGCAGAACGCATTTGGGATAGAGGAACTAAATCTAAATCTGTATAACCCAATTTACACATGGCTTGCATTAGACCATGAATTACAACTTCAAAGGCTCGTGCAGAATAATGTGTAGTATTAAAGAAGGTACTCAAAAAACTCTCAGAAGATTTGAGAGTAAATGAAGGAACTTTATCTAGAAGTTCACATGTGTTATCTGCCAGTGTCTCAAATCTATTAGACCTATTGATAAGGATAGACAACAAGAAGTGCAACGCAGGTTCTGGAATCATAGAGCCGTCTTCCAAAGCGTCAACTATATTAATCCATTCTGCAAATGGGCCGCGCATCTCTGCCTTGAATAATTGAGAATATGGATAGTTCTCAGCAAGAGAACGCGTCATCATAACACCATCTTTATTAATATTAAGAAGACCTTTCTCTCGTAAGAATGGGGTGTTATAAGTGTTATCTAGAACACGCATAGGCACGCCATCAACCCACGAAAAGCTCCCCTTTCTCGTAGAACCCTTATGAAGACGAATTGACTGTTTTGGTACAATGGTTTTAATTGTAAGTTGAAGAAAAGTTAATCCTACCAATGCTCGTCCAGTTTCGCTCGTAATACCATCAACTAGGTTTACCAAAAGGCGCTTTGTATTATCAGAGACTTTAGAAAAATCATATTCCAGATTGTCATTAAATAATTTCTCCAGGAAACCATTGTCTAAAGTATTCTTTAGAGTGGCATATCTTTTAATGGCGGCATCATTAGTTTTGCCCTCCATGAACACAACATGTGCCCCGTCATAGTGAAGTTCACTACGATTTTTATAAACATCTAAATGTATTTCATTTTTCTTATTCATTATACCAAAGATTTGTTGAGTTGAACACTTTCAGGTAATAGCGTAGGGAATTTATAAGGAAGAAGCCATTCGTCTTCTTTCATTTGAGGATTAGTAGATTGATTTCTAATCTCAAAGGCAAGTTCTCTAAGCATAAGAGCTTTACTCAATACGAGGTCGGCACTTATATGCCACAAAGCTGCAAGTTGATTTGTTGTCAAATTTTGACTAACAGATTCTCCTGAAAGTATTGATGTGAATATATTCGCATCAGGGAGTGTTGTTTCAATCAACTCACAGTGAAGTTTAGATGGATATTGGTAATAACCATTTAATTGAACCAAGTCCGCTTTGATGTGATTGAGTATCAATTCGCGGTCGAGAACTTTCCACGCCATTGTTACCCCTTTCCAATCGTTGGAGTTTATCACCATCATAACGGATTTAACGGGCATATCCCACTTCGCAGATGGATTGATTTTTATGGTAGTACTTTCTATTTTTTTTGCTTTGGTTTCCGTTACATCAATTACTAAAACATCAGACCACATAACACGTATATGGAAATCACCTCTGAGTTCAGATTCGGAATACTTAAATCGTTTTGAAAGTGTAGCAAAAAAATCCCTATTCTTTAAATTTTTTTCATCGTGAGATGTAGAAGATATTGATTTAATTGCAGCAGCTGCTTTCTTACGATAAGAAGCAGTAAGTTCTCTTTTACGTTTCCGGAACGACAAGGTTGTATTATCTTCCAGCAGCTCTAATTGAAAAGGAAATTTTGTCTCAAAAACCTGTATTCGTATTGCTAATGCCAGCATACGTGCAAGCTGAGGAGGCACGGAATTGCCGATTTGATGGATTGCCACCAAACGAGATCCATTAATTTTGTAATCATCAGGAAACGTCTGTAGGCGTTTATATTCATCAACTGCAAAATATCGACTATCCCAATGTAATGGACCTGTATATTGTCCACCTTGAGCTTTAATGGTTCTAACGGGCTCTTCAGGATCTGCCTTGTACATAAAATCTGAGAACTTTGAGCGCCACGCGAATATAGGATTCGGGTGTCCCATTTCAGATGTATAAAAGCTGTAATTTAAGCCTGGAGGTATATCATTTATGAGATGGCCAAATCGACCTGAGATGCCGACTTTTTGTTCTTCAGGAGTTAGTGATAACCCTTTAACTGCGGTACCCGCATTATAAAATGGAATACCTCGTGAATCAGGGCCATGAGTTGGACGAGGAAATTTAAAAGTACCATTTTTGAGACCGACTATTATAAGTCTCTCTCTATGTTGAGGAACTCCAAAATCAGCTGCGTCCAAAATCATATAATGGAGTTTATAGCCAACTTCTTCGAAACTTTTACGTATTTCTTCCCAAGCTTCGCCATTTTGCGCTCCAACAATTCCGTAAACGTTCTCAAATAGAAAACCTTTAGGTTTGAGCTGAGTAAGTAAACGGACATATTCACGAAATAGCACACCCCTCGCGTCAGTAGTACCTAAAACACCTGACGCTCTTCTTCCAGCAGCACTGAAAGTTTGACAGGGTGGACCACCTATGATAAAATCAATATCACCTATATTGGACGCTTCGTACTCACGAATGTCAATACAGTTTACTTTACTGTGATTAAATTTTTTACCCTCTCCAGAATTTATTCGTAAGGTTTCTGCAAATTTAGATTCAATCTCAACTGATTCAATGATATCAAAACCGAGGTCGTGAAAACCTATATCAAGTCCACCTGCTCCTGAGAAAAGGCTCAGAGTTTTTATAGCACCGCTATTAGATGAAGAAATATATTGCAACAAAGCCACCCCAAAATGGTCAGGCCAACCTGGAGTATTAAAAGAACAATTCAACGCATCACAAATATCTTTTATAGTTGATGTGTTTTCTATGTCATCCTCAAAAAGGCTTCTTTGATATAACATCATAAAAAGCGAAAAACTCCCGTGTAGGCAGACAGGCGACCAAGCCTTTATACGACTACACGAAAGTCCTCTAATATGTTGAATATAAGTTGCTACTTACATTGATTGGTCTATTTGTCTGCGCAAGCGCGTATTAGATTGCAAAGTTACGAAATATTTCTGAGACTTTGGCTATCCAATGCAAAGATAGTGACAGACATGGGCGAGATTTAGGCTCAGCTGGCTTAATTTTTCTTATCTCCGTATGGAAAGTTTGGCTCTGCTGCTATTGAGGTGCCGTTGGGTATGGATCCGTAAGTACCTGACCTATGTTCGGTTCCAATTATCTCTTGATAGAGGCTTTCAAGAGTTGCCTCCCGGTTAACCTTTGTCTTGATGTCGCATTCCCATACGCGTATCACTTTCCATCCGGCTAGCCGGAGGTCAACACCGTTGGCATAGTCACGGGCTATGTTCATGGCTATCTTGTGTCGCCAGAAGTCAACGTTGGTTTTCGGCAACCGGTAATACTTGCATCCCTCATGTCCATGCCAGAAGCAACCGTCTATGAAAACAACCGTCTTGTATTTCTTCAGCACAATGTCAGGCGATCCTGGGAGTTTACGGTTGTTGACACGGTAGCGCAGTCCACGGGAGAAAAGATACTTTCGCACAATCTTTTCCGGCTTGGTATCCTTTCCCTTGATAGCCGCCATACAACGGCTGCGCTGCTCCGGTGTCATCACATCTGCCATAACTATATAACAAAATTAGCGATAATTTTCATGCGGACAAAAGGATATGTGTACGAATTCAGAATTCGAATGAGAGGAGGTTGGATTTGTCTATTTTGCAGTGCGTACCACGGAAATAAGTGTCACTATATTGCGAGTTGTGTGCCGGATTGTTGGTTGTCGATGTGATTGTAGTGGGATTGCTTGCCTACTTCCCATTCGCGGTTGACGGAGTGGGAGGATGAGATGTCGCGGGAGATGAGGCGAGCGAGGGCGGTGCATTGATGAGTAGTGAAGGCTTTGGCTTGTTCCGGTGTGTAGTCAGACTGACGGAGAGGGAGAGTGATGCTTCCGGTTGATTTGGCGGTCAGTTCCTTGATGCGGTTGGTCAGCTCGGTAGCGTCTTCATGAGTTATGCGCAGAATTGCGAGTTGACAAAGATAAACGTTTGCCGCGTTGTCTTGCAATCTCGCATGGAAGCGCAATTCATCGGCTGTCATCGGATATGTCGCCGAGAACCCATCGGCTGAGACTACTCGGATTGCTCTACCGCCATCGCGCATCTTGATAATGTTGACGCTTCCTATTCTTGAACTGATGTCGCTTACCGGATATTTCTGCAATACGGATTCAAATATTTCGGTTGAGAACATGGTGGCGGCTATCCGGATTGCTACATCTTCTCTTTCACTTTCGGGCGAGTTGAAGTACCATGCCGATTGTCGAGGTGACATCTTGCGAGTATGTTCTGAACCGTCGAACAACCGGATTGACATTATGCCGTCCATGCCGGATTTCCGTACCTCCATAGAGAACAGATCGCGGTATATATCCAGCGGGCATTCCTTGCGCTCCTGCTTCTTCGCGAAGTCTATCAGTTCTGACAGCTTCATCACCGTGTTGCCGTCAAGTGCCATCTTCCGGTTATGATCAACGATGCCGTAGCCACGGATCTCACCATTGCGGTCTTTCTGAAAATGAATGTCTATGCCGAATTTGGTTTTGAGAATGTCCATCAACTCCGACATATGCCGCTGTTGCTCCTGGGATAGTGTCTTGCCGTTCGAACCCTTGATTTTACGTATGTCGTGGTTGGCTTTCCGGCGCACATATTTTTTCTTCTGACCTTTGTGACCCTTGACATTTTCGACATTTTGAACTTTTCCCTCCGCAATTTCAGCCTTATATTTCCTGATAATCGCACGGAGTTGTTTAGCCCGTTCTTTCCGGGTGTCGTTTCCTTGCGAAATATGCCTCCCTATCTCAGACAACGAGATTGTCGTGGCCTTGACCCCTCCGCGAAACAGTACATAGCTGTCATCTACGCGCTCAAATTTATATCCATGTGAGCGGATTATATTGGCAAACTGTCCTTCGGTGAGATAGCCGTAAGAGAACATACGCTGAATGTCGCAGTTGATGTCCGATGAAAGAATACGATTTGCGGCGGCATTGAGTCGTGCATAGTCGTGATGATCGGGTATCGGAAAACCGTTTGGCTGTATGCGTGTGGAAAGTATATGCACATGGTTGTTGTCGGTGTCGTGGTGGTAGTACACGAAATACGGCTGTCTGCCATATCCGGCTTCCGCCATGAGCTGACGGGCAAAGTCGGTCAGCTCGTCAGCCGACATCACCTGCCCCTTTACTGAGGCGGTGATATGGAACTGAAAGCGCGTGGTCTTGGTGTTGCCGTATGTCCTCGACCGCTCCTTGAGGTATCTCTCAATCTCTCCGGCGCAGTCGAACCCGGCTTCATGCAACAGCTCCACCTTATGGCGCATGGCAGCATCGACATTCTCCATCGCCATGAGCCGTGCCACACCCTCGGCAACCTTGCGTTCATTATATCCGGCGCCGGGGAAGCCCCCACCGGATACCATGCCAAGTTTCTTGACTATCATAGACGCTCTTTGATTTGGTTCAGATGCTCCCAGATGGCTGACAGGTCATTGCGGAAGAATACAAACGGTTGGATATCCGAGGCAGACAATCCGTAGGGCGACACCTTCATACGCTCGTTAATCTGACGGGCCGTCTGATTGACATTCGTCCCGATTTTCTTCAACTGACGCAGAATAGCTGTCAGCACTGCTGTTATCTCTGAATCGGCTGAAGATGTCGTAACCTTTCCGTCATATTGCAACGTGGCGCAACGGATACAGGCACTGATGTTGCCGTTGAAATGGCTGTCGGCTTTGGCGCGGATTGCATTGGCTGTCGCCTCATCCACGCGAAGCCGTAGTATGATGTTCTTATTATTTGATGACATGATGTTACTATGTTTTGATGCTCTGATACTTTGATGCTCTGATGCTTTGATGCTTTGATGTTCTGATGATATTATGTTTGGAAGTCATAATGCATAAAGACTATATGTCTTGATGATTGCATATCTTGATTTCATTGTCACATGACATTTTCATCCTTATAAAATACTGCGAGTTTCGGGCGGGATTGACCCAACTCTGCGAGGTGGCGGGATTGCCGTTGTGGGAACAATCGGCATATCTTGCACAGCAAGATTTATACACCAATGATGTCTGACAAACTTGCTCTCTTGCCTCATTCGATGGGTCTCATGTAAAATGTCAAAGTGTCGAAAATGTCAAGGGTCACATGACATTTTTGTATAGTGTCCGTGTTCTTCTTTTCTGAAAAGGGCAGAGTTTTTCAGGAAACGTTTTACCGTTGACTCCGACATCCCAAGTGACCGTCCGATGTCGATGGCATCCGAAGTCCGGAAGTCGTAGGGCAAAGCGTCGAGGAGTTCAGACTGCCGTTTATCGAGATTGCCGGATAAGGATACACGAATAACGCGGTTTTCCATCTCACGGAAATACTCAACCAACTTGATAGCAGCCTCCGCGCTCCCGGTATCTATCAGTGTTGCCGACTCTTCGGTGCAGATATTCTTCATTATCCGGATGATGAGGCAGAAGCGCATGAGATAGGTTTCAAGTTTACCGCACACGGCTTTCTCAGCGTCTGACTCGGTAGCTGAATATATCGCATTGTTAACGCTCTCCTTCCATTCGCACAGTTTCCTATGGGCTTCACGGGAGAAGGTCAATTCCATTGGCTGTTCTTTTCCCTTGAAGTCAAAAGTGGCAACCTTGCGGATTATCCGCTCCCATTGCTCTATTATACCATCGGGCATACGGTCAGTCCCCCATGTCGGCATATCGGTAATGTCGGGATAGACTTTCAAGAAGCGGGATGAAAAGCCGTTGGCAACACGCTCGCCACCGAATTGCTTTGCAAGGCGTCCCGGTTGGGTGCTACCGATGATGGAGCAATATGGATTCGGTAGGAAGATATGTTCATCGGCCGATTTCCGGATATATTTGAATGGGGTGCCGCTGAACGCGCTGAGAAAATAGCTTTCATCCGAGCTGTTGTAGCGATTGAAGTTGGCAAACAGGCTTTCAAGTTCATCACTGTAAAGAATCACGCCCTGCGGATTGTCGCGCATTGCCCCGATTAATGCCTCGATGGTCGCGTCAACCACCACATGACACCTGCGACTCGGTCGCACCATATCCTCCGGCAAAGAAAGTGCTACACGCTCTTTCGGCGATTTGGCTTCCCATTGCTTGTATGCTTTGAGTTGGACGGAATATTCCCGGTCGTATTCATGGTCAAGGTTAAGCAACGGCGACAGAGCGAGCCTGAGCGGAGGTGTCTTGCCGCAACTCGAATAACCGACAAGTGCCACATACATAATCGGTCGCTCAACCCATGTCGCCGAGAAGCGCACCGTCCAGCGGTTGCCCATTGCCGCCGCAAATGTCGTGAACATGGACGCGGCTATGAAATTGACATTGAAATGCTCATACTCAACCAATGCCTCCACGATATTACGTATAGCCATAGGAAATACACTTAGAGGGAAAGAGGGCACCTCCTTTTGCGGCTTACGTTGAGGTTCTATCGGATCATCCTCATGCAACCCACAAGCCGGACGCAGTGGCATCCTGCGGTTTTGATAATAAGAAGCCATCACCATCCGGATTTGGGTTTGCGGCGCATGGCCGATTTCATCTCGGCAAGAATCTCGCCTGAGGATTTGGTGCCATCGCAGGCGTGTTGTTCCTGCCATGCGATAAGTTCCGAGGGGCGGAACTCCAGCATCTTACCTACTTTGTAGTGCGGCAGGATGCCATCACGCACCATGTGGTACACTGTCGATTTCTTACGGCGGAGGATTCTGCAAGCCTCGTCAATGCCTACAAGACGGTTGTCAGGCTCGGACGGTTTCATGCCGATAGCCTCTTTCACGAGAGATTTCAGCCCCTCGATTTCTTTGATCAGACTGCATACCAGATGTGGAAGCGAGTCAAATGACGGATTTGTCTTTTCCATATTTTGTGTTTTAGAATTTGTCGCAAAATTATGGGTATCGGCAATGGTGAGCCGGTGAAGTGAACGGTTATTTTGCTGATTGGTAGAGTTTCACCGATATTTAACAGATGCCGAGTTTCTTGGCAAGCGGATAAGGTGGCAGAGGCAGACGCGGCTCAACTTTAGGGAGAGTGAAAGCACCCTCATCCGAAGACAGTTTTTTGGCAATGGTGCTTATCTCGACATCCGCGAGTTGCCACGGAAATTGCGATTTCAGAAACTCGGCTATCATGGTATTGGATACTTTTAGCCGTTTGGCGATATTCCACCCGAAATGATACACGTCATGTGTGCGGAATTTTGAGATACGGCGATTTACTGCGGTTTGCGTTGTCGGCTCTCCAAGAATAAAGGCTTTCAGATTATTGTCAAGAGACATCAGTTCCTCGTTAGTCAATACTCCGGCAAAAGTCCCTAAGGTATATGCTATCACTTCCTGTGCTTTTGGAGTGTCGAGCGGTGATACTTCTTCGGCAAAAGTAATCGCCATTTCCTCTGATTGTTCTACAGCTTTATCCTTTCTGCGCTTGAATGATATAACACCTAATGGCTCTCTAACAAGAGGAATAATGAAGAATCGTATGCCATATTCTACGGAAAGATAGCATAGCGTGAACATAAGAAAAGTGGTGAGCGAGGAACTGACCGATGCTGATAGAGTTGCATTGCCAGAAGCGAAGCCAACGGAAATAGCCTTAGCAGCGATGCAGACAAGGGCTATTGTGCGGATTGAATTCAAATGTGTATTCATGCGGATAAAATCTATTGTTTTATCCTGCAAAAGTATAGTGTGCCGATTGCTAAATTCGAAATTTTAGACACAATTATTATCCTGTTATGTCCTTTTTTAACAACCGTTTTGCTAACATGAACTAAAATGGAATAATTTGGAAACCAATGGCTTATTATTGAACAACCGTGTCACCGGATAGAAGTCACAGGATGTGAAAATAGCAACCGTGGCCCGGACAGAACCACGGTTGATGTTGATGAATTTATGTCAGTTTTATGCGGCCAACCGTGTCGCGTTTGGTGGAGTCAACTAATCGGGCGTAAATTTGCGTCGTGGTCACGTTGGCATGATCGAGCATCTTGCTTACCGTGTATATGTCTGTTCCGGCGGCGAGCTGTAGGGTGGCGAATGTATCGCGGAAACGGTGGAATGTTATCCGTTTAGTGATGCCTGCGGCTTTCAGCCATTTCTTCAACGGCTCTTGCGTCATAGAGCGGTTGAATCCTTTGAATACAATTCCTTTGTCCCGCTCACCGCACAATGCCAGCATCTCCGGACTGAGAGGGTGGATAGATTCTTTCTGCGTCTTTTGAATACGGATGAACATAGCCATCTCGCCGTCGGCATCAGGGCGTATGTCCTCCCACCGCAATTTGATTATGTCGCTTATTCGCAGTCCCGTCAGGATAGAGAACAACGAGGCCGCTTTCAGTATCTGCTTCTCGCACGGTGTGGCGGCAAGCAATTTCACTTCATCAGCCGTAAGAAAATTTTTCTTGACCTCTTCGTATTCAATATCCTCTATGAAGTCGTTTAGATTCTCTTTAATCAACCGTTCCTTGTACGCCTCTTTCAGCAAAGCGCGGAATGTTGACCAGTATCCTGCGGCTGAATTGCGTGTGATGGTCAGCTTAGGGTGGCGGAGCTGTTTGGCGGTAAGCAGATACTCCCGGAATTTGCTGCATAACTCTATGGTGATATCACCGAATGAGCATTTACCGTTGACGAATCTCTCGAAATGGCGATAGACAATGACCCACTTGTCATAATGCTTCTTCGCTTTCTCCTCAAAATATAGTAGGAAGTCGGCTTTCGGCTGTTCGCGGTCGAGGAAACCGAACTCATTGTTTATGACCGCCTCCTGACGGCGGCAACGTATTATCTCGGCACGCATCAGTATCGAGTCGTTGTATTCACGCTGATATTTGTTGCGCGGATTTGCGAATATGTAGAATCCCAGATATTCGCGGCGCGACATCTTCATTGTTCTCGGGTTGCGTATTGCCGGGTAATAGTCAAGGTACAGCGACAGACGGTCGTTCTTTATCGGACGCTGGCGCAGGCTGACTTTTGAACAGGTTGATGGTAACATGGTTGTATTTCTTGTTTGTTGATTATTCGTGATGCAAAACTATATAAAAGGCTGATGGTGAAATGGTGATGATAATACCACCTGTACCGCTCACCGATTTTTAACCAATTTTCGGTGGGGCGAACAGAGCATCGAGAGCCTTGCGGTCGATTCTCACATATCTGCCCTCATAACTTCTTGGAATGTCATGTGTCCGGACGTAATGAGAAATCTGGTCACGGGTCATGTTATACCGTGCCATAGCTTCCGGCATGGTGTAGTATTCCGGCTTCAACTCAGACTCAATACCCATAGCCTTGTCAAACTGACGGCGCGAGTAAAACACCTTGCACTTGTCCTTACGCTTGCCAATCTTCCGCTCCGACACAAAACGATAGACAGCCTCCTTCGACATGTTGAACTTGGCACATACCTCCTCGACGGAATACCATTCTCCGGCTACCGTCTCAGTAGGCTGCTTATCGGCAAGATTATTGTCGATATGTTTACGGCTCCATAGAGTCTTTCCACGGACAACGGTTTTCGGAATATTTCGCTCCTTTGCCATCTTAAAAAGCCACGAATTGCTGATACCGAACTTTTCAAGAATCTGCTTGGTCGTGTAAAACTCCTCGATAGGCTCAGCCACCTTCTTCTCCCTCTTGATATATTCCGGTGGATTCTCAAACATCTTGTCAATGCTTGCTCGGCTGATAAGCGTCTTACCTTTCAGGCGTATGCATGGTATAAGACCATCAGCGAGACAGCGGTACACGGAGGACTTACCAATCCCCAATAAAACGGCACATTGTCGTGGTGAAAAGTAGTTACCAGCTGGAATACATCTTTGTTTTTTGCTCTCGGAAGTCGCATGGTTCTCCTGCTCAACA
>ERZ778513.1224-NODE-1224-length-16309-cov-7.448074_pt1 | contig 16309 bp, 9 predicted proteins | sample MGYA00510345_ERZ778513 | MGnify/ENA primary metagenome ERZ778513 (study PRJEB29527, sample SAMN07138966) | mouse gut metagenome | material: feces | host: mouse | place: China:Nanjing | collected 2016-01-25 ... | reverse complement strand
GCAGATTTTCAGGGCCATGGTTTCGGACAGTGACCCGCCGAATACGGTGAAGTCCTGGGCGAATACATATACCAGGCGGCCGTCGATTGTGCCGTAGCCTGTTACCACGCCGTCGCCGAGGTAGCTCTTCTTATCCTGACCGAAGTTTGTGCAGCGGTGGCGCACGAACATGTCGAGTTCTTCGAAGGAGCCTTCGTCCAGAAGCTGGGCTATGCGCTCGCGGGCGGTGTATTTGCCGCGTTCGTGCTGCTTTTCGATTGCTTTCTCGCCGCCGCCGAGTCGTGCTTCGGCGCGCAGTTCGATCAGTTCTTTAACCTTTTCGAGTTGGCTGCTCATAGAGGATTGTATTACAGGTTATTATTCAGCTGCGGGTTTTTCGCAGAGTTCTACCAGAGTGCCCACTGTGGACTTGGGGTGGAGGAAGGCGATGTTGAGGCCTTCGGCACCGCGGCGCGGGGCTTTGTCGATAAGGCGGCAGCCTTTCGATTCGGCTTCCGCCAGTGCGTTTGCCACACCGTCCTGTACGGCGAAGGCTACGTGCTGGATGCCGCCGCGGCCGCCGTTGTTGGCGATGAACTTGGAAATGGCGCTGTCTTCGGAAGTGCCTTCCAGAAGCTCGATTTTGGTCTGGCCCACCTGGAAGAAGGCGGTACGTACTTTCTGGTCGGCTACTTCTTCAATGGCGAAGCATTTGAAACCCAGAATGTTTTCGTAGAAGGGAATGGCTTCGTCCAGAGAGGGAACGGCGATGCCGATGTGCTCGATATGCGAAATATCCATAGCTGTTTGTTATTGATATGTTGGTTAATTGATTGGCAGTGTTTTTCGATGGTGCGCGCAAAGCGCTCTGCAAAGGTAGCAAAAAAAATGCACCGCAAAGCTTTTTCCGTGTCGATATGCCGCGGTTTATTAAATAGTGTGATTGCGGCCTGTGTGATTGCGGCATTCACGCAAGCCAACCGCATGCCGTGCGGGGGCGATTTTACGGTGGGCGGAATGAAAAGATTTTGCAGATTGGCGGAAAATTGCTACCTTTGCGCCCGGAATTCCCAATCTCTGGCAGGAAATGTAGCCTGTGAATATTGCGAATAATGTTAACATTAAACCACTTATCAACAATGGACTTGATTAAGATTGCCGAAGAGGCTTTTGCCACCGGCAAGCAGGCTGCCGACTACGATTTCGGTCCCGGCGACACCATCACCGTGGCCTACCGCATCAAGGAAGGCAACAAAGAACGTATCCAGCAGTACCGCGGCGTTGTTATCCGCATCAGCGGCGAAGGCGACCACAAGCGCTTCACCGTTCGTAAAATGAGCGACAACATCGGCGTGGAGCGTATCTTCCCCATCAACAGCCCGTTCATCGATGCTATCGAAGTGAACAAGCGTGGTAAGGTACGTCGTGCCAAACTCTACTACCTGCGCAAACTCACCGGCAAGAAAGCACGCATCAAAGAACGCCGTCCCGGCAAGAAAGAAGCGTGACATGCCGGCAGGCGCCTCCCGGATTCCGGGTGTGCGACAACCGTATTTTCAAGCACATGCATTACGGAGCATTCACTCCAGGATGCATGTGCTTGATGCTTTTTGCGGCAATTGCCATCGAAAATGCCGGCTCCGCCGGGAAAAAGTTGTGCTTTACAGTGGGAATTGTTAATTTTGTCTGTTCAAAAGTGCCATAGGGCACACCATGTGTCAACTCTATTTCTGCAAAGAATTTCAACGAAGAATGAATATTGCCATAGTAGGCGCTTCGGGCGCCGTGGGACAGGAGTTTATGCGGGTACTGGCCGACAGCGGTCTGCCTATCGATGAGCTCAGGCTTTTCGGCAGTGGGCGCAGCGCCGGAAACACTTATCGGTGGAGAGATGCCGCCAGCAGTCCCGTGCGCGATCTCGCCCTGGCCGGTGCCGAAGATTTTGCCGGCCTCGATTTCGTGTTCACCAGTGCCGGCGCCGACGTGAGCCGCCATTATGCCGGGCTGATAACCGGCGGTGGCGCTCTGATGATCGACAACTCCAGCGCATTCCGCATGGATGACGATGTGCCTCTGGTAGTGCCCGAGGTCAATGGCGACGACGCCTTTAGCGCACCGCGCCGCATCATATCCAATCCCAACTGCACCACCATACAGATGGTCGTTACCCTGAAACCGATCGACGACATCTCGCCCATCCGCCGTGTGCATGTGGCCACATACCAGGCCGCCAGCGGAGCCGGCGCGCAGGCTATGGAGGAACTGCGCCGGCAGTCGGCTGCAATCGCCGCCGGCGAGCAGCCCGAGGTCGAGCGTTTCAGCGCACAGCTGGCCTACAATCTCATTCCGCACATCGATGTTTTCGGCGACAACGGGTTCACACGTGAGGAAATGAAGATGCATCTGGAGACAAAGAAGATAATGCACTCTCCGGAACTCGAGGTCTGCGCCACCTGTGTGCGTGTGCCGGTGCTCCGGGCGCATAGCGAAGCCATATGGGTGAGCACTGCCGAACCTGTAGGCGAACAGCGTGTCCGTGAGGCGTTCGCCACCGCACCCGGCATAGTGCTCGTGGACGAACACAGGCCCGGCGGCTATCCCATGCCTCTGGAGGTGTCGGGCACCGACCCGGTGTATGTGGGGCGCGTGCGTGCCGATCTCGCCGACCCCTGCGGAATATGCTACTGGAGCGTGGCCGACCAGATCCGCAAGGGCGCAGCACTCAACGCCGTTCAGATTGCAAGCTACATTCTGGAGCATAAAGGCCTATGATATCCGCGGGGCAGGCACTGGTGACGCAGCCGGTACAAATCTTCCTGATTGTGCTGGCCATAATCCTGCTTGCGCCCATGCTCCTCAACCGGCTGAAGATTCCGCACATCATCGGCATGATTGTAGCCGGTGTGGTGATAGGGCCGTACGGCTTCAATATTCTGGACAATGATTCGTCGTTCGCCGTTTTCGGCCAGGTGGGTCTGCTGTATCTCATGTTCCTTGCAGGCCTGGAAATCGACATGTTCCATCTCCGGCTCAATCTGCGCCGCGGTCTGTTCTTCGGATTTCTCACACTCATGGTTCCGCTTGTGGCGGGAGTCCTCACCAGCGTGTACATCCTGCGGCTGGGCTGGCTCACTTCCTTGCTGTTAGGAGCCATGTATGCCTCGCACACACTTCTGGCCTATCCTGTGGCTGCCCGTATGGGTGTGACCAAAAGCCCTGCTGTGCTCATCGCCGTGGTGGGCACCATAATCGCCGTGGTGGGTGCGCTGCTTGTGCTCGCGGGAACTGTCGATATCGCCCGCGAAGGCAGCTTCCACGCCACCGGTCTACTCATGCTCATGGCCCGCATGGTGTTGTGGACGGCGGCTGTGCTGTGGCTCTTCCCGCGGCTCACGCGCTTTTTCTTCAAGCACTATTCCGACAAGGTGATGCAGTATGTGTTCGTGCTCGCCATGGTGTTCCTCGCCTCGGTGAGCGCCCAGCTCATAGGCCTTGAGCCGGTGCTTGGAGCCTTCATGGCCGGTCTGGTACTCAACCGTTATGTGCCGGCTGCTTCCCCTCTGATGAGTTCGATAGAGTTTGTCGGCAATGCCATATTCATTCCGTATTTCCTTATAGGAGTAGGCATGATGATAAACCTGCGTGTGCTTGCCGACGGTTCCACACTTGCAATCAGCGCCGTGATGCTCACTGTGGCTCTGGTTTCCAAATGGCTGCCGGCATGGATTGCGCAGAAGCAGGCCGGCCTGGACAGCAGCAGCCGCAATCTGATGTTCGGTCTCACTGCCGCGCATACTGCCGTGGCCCTTGCGGTGGTGAGCACGGGATACCGCATGGGAATGTTCGACGAGAAAGTGCTCAACAGCACCATCGCGGTTATTCTCATCACCTGCGCTCTCGCGCCGATTATCAGCTCCAGGGCGGCTGCCAGGCTAAAGGTGAGCATGATGTCGGGCGACAGCGACGATATGATACGCCACACCCGCTCCAACCGGACGCTCATTCCCGTGGCGAACCCAATGACCGCCGGCGTTCTGGTGGAAATGGCCATGCTGATGCGCAACCAGCGGGGTACGCACAGTTTTTTCGCCCTGCATGTGCGCAACGACAACAGCGGCCAGGCCAAGGCCGTGAGCAAGAATTCGCTGGAGGCCGCCGCAAAAGTAGCCGCCGCCGCCGATACCGCCATAACCACTCTCGACCGCTACGATCTCAACACTGCCACAGGTGTGCTCAACGTAATTGAGGAACGCGACATCACCGAGGTGCTCCTTGGCATGCACCGCCGTGCCACCATAATTGATTCTTTCTACGGTGCCAAGGTGGAGCAGCTGCTCAGGGCCACCAACAAGATGATAATCATCACCCGGTGCTATATTCCGGTGAACACGCTCACCCGCATTGTGGTATGGGTGCCCGACGACGCGCAGTACGAAACGGGATTCAGCCGCTGGGTCCGCGGCATAGCCCGTCTGACACGCCAGCTGGGCTGCCGCGTGATTTTCCATGCTCCGGCGGCCGTGCAGCCGCTGATCCGCGGAGTCCTGTATTCCGAGAATTTTGGTGTGCGTTGCGAGTTCGCCACCGCCGAATCTCAGGACGACTTCGTGCTGCTGGCCAACAAAATCCTCGACGACGACCTTCTGGTAGTTGTCGGCGCCCGCGCCAACTCGGTATCGTACCGGGCGGAGATGGCCGAGCTGCCTGGTTTCCTGCAGCGTTATTTTTCCCGCAACAACCTCATGGTCATATTTCCCGAACAGTTCGGCGAGAGCACGCCTCTGGTCTCTTTCTCCGACCCGCTGTCGTCCGACGTGGCTACTTCGGCCTCGCCGGTGCTGCAAGGTATCCTGTCGCGCATGCGAGCCTTGTCGCGCCGCATGAACGGCCGCGGCGGCCGATAGCCTCCCGCCGGTTTTCGCAATGGCATTTCGTCGAATATTCTCCGTATATTTGCAAATCATTAGAACAACTGTTATCCTTAAATGAATATCCTGAAACCTATAGTCCTGTCGGTCGCTGCCTCGATTCCGTTTCTGAGCAGTGGCGTTGTGACAGATGAGCTGACCTACAACTGGGGTCCGGCCGATACCGTGGCCCACCACAAGGTAGGTCCCGGAATGACCTATGCCAAAATCGTGTTCCCGGAAAAGCCTCTTATCCTCTGGTGGGTGGAGGTCGACCTGAGCAACGAGTACGCCAAAATAGAGCAGTCCGAGAGCCGCGCATCCGTTCCCGACGTGCAGCGCTGGGACGTGATGGAACACTACAGAGCCAATTCGCGTCCGGGACATCAGGTAAAGGTGGCATGGAACCACGACTTCTTCAGCTACGACGAAGGAGTATGCATCGGAACGAACATCAGCGAAGGCGAGATGACACGCGAGATGTGGGGCCGCTCGCTGCTGGCCATTACCGAAGACGGGCGTGCCAGCGTGTTCCGCGCCGGGGCGCGTGCGAGCGTGATAGCTTCCGACAATGCCGCTGTGGATATCGATTACTACAACTCCTCGGCATTGAGCGTCCGTGGCGACTGCGTGCTGTTCAACCGCTTCAATAGCCGCACGATTGCCGAGGATGGCCGCTACATAGCTCTCGAGCCTCTGGATAAATGGACTATGAACGGCGACGATATCCGCTGCCGTGTTATCGAAATTTCCGACAGCCCTCTGCAGACTGCCGAAAACCGTTACGTGTTACTTCTGCGCGGCGGCAAGCGTGCCGCTCTGGACGGCCATGTGTCGGCAGGCGATATCATATCGGTGCGCCAGGGCTTCCATGCTCCGGCATGGGGCGAAGTTCCGCAGAGGATTCTCAACGCCTTCCACGGCTATCCCAGCATAGTAAGCGGCGGCGCCCTGCAGGACGGGGAATACAATGACTTCGAGAACGGTCGCGAGCATGAGAAGTCCAGCCGTGTGATGGCCGGAATCTCGGCGGACAAGACCAGGCTCTATATCACCACCACGGAAATGTCCGGGGCGAGCGTCGGTGTGGACTGCATCGAGCTGGCCGCCTGGATGGTGGAAAAGGGCGCAAGCGACGTTGTCAATTTCGACAGCGGCGGTTCCGCGGCGATTGTCATCGACGAGCAGATGCTCAATGTTCCAGGCCGCGGCTCCGTTCGCCCTGTAAAGGACGCCGTTCTTGCCGTGTCCACCGCTCCTGCCGACGCCAACGAGCATCACATCACATTCAGCCGCCCGTCGTTCGAAACTTCCGTGCTGTCGCTTATGCCGCTTAAGGTGATGGTTTACAACCGGTACGACGAACTTCTGGAAGAAGGTGCCGCAGGCTGTGAATTCGAGTGCCGTCCCGCCGGAATCGGAACCGTGGACGCCAACGGCGGTTTCCACGCTTCGGGCACACCTATGCATGGAACCATAGTCGCCCGCCGCAACGGCATGGAGGCAGTGATAGAAGTGAATACCGTGGCGCTGGAATCAATGAAAGCCGCCAGAGAAGCTATCCTCATCGACGACAGACACGCCGCGCCCATAGAGATAAAAGGTATCAGCGGAGGCCTGGAGCGGGAAGTCGACCCGACCGCTTTCGAATGGAGTTTCTCTCCCGAAGGAGTGGCCACACTCGACGCCGATGGTAACGTTACAGGTGTGTCGACAGGCACCACAAGACTCACAGGTGTGGCTGGCGGTGTTTCTGTAGGCATCGATGTTGCCGTGGAGATTGCCGAGGGCGATATTGCCTATACTTTCTTCAACGATCTGGAGGCTGCCGGCATCAAATTCCCTTCATATATGAAAAACGCGGCGGTGAGCTACGATGGCCTTCCCGCCGGATGGACCTCGGGCGCCGTCATCAATTTCGACCTTGCCCAGAACCGCAGCGGCAGCCTCGGCGTGACACCCCGCCAGCGCTTCTACTCATTGCCGTCCGGCGCGTCGATGCGTATGTACGACAAAAACGGCGCTGTGAAAACACTCTCCATGCTTTTGGAGGATGCCACCGGCAAGGTGCACAGCTTCAAGGCCGACACTTCGGAAGGCGAACATGTGTACACCTTCGACTTCAAGGACAGCGAGGGACGCCCGTTCGCGTATTACCAGTATCCGCTCGAACTCACCAAAATCACCCTCGGGTTCAATGCCTCCGCCCGGCAGGATTGCGAGCTGGCGCTGGAGTCGGTCAAGATTCATTTCACCGGCTCAAGCTCGGTTGAATTTCCCACGGTGCAGGGGAATGGCGCGTTGGATATCCGCATACACGGTGGCTGTCTCATGGCCGACATGGGCGGTGATGCTTCGGAAAACGCCACACTGACAGTATATAACTCCATGGGACAGCCCGTATATCAGCGCAATTGTCAGCCGGAGGCAGGCCGCACATGTATAGTGGGTGATATAAGCCATCTGCCATCCGGCATGTACATCGCTGTGGTGCGCACCGGCTCCGGAAATTCGGCAAGCGCCAAATTTGTGAAGTAACTCATAACAACGCATTGCGGGAGAGTGTTACGGGCATTCTCCCGGAATGTTTTCTGAAACGTGATAATGAACAGAATAGCACAGATAATCCGTCGCCCTCAGGTATGGGGCTTTTTGCTCAGCATGGCTGTTATGGCCATTGTTTCGCTGGCATTCTTCTATCCCGACAATTTCGAGGGCAACAGCCTGCGCCAGCCCGATATGGTGCAGGGTGCCGCCAACGGACACGAAGCCCAGCTATGGCAGGAGGCTACCGGTGAGAAGGCTCTGTGGACAAACTCGCTTTTCGGCGGCATGCCCACATTCCAGATTTCGCCGTCCTATCCGTCGAACAGTCTTTTCTCATGGATTAACACCGTGTACGGGCTGTGGCTGCCGTCGCCCTCGAATCTGCTGTTCATGATGATGATGGGCTTCCTGATTCTCATGTTCGCCCTGGGGAAACGCTGGTACTACGCTCTTATAGGAGCCTTGGCGTGGGGATTCTCGAGCTATTTTGTGATAATAATAGGCGCCGGCCACATATGGAAGTTCATCGCGCTGGCATATACTCCGCCGCTTATTGCCGGCCTGGTGCTTCTCTACCGGGGGCGCTATATTACCGGAACGGCGCTCATGGCCGTGTCGGCGATGATGCAGCTGGCGGCGAACCATCCGCAGATGAGCTACTATTTTGCCATGGTGATGCTCTTCGTGGCTCTTGCCTATCTGGTCGACGCCTTCCGCCGCAAGGCTCTGCGCCGCTGGCTGGTGGCCTCGGGGCTGGCTGTTGTGGCCGGCGTCCTGGCCTTGGGCGCGAACGCTCCGTCGCTCTACAACACATATGAATATGCACGCCACACAAAACGCGCGCAAAGCGAGCTGGCTGCATGCGATGCCGAAGCGTCAGGTGCCGGTTCCGGCAATGCCGACCGGCCGACCGGAGGCCTGCCGTACTCCGACATCGTGGGCTGGAGCTACGGCCCTTCCGAGATGTTCTCGCTCATAGTACCCAACATCAAAGGCGGCGCAAGCGCCCGCCTGCATGGCGGCGACATGGTGCTGGCCTCGCTGGCCGAACTCGACGGAGCCGCAGGCATCGACCCGCGCGGCCCGGAGGCGTCCGTCATCCAGTGCCTGCCGCAGTATTTCAACAATAGCGAAGGGACCAACGGGCCGGTGTATGTGGGCGCTATCATCGCCGCGTTGTTCATTCTGGGATGCTTTATCGTGCGTGGCCCTCTGAAATGGGCCATGGTGGCTGCCACAGTTGTGGCTATGGTGCTCGCTCTGGGATACAACGCCGAGGGCATTACCCGCTGGATGGTCTACAATTTCCCGATGTACAATAAGTTCCGGGCGGTGGAGAGCATCCTCGTGGTGGCCGAATTAGCCATTGCGCTACTTGCTGTCCTGGCTCTGGCACAGTTTGTCGAGGCCGGCAGCGATGCCTGGCGGCGCTACCGCAAGCCTTTGGTCGTTTCCTTCGGCTTCTGCGGGGCTGTGGCCGCACTGGCAGTTGTCGCGCCATCCGCTTTCGGCGAACTTGTGAGCGAGCGCGACCATATGAACCAGAACATACAGTATCTGCAGATGCAGGTGGTGCAGATAGGCCGCATGCAGAATGCCGACAGCCGCCAGATTGAAGCCGCGGTTTCCGATTATTCCCTGGATAATCCTGCCGTGCTTGCCGCGGTGACACAGCTGCGCTCGTCGCTGGTGCGCAACGACGGACTGCGCTCGCTGCTTTTCCTTGCCCTGGGATTTGCGGCACTTGCGGCTTGCGGTGCGGGCAAAATGTCGCGTCCCGTGGCTGTGGGCGCTGTCGGACTGATGGTGCTTATCGACCTTTACGGAGCCGACAAACGCTATGTCAGCCATGAATCCTTTGCCGCTCCCGTGGGCCATAGCCAGGGAATCGAGGCCGACGCAATCGACCGCGCTATCCTTGCCGACACCGTCGGCCACTACCGCGTGCTCGACATTCCGGGCTTCTTCGATGCCCGCCGTTCATACTTCCACAGCATGCTCGGCGGATACCACGCGGCAAAACTCAGCCGCTACGACGACATCATAGGAGAACGCATGCTGCCGTTGCTTTCGGTGGGCTACGGACATGCCGATGGACGTGGCGATGCCGCCGCCGGCCAGGCTGTGGCCGACATGCTCAATGCACGGTACATTGTCACCGGCGATTCCGAGGCTCCGCTGATGCTGAATCCTCAGGCCATGGGAAATGCATGGCTGGTGGATTCCATGGTGTGGGTCGATGGCGCACGCGCCGAGATGGATGCACTCGATCCTGCCTTGACCGACCTGCGCCGCCTGGCCGTTGCCGACCGCAGTTTCGCCACGGCTCTGCCCGAGCAGCCCTCGCTTGCCCCGGGAGATACCATCTATATGACATATTACAGCCCGAATACCCTCAAGTACCACGTGTCGACAGCCGCCGGCGGCGTGGGCGTGTTCTCCGAAGTGTACTTCCCATGGGGCTGGAAAGCCACTGTCGATGGCAATGAAGTGCCGTTGGCGAGAGTGAACTACATATTGCGCGCGCTTGCCATTCCCGCAGGCAGCCACGAGATTGTGATGACATTCGCTCCGGAATCGGTGCGCCGCAGCTCTGCCGCTGCCTATGCATGCGTAACACTCATCTATCTGCTGCTGGCCGCAGGAATCTTTGTGGAGTGCAGGCGATGGCGGCTTTTCTGAATCCGCTGAAGGTGCCGGCCATGCTGCGGCATAGTCTGGGGTTCGGAATACATTCGCCTTTCGCTTTCGGTTTCATACTCGATGTGCTGCGCTTGCCCCGGAAGTATGGCTATTATGCATATGACATGATTGCCGGAACCCGCAACCGGCAGCTATACCGAATATCACTGGTTCTGGGAGGTGCGCGCATTGCCGTCTATGCCGGCGCCGACATGGCCGCGGCTGTCAGGCAGGCGTGTCCGGCAGCGAGGCTTGTGGAGAAGTCTCCGGACTTTGTGGTGGCCGATTTCGACGTGGCTTCCGAGGCCGATTTCGAAGCAGTGTGCGTCTGCATATCCGCCGGCGTTCCGGCCGTGATATTCAATTATGGCGGCAATGCCGCACTCCGGGCCGTTCGCCGGGCAATGCCATCGGGCATGACCTTCGCCAACGGAACCGACAAGATTGTGGCGGTGCCTTCCGTGGCGTTGCCGCGCCAGGATTTCAATCTGTTTTTCTGACATCCTCTGTCCGTGAGGACAGGGGGATATTGCTCTAAAACATGGTGTTAAAAAAAACTAACAGACAAGCCCCGTTTAAAAACTTTATTTAAATTAGCGCAGTAAACCGGAGCAGAATACCGGTTTACAATGTGTTTATTAACTTAAAAAACATTACATCAGCATATTACCATGAACCACTCGTGAGCGGCGACTATCGATGTCCGCTCTGAAAAATAACGACACCATTACCTGAAAGACAACCTGAAATCTATCAGCTATTTCTACACAAATCAACATAAAAACTATCTAATCTGTTGGCCGGGCTATGCTTTGCGGTCCGTAACCTCCGGGACATGTGAAGCACGGCGACAACCTAATTCAATCATTAATTATTTATGAGAAAGCATCTATTAGCGACTATGCTTCTGATGGCAGGAATGCCGGCTCTTGGAACTTTCCAGGCGCAGGCTGCTCCCGAGCCCCAGCAGCAGAGTCAGACGGTTACCACTATCACCGGTACCGTTCTTGATGAGAACAACGAGCCCGCGATTGGTGCATCGGTAGTGCAAAAAGGCGTTGCACGCAATGCCGTATCCACCGACGCATTCGGTCATTTTACATTGCGTGTGCCTGCCGGAGCCGTCCTGCAGATTAGCTATGTGGGCTACAAGTCGATGGAAGCTGTAGCCGCTCCCGACATGACTGTGTACCTGCAGCCCACAACTGAAATGCTCAACGAACTCGTCGCTATCGGCTACGGTTCGCAGAAGCGTGCCAACCTCACCGGCGCCGTGGCCACAGTCGATGTGGCACGCACAATGGACAGCCGCCCCGCAACCGACGTGGCAAAGGCTCTCCAGGGTGCTGTTCCCGGTCTGACCATCACCAGCGCCAACGGTAGCATCGAAGGTGCTCCCACTATCAATATCCGTGGCCTCGGCACTCTGTCCAACAGCCACAATTCGGCTCCTCTGATTGTTGTCGACGGTGTGCCTGTGGAAGACATGAGCTTCCTCAACCCCGAGGACATCGAGGAAATCTCCGTGCTCAAGGATGCCGCTTCCAGCGCCATCTACGGTTCGCGCGCAGCTTTCGGTGTGATTCTCATCTCCACCAAGCAGGCCGCCGTGCAGGACCGCGTGAGCGTAAGCTATACCAACAACTTCGCCTGGGGCCGTGCAACAGTGCTTCCCGAATTCCAGCCTCTGGTGCAGAACCTCGAGACCGCTCTCGACGATACCCGTATCGGCGGTGACAAGGAAGTGTTCGGTATGTACTACGAAGACGTGCTTCCCTTCGCGCGCGCATGGGCCCAGCAGCATGGCGGCAAGCAGTACACCGACATCGTGGAACTGCGACCCTTCCAGAGCTGGAGCGATGTGGGCGACTACTGGGTGTTCCCCGCAGGCACCAACAGGCTGCCCGCCGGCAACTCCGCTGTCGATCCCAACTACATAATGCAGTCCAGCCGCTACCTGAGCTACGGCGACTGGGATATTTCCCGCACTCTTTTCCAGGCTGCTCCCTCGAGCAAGCACAACGTAAGCCTCGAAGGCACTTCCGGACGCACCAACTACCGCCTGTCCTTCGGCTACGACGCCAAGGAAGGCCTGCTCAAGCAGAATCCCGACAAGCTTCACCGCTATATGGTGAACGCCAATGTAAACACCGAAATTTTCAAATGGTGGAAAGCCGGTGCCCGCCTGAGCTTCTCCGACCGTGAATACGAGAACCCCAACGAACAGCGCAACGCCTACCAGTACATGTGGCGCTGGCCCGGATTCTTTGAAAACTACGGCTATGTCTACGATGAGAATGGCAATCCCAAGCAGTTCCGCAATACCTCCGGTATCCGCTCCAACTCGCACATGGACAAGACCATCACCACCATGACCCGCATGCAGGGCTACATGATTTTCAACCCCTTCAAGGGCTTTACCCTGCAGGCCGACTTCACCTACAGCCTCCGCAACCAGAACAGCGACTCCGCAGCCGTTCCCTACAGCCTGTATCAGACATGGACTCCCGGCTCCGGCACTCTCGGCAACTACGAGCCCTACAGCCAGACCACTTCCTATGCAGCCCAGAGCAACTACCGCGACACCATGTGGACCGCCAATGTGTTCGGAACGTACGCCCACACATTCGCCGATGCCCACAACCTCAAGGTTATGCTCGGCTGGACAGCTGAAGAAGAAGAATACCGTTATTTCTACGCAAAACGCAACGGTCTGGTCGACTACAACCTGCCTAACATCAACCTCACCAACGGCACTAACTACACCACCAGCGGCAAGCACACCCACCGTGCCACCACAGGTTTCTTCGGCCGTATCAACTACGACTACAAGGGCATCTACCTGGTAGAGCTCAACGGTCGCTACGACGGTTCCAGCCGCTTCCCCGCTGCCGACCAGTGGGCATTCTTCCCCTCCGGCTCGCTCGGCTACCGCTTCTCCGAGGAAAGCTACTTCGCTCCTCTGAAAAAATGGTGGAGCAACGGTAAACTCCGTGCATCCTACGGCCACATCGGCAACGAGGCCGTGGGCGACAACATGTTCCTCTCCACTGTTTCCGCCATGGCGGACTCGAAAATCTACTGGCTGAACGGCAACCAGAAACTGGTTATGTACAACATGCCTACTCTGGTATCCTCCTCGCTCACATGGGAACGCATCGTAACCACCGACGTCGGCCTCGACCTCGGCTTCCTCGACAACTCCATCAACGTAGGCTTCGACTGGTATCAGCGCGAAACCAAAGACATGCTCGGCCCGGGCGCCAAACTGCCCGCAGTCCTCGGTGCCTCCGCACCATACCAGAATGCAGGCGAACTCCACACCCGCGGTTGGGAACTCTCCCTTAACTGGAACCACACCTTCGGCGATGCCGACGTGTACGCCACATTCAATATCGGCGACGCCCGCACCAAAATCACCAAGTGGAACAACGGGGACGATCAGATCTACTCCTATCTCCCCTCGCTGGGCAACTATACCCAGGGTCAGTACTTCGGCGATATCTGGGGCTTCGAGACCGACCGCTACTTCACAATGGACGACTTCAACTTCGTGCCCGGTGCCGACGGTGCCGCAGGCAACTACGTGCTCAAGGACGGTATCCCCGACCAGACATTCCTCCAGACCGACGCTTTCCGCTACGGCCCCGGCGACATCAAGTTCAAGGACCTCAACGGCGACGGTGTGATCAACGACGGCAACCCCGACATGATCATGCTCAACGGCAAGTATTTCGTTCCCGGCGACGCAGGCTATGAGGAAGCTCTCAAGAACCCCAACCACAAGGGAGTGAACACACGCACCCTTGCCAACCATGGCGACCTCAAGGTTATCGGTAACGCAATGCCCCGCTTCGAATACTCCTTCCGTCTCGGCGGAGCCTGGAAAGGCTTCGACCTCGACCTCTTCTTCCAGGGCGTAGGCAAGCGCGACATGTGGGCTACCGGCTCCACCATCATTCCTATGGCCCAGAGCGCACTCGGTACTTTCACCAACATGTCCAGCTACAACCACGTTACCTACGGTGCCGACGGCAAAATCACCGACTACCAGATCAGCGAAGGCAACACCTATCCGCGCATGTACTCCGGAGCAGGCGGCGATGCAGGAGCTGTCGGCAGCATCGGCAACGGCCGCTACAACTTCTATCCCCAGAGCCGCTATCTGATGAACATGAGCTATCTGCGACTGAAGAACATAACCTTCGGTTACACCCTGCCCGTGGAACTCACCCGCAAGGCTCTCATCCAGAAAGCACGCATCTATTTCTCGGCCGACAACGTATGCTTCCTCCACAATGGCGCAGGCAAATACCAGCTCGACCCCGAAATGTTAACCGCCTCCGGCAGATCCGTCCAGGGCTATAACGACGGCAACGGCACTTTCGGCCGCACAATTCCTCTGCAGCGCACATTCTCCTTCGGCGTTCAGGTTACTCTCTAATCACTCAAGCACAATATGAAAAAAATATATTTCATCGGCGCGCTCGCTCTGGCTGGAATGTCGCTTGCAGGTTGCAACGACTTCCTGAACGACAACCGCTTCCCGCTATCGGACCAGATCGAAAATCCTATGTTCTGGAACAACGGCATGAACGTGGAGAACCAGATAAACACATTCTACAACGACTTCCTCGGCTACGGCAACGGTACCGGTAGCGGCGACTTCTACTTCAAGACTCTCAACGACGACCAGTGCGGACGCCGCGAGTTCACCGACTGGACATTCGTGACCGTACCCTCGTCGTCGGGCTCGTGGAATGATCCTTACGAGGAAATCCGCCGTGCCAATATCGTAATCGGCGGCCTCGCCAACAGTACCCTCCCCGCTTCAGAACGCGACAACTATATGGGGCAGGCCCGTCTCTACCGTGCCAAAGGCTATTTCGACCTCGTGCGCCGCTATGGCGATGTGCCCCTGGTGGAAAAGGCTCTCGACCCTGCTGAAGAAGCGGCTCTCTTCGGCCCGCGCACTCCCCGCGCAGAGGTGATGGATTTCATCCTCGAAGATCTCAAATACGCCGCAAGCAACATCTCCGACCAGAAGAACGCCAACTACTTCAGCTCCGACCTGGCGAACGCCATGATTGTGGAAGTCGGCATCTACGAAGGTGCCTATGCCAAATACCACCTCAACGACGCCGCGCGTTCCAAGCAGTACTATGGCGAAGCCATCACCGCAGGTGAGGCCATCGCCGGACGCTACTCGATCTGCGCCGATTACACCAGTCTCTACAAGAGCCTCCGCACCGACGGCGGCGGCTACACAGCCCTGGAGAAGAATCCTGAAATCATTTTCATGAAAGCCTACGAGCAGGGTGTGTTCATGCACTCCATCGTGGACTACTCCAGCGCTTCCGACGGTATCGCCGGTCTCACCAAGGACGCTTTCGACAGTTACCTCTTCATCGACGGACGCCCCGCTGCGACCACAACCCTCGACAAGACCGATGCCGGTGTTGCCGATGGCGACGCTGCCCTCAGCATCCAGGGTCTGCTTGATGTCCGCGACCAGCGTCTGGCAATGACCACCTATCCCAACGTGTTCTATCCCGGTATGACATGGACCGGCCCCAACACCGCCGCCATGTACTCGCAGACAGGCTACGGTGTGGCCAAGTTCGACAACTGGACATTCTCCGCCAACGACGCCCAGACCGCAAACCGCGGTTACAACTGCTGCCCCCTCTACTGGGGTGCACGCCTCTATCTGGGTATCGCCGAGGCCAAGGCTGAAAACGGAACCCTCACCGATGCCGACGTGGCCAAATACATCAAGCCTCTGTGGGATCGCGCAGGTATCGACACCAGCAACCTCAACCTGGCATGGCTCGCCAACATGAACGACCCCGCAAACGACATGGGCGTTTCCTCCCTCATCTGGGAAATCCGCCGCTGCCGCCGCTGCGAGCTCATCATGGACGACAACATCCGCTACTGGGACCTCGTGCGCTGGCATCAGCTCGACAAACTCGACACCACCAAGAACCCCGACATCGTTCTGGGTGCCAACATCGCCAACGCTCCCGTTGCTTACGACAATGTGGTAGGCAACTACATCAACTGCTCGTACGGCCGCACCCGCAAGTTCGAGGACAAGTACTATCTCTATCCTGTGCCCGGCGATCAGCTTGATCTCAACGAAAAACTGACACAGAATCCCGGCTGGAAATAATCCGGTACCGACCGCCAAT
>ERZ778513.1213-NODE-1213-length-16439-cov-6.053162_pt1 | contig 16439 bp, 10 predicted proteins | sample MGYA00510345_ERZ778513 | MGnify/ENA primary metagenome ERZ778513 (study PRJEB29527, sample SAMN07138966) | mouse gut metagenome | material: feces | host: mouse | place: China:Nanjing | collected 2016-01-25 ... | reverse complement strand
CTCTATGTCTTTTGCTTGGTTGAAAAACATAAAGTTCTTATCCCGAACTCGCGTGAAGTAAGTTAACTTTAAAATCTAACCGAACATCATAATGAACAGTTATCGAATTACAGCCGAAGGACGGCGGAGCTTCTCGCTCCGCCTCCTCCTCCCGGTTCTCCTTCTGGTCTTCGCCGCTTTCCCGGCGGCTGCCCAGCTGGTGAAGGGTGTCGTGTCCGACCCCTCCGGAGAACCCCTGATTGGCGCAACAGTTATAGAGAAGGGTTCCACTAACGGAACCGCCACTGACATCGACGGCTTCTATCAGCTAAACCTGAAAGACGCCAAGAAAGCGGTGCTTGTGGTCTCTTATGTAGGCTTTGCCACTCAAGAAGTGCCCGTGAACGGACAATCGCAGCTCGACATCGTTCTGAAAGAGGAGTCTGAACTTCTCGACGAGCTTGTGGTTGTGGGTTATGGTGCACAGAAAAAGGAATCTGTGGTGGGCGCAATCTCGCAGGTGAACTCAGGCGACCTGCTTGAAACTCCCTCCGCAAACCTTTCACAGGCCATCACCGGCAAGATTCCCGGTGTGATCACCTCTCAGACTTCAGGCGCCCCGGGTGCCGACGACGCATCTATCTACATCCGTGGCCGCGCCACATTCGCAGGCGACGCCCAGCCTCTTATCCTCGTTGACGGCGTTGAGCGTTCATTCTCTCAGATTGCACCCGACGACATCGAGACAATCTCTGTGCTCAAGGACGCATCGGCAACAGCGGTGTATGGTGTGCGCGGCGCGAACGGCGTAATGCTTATCACCACCAAGCGAGGCAAGGAGCAGAAGCCGGTTGTGAACCTCACCGCCTCATGGCAGTTCCAGACCCCGACACGCAAGAACACTTATCTCAACTCTTACGAGTCGGTAAGCCTTCTTGAAGAGGCTTTGGCCAACGACGGTCTCCCCTCGCAGTATTCTGCAGCAGACCTCGCTATGTATCAGAAGTCGGTAAACGGCCAGCTCAGCGGCGTTGACGCTCTCCTTTATCCTAACGTTGACTGGTATGACGAGATCCTTCGCTCCTCTGCACCCTCGCAGCGTTACAACGCAAGCGTGCGCGGCGGCACAAAGCGTATGCGCTACTATGCATCTCTCGAGTATTATGACCAGGAGTCTTTGTTCAAGAATCTCTCAAACGACCCTTACGGCAACTCATCGTCGCTCAACTATAAGCGTTACGGCTTCCGTGCCAACGCCGACTTCTTCCTCACAAAAGACCTCCAGCTCTCTGTGAACTTCGGCACTCGCTTTGAGGAGCGCAAGGGCCCGAACTCTAATGAAAGCAATATTTTCAGCAACGTATATTACCAGCTCAACCACACTCCGGGTTGGCTTTTCCCGGTGGCTTATGAGGTGCAGAACGGCGAGACAACAAAGACTCTCTACGGAGGCTCATCTCAGTATCAGCAGAACGTCTACGCAACTCTCGCCGAGGGTGGCTACTATAAGGGCGTGAACACCGTGAACGAAACCAACTTCATCGCCGACTACAAGATGGACTGGCTCACTCCCGGCCTTTCTGCCAGAGGCATGATCTCTTTCGACTACGAGAACTACCACAAGACCACCTATGGAAAGTCGTTCGCCACTTATGAGCTTAACGACCGCGAGAACTATCAGAGCATCGACGCCTACAACCGCTTCAACACTGACGGCACACTCTCCAACACCAACGAAAGCTTCACTCTCTACAAGCTCTATATGGAGGCCCAGGTGAACTATGCCCGCCTGTTTAACGATGTGCATGACGTGACAGCAATGGTGCTTTACATGCAGAACGACTATCGTCACCAGGCCGACCTTGCAAAGCGCTATCAGGGTATCGTGGGACGTGTGACTTACGCTTACGACAACCGCTACCTCTTCGAGTTCAATGCCGGCTACAACGGCTCAGAGAACTTCCAGAAGGGTAAACGCTTCGGTTTCTTCCCTGCATTCTCGGCAGGCTGGCGCATCACTCAGGAGAAATTCATGGAGTCGACAATCGACTGGCTTGACAACCTCAAACTCCGCGCAAGCTACGGCCAGGTAGGTAACGACGTCTATCAGATTGCCGGCGTGCAGCAGCGATTCCTTTATGAGCAGAAATGGAGCCAGATTGCCAATGACTACTACTTCGGCACCTCCGGCCAGACCGGCATCTATGAGCAGCAGTATCCCAACTATGGTGTGACCTGGGAACGCGCCCACAAATACAACGTGGGTCTTGAATTCGGTTTCTTTAACAGCAGCCTCAGCGGTAACATCGATTTCTTCTGGGAGAAGCGCAACAACATTCTTACCGAATATCTCACCCGCCCCTGGTGGTTCGGCGTTACATCCGCTGCCGGCAACCTTGGCAAGACCGAGAATAAAGGTTTTGAAATCGAGCTCCACTACAGCAATATGATCGGCCCCGATTTCAAGTATAACATCGGCGGAACATATTCTCATGCGAAGAACAAAATCACCGAGATGGACGAGCCAGCCAACAAGACAGACTATCGCAAGCGCACAGGCCATGTCATCAACCAGTATTTCGGCCTTCTCTGCGACGGCTTCGTGACTCAGGCTGACATCGACGGCGGAAATCTCCCCGTATCTACCTTCGGCACAGTGAAAGCCGGCGACCTCAAATATCGCGACATGAACGGCGACGGATTCATCGATGACCGCGACGAGACTTTCATCGGATATTCCGACATACCCGAAAACACATATGCCATCAATCTTGGCGCTGAATGGAAAGGAATCGGATTCAGCATCATGTTCCAGGGTGTGGACCATGTGAGCCGCTATTATGACGCGGAGGCCATGTATGCCTTTGTGAAAGGCGGCAAAGTGAAGGAGCATCACCTCGACCGCTGGAACCCGGCGGTGTCGGAGGCTCAGAACCTTGCCAACGCCAGGTATCCTCTCCTTCACTATGACAGCTATGGAGACCACAACCAGCGCACCAACTCATTCTTCCTCAAGAACGGCGCGTTCTTCCGTCTGAAGAATATCGAGCTCTCATATTCTCTTCCCGAGAAATGGATCAAGCATGCCTACATGAGCCAGTGCCGCTTCTTCGTCAACGCCAACAACCTTGTGACATGGGATCATCTCGACGGCCTCACCGACCCCGAGAGCAACGGCTCGAACCGCTATCCTATCTGCAAGACTGTGAACTTTGGCGTCAACATCCAATTCTAATCTGATATCAAGATGAAAAAATCATATAAATTTCTATCGTTGGCTATTATTCTCGGAGGGGCTTCCGCGCTGACATCCTGCGGCGACTACCTCGAAAAGCAGCCCTCCAACGAGCTCACCGAAGAGAAGACTCTCGGCAGCTGGAGCATGTTTGAATATTTCCACAACGACACATACAACTTTCTCCGTCACGGCGCCAACCGCCTCGACGGCTCATGGCTCGACGCTGCAACCGACCTTGCAGAGACCTCTTTCTCCACCGGAGGCGCGCGCACCACATTCAATATCGGCAACTACTATGGAGGGGGCGGATATTCTGAACTTTCCGACACCTGGGAGTCGCGCTATCGCGCCATCCGCAAGTGCAACCGCGTGATCAACCAGATGGACCTTGTGCCCAACGACATCACCAAGTCGCCCGAGCAGGAGGCGCAGGACAGAGCCACAATGATGGCCGAGGCCCGCACATTCCGCGCTTATTTCTATTGGGAGATGTTCCTGCGCTACGGCCCTGTGCCTATCGTGACCGAGGTGCTCGACCCTTCTGAAGACATGGTCACCCCCTACAACGGCAAGCGCCCCTCTGTGAAAGAGTTTGTGGTTGACTTTGTGCTCAAGGAGCTTTCAGAGTCAGAACCCGACCTTCTCTCTTATGAGGATGCCTGGAGCGCGAACCGCATCGGGCGTCTTTCAAAGCCGATGGCCCGCGCACTAATGTCGCGCATCAAGCTCTACATGGCGTCGCCAAGATATGCAGCAGATAGCGGAATCACCTGGCAGGATGCCGCCGACGCAGCCAAGAGCTTCATCAATGACTACGGCACGAATTTCGGACTTTTTGCGGAGGCAAACATCGACCCGGCCGAAAACTACGGCAACGCAGTGCTCCGCACACAATACACCGGCAACAACAACGAGGTTATCTTCTTCCGCAATGATGTCGCTATCAACTGGAGCGGAATCTCGAGTGACACTCCTGTGGGTGAAGGCGGAAGCGGCGGAAACTGCCCTTCGCAGAACCTCGTCGACATGTATGACATGGCCGACGGCTCTTCTCCCTTCAAGCAGTATGACGCCACCGGTGCCCCTGTGTATGCTCCCGGCTCGCTCACTCCGGCCATCAATGCCGAGAGCGGCTATAACGACGCCGACATGTGGGCAAACCGCGACCCGCGCCTTTCAGCCACTGTTCTCTATCAGGGCACACCTTGGGGAACTATGCGCGACAACAGCACAATCGACGTGCGCCCCGGTATGGCCGACAATCCTACGGGCAACGCCAACGCCACCCCTACCGGATATTATATGCGCAAGTATATCCCGGCCACAATCCTCAGCTCCAACCATGGCGGCTCGGCTTATCGCCTCTGGACAATCATCCGCTATGCCGAGATTCTTATGAACTATGCCGAGGCTCTAAATGAAGTGCAGGGGCCTTGCCAGGAGGTATATGACATGCTCGACATGGTGCGCCACCGCGCCGGAATCATAGGCAATGTGGCAGACCGCGCCGACCTTAAAGACAAGGATGCAATGCGCAACTTCATCCGCAAGGAGCGCACAGTGGAATTCGCTTTCGAGGAGCACCGCTCATGGGACGTGCGCCGCTGGAATGTGGCCGTGGAGGCTCTCTCTCGTCCCATCTATGGCGTGAATGTTGACATGAACGGCAATGTTACCCGCAAGAAGGCGCAGGACCGTGTGTTTGAACAGCGTATGTATCTCTATCCCATACCGGAGGGTGAGGTCTGGAAGACCGGCCTTGAAAACAATCCCGGATGGTAATCTTAAATTCCAAACTATCGAAAATCCGAACATATATGAACAACATCATAAATGATATGAGGAATAAGGGGAAGCTCGCCCTGGCAGTTGCCGTTATGACCGGCTGCTCCGCCTCTGCTATTGCCGCCTCCACAGGCAACACCCTGAAAGGACGGGTGGTTGACCCTGACGGAAAGCCAATTCCCGGCGCAATGGTGAATCTTGCCGAGCAAAGCAAGATGGTTTTCACTGATGAAAACGGTGAATTCACCATCAAGGATGCCAACTACGACGATGAGGTGAACGCTACTTGCGTGGGATATATCACCTCGATCACTCCTATAGAGGATTTCAGCGCCCCCATTGTAATCACGCTGAGCCCTGACACAGACATGTATGCCCACAACGCACCCGTGGCTTTCGGAGAGCAGCAGAAGAAATTACTCACTGACTCTCGTTCAACAGTGACAGGCGAGGAGCTTCAGCGCTATCCCGTGACTGTGCTTCAGAATGCTTTCAACTCCACGCTTACAGGCGTTGAGACTTATGAGGTGTCGTCTGAGCCGGGATGGTCTGAGACAAAGATGTATGTGCGCGGCGTGCGCTCGCTGAACGCCGCAGCCAGAAACCCGCTTGTGATTGTTGACGACGTGGAACGCGACCTTTCATTCCTCGACGCATTCCCTATCGAGACTGTGACAGTGCTTAAAGATGCAGCTGCCACAGCCCTTTACGGCATGCGCGGCGCCAACGGTGTGATCCTTGTCACCACAAAGCGCGGCGAGGCCGGAAAGACCCATATCAACTTCACCCAGGAGGTGGGTTTCCAGACTCTCACCGGCAAGGTGGAGAACCAGAACTCCTACAACCTTGCCCTGACCAAGAACCAAGTGCGCTATCTCGATGGAAAAGATCCAGTCTATTCCGCAGAGCAGATTGAGAAGTATCGCCGTGTATGCGAAGGTGAAACCCTCGAAGGGATGGACCGCTACCGCTATTTCAACACCAACTGGTTTGATGAGCTTTATCGCGAGGCTGCCCCGGTGGTGAAAACCAATCTTCAGATCTCAGGCGGCAACCAGAGGGCACGCTATTATGTGTCGTTCTCTTATCTTCGTCAGGAGGGTATGTGGAACAAGAAAGGCACAAACTTCAACGACCGTTTCTCTACCCAGCATGTGCTAAACAGATGGAACCTCCGCTCTAACCTTGACATCAATGTCAACAAATATCTGCGTGTGAGTCTTGACCTTGGAGGTCGTATTGACAACATTCTCCAGCCAACAACCGGTGTGTTCACTCTGACTACAATGGGTGCAGTGGAAGCAGACCCGATGCGTCCTGTGTACTGCCCGAACGGCGAGCTTTATCAAGATGGCTCGGCTCAAAACCCCACCTTCCTTCTCGGATCGTCGGGCCAGGAGAAGAACCGTCGCCGCCAGCTCTATTCTACACTTGACGTGACCGGCAATCTTGAGCCTATCACAAAGGGGCTTGAGGCTAACCTTGTGGTCAGCTTCGATGCTTACGACGTGTTCCAGTCAACACAGACAAACCGTGTTAACACATATTCTTATGATTTCACAAACACATCTGTGGAGAATGTTGAGGATTTCACCTACACTCAGACAAACCGCTATGAGGAGCTGACCAACCCTGTCACTCACGAGCGTGCCAACTCCTGGACACTCAACACCCGCTTCGGTTTCAAGTATGACCGCGAGTTCGGCGGAATGCACCGTGTGCAGGCCAACGCCTTTATCCGCGCATATCAGCAGCGTCTCAACATCCGCGAGGCAAGCACTGACAACGCCATGTATTCTTCCGACCGCTACCTCTCCTACAACGGTTCGCTTGCATATATCTTCGACAACCGCTATATCGTGTCGGGAAATATCTCGCGCATGGGTAACGACAACTTCGCTCCCGGCGAACGCTGGGGAACATTCTGGGGCGTGTCGGCAGGATGGGTGCTCTCTGAGGAGAAATTCCTTCAGAATCCTGACATCGACCTCCTCAAGCTTCGCGCCTCTTACGGCAAGTCGGGTATGAGCGACACCGGAGCAGGCCGCTATCCTTATCAGTCTACATTCGCCACTTCCGGCGGCTACAGCTTCGGCCACAACGCCACAAACGTTCCGGGCTTTATCGAGAGCGTTGCCGGCAACCCCAACAGCAAGTGGGAAATATCTAAGATGGTGAACGTCGGCCTCGACTGGGATTTCTGGCATCATCGTCTCTATGGCTCGTTCGACGTGTTCAAGGAGTGGCGCAGCGACATCCTTATCGAGCGCTCCACCAACCCTAACATTCTCGGCACAACTTTCGCAAAGGACTCTTACGGCAAGGTGAACACTCACGGTATCGAGCTCACCATCGGCCACTCCAATAAGATTGGCAATGTGAACTACACTGTGGAGGGTATGCTCTCCTGGAACCGCAACAAGATTATTGAGATGGACGAGGTTTCACCGGCAGTGGAATGGCAACGCAAGACAGGCGACCGCATCCGCGACTACGCTTCTGTATCGTCAATCTACGAATGGGAGAACCGCGACGTAATCGGCGGCTGGAACGCTTACCGCTTCGTGCAGTGGGCTTCAGACCCCGCTCTTATCGCCACATCCCAGGAAGACGCGATCGCTCACCCGGAGAAATATCCCTACAACACATTCTCCGGCGGCAACCAGAAACTCGGCACAGCCGTGTTCCGCGACCTCAACGGCGACCGTCAGATCGACTCTCGCGACATGGAGCCTTACGGGTTCACGCTCATTCCGGAGCTCACACCTTCAATTTCTCTTTATGCGGAATATAAAGGGTTTGACGTGAAAGTTATCGGCACAGCCTATCTCAATCGCTCAGTGTTCCTTTCTCCCTCAATGACATTCTCTGAATGGGGCAACAACAACGCCACTCACGAGGTTGTGAACGCATGGGGCTATTACACTGACGATCCCGCCGACCCGCGCAATATCAACGCCAAGTATCCTCGTCTGAGCTACACCTACAACACTGAGGATTCTTCACGCGACAACGGTTCTTATCAGAATGACATATGGATCATGAACGGCGACTATTTCTCGCTCCGCAACATCGAGGTTGGCTATTCTCTCCCGAAGAGCCTGATTTCAAAGATTCACATGAGCCAGTGCCGCTTCTATTTCAGTGCCTATAACCTTGCCACTATAAGCCATATGCCCAAGGGTATGGATCCTGAGAAGCCTATGTCTTATTGCTGGTGGTATCCCAAGACCCGCACATTCAATTTCGGTCTTCATGTAGAATTCTAAAATTCAGCCGAAGATATGGGGCTTGAAGCCTCTGCAGACTCCAAGCCCCGTATCTCCGGCAATAGACCCTAAATTCCAAATAACGCATATCATGAAATTAAAAATATTTTCAATCGCGGCGGCTGCCATGATTTCGATGGGGCTCTCTTCCTGCAGCGATTATCTCGACAAGGAGGTGGACCTCACTCTTCAGGCTGCCAATGTGTTTTCTGACTATGACCGCACACGCGGCTATCTTGCCCAGCTCTATGATTATCTCCCTGACGCATTCTCCGGATATAACGACACCCAGTTTCGCCTTTCGCAGGATTGCATGACAGATAATGCCGTAGACTATTGGGGTGTGGCCCGCTATCACTCAATCAATGCCGATGCCTATGATGCCACCAACCATTGGTTTGCCGATTTTTATTGGAACCGTGATTACAAGGGTATCCGTGGCATAAACCAGTATCTTCTCAACGCACGCGCCGATGTTGTGGGCAATGCCGAGAAGAAGGGTGACGACAACCGCCTGTTCGACCGCTGGGATGCAGAGGCGAGAGTGCTTCGCGCAATCCTTCACTTCGACCTCGTGAGCTGGTTTGGCGACATCCCTGTGGTGGCTGACGACGAGAACGGCACTCCTATTATCCTTGCCCCTTCAATGGCTCTCCCGGAGCGCCGGGCTGCGGCAGATGTGCTAAAGTGGATTGCCGACGAGTGTGACAAATATAAAGACAATCTCCCGTTCCGCTATAGCAACGAAGCTGAGAACTGGGGCCGCATCAACGGGGCCACGGCTTACGCTCTGAAGACTCGCGCGCTCCTTTATCGCGCTTCTCCGCTTTTCAATCCGTCGAACGAGACTTCCCGCTGGATCGAGGCTGCCAACGCCGCAAAGGATTTCATCGCAAAGAACAAAATTCAGACGAATCCTTACCGCCTCTACACTACCGACAGCAACGACCCGAACCAGAACTATTATCAGTGCTTCGTGTCGAACCCTGTGCTCAATAATGAATATATCCTCAGCCGCTCGGTGTGGACCACTCTTCAGCTGGAATTTTTCAATGCCCCCTGCGGTTTCACAGGATCGATAAGCGCTACCGGGTATCTCAATCCGACCCAGAACCTTGTTGACTCATATGAGACAATCAACGGTCTTCCTATCGACAAGGACCCCTCTTATGACGATCAGAACCCTTATGCCAACCGCGACCCGCGTCTTGAGCAGACAATCCTTCATCATGGATCTATGTGGGGTGACGGCGACGAGGCCCGCATGGTTGATGTGAACAATGACGACACACGACGTGGCGACGACTATGCCCGTGGCAACGGCGGAACTGCCACAGGATATTACTCGAAGAAGTATCTCAACAACATCCGTTGGGACGGCACTGTTTCCGGACAGCGTCATGCCTGCCCGATTTTCCGCTATGCGGAGATTCTGCTTGCAGCCGCCGAGGCTCTCAACGAGGCCGGACAGACCGCCGAGGCTTATGAATATGTGAACCAGGTGAGAGCACGTGTAGGAATGCCGGCATATTCCGGTCTTAGCCAGGCTGACCTTCGCGAGCGCATCCAGAACGAGTCGAGAATAGAGTTCTGTTTCGAGGATCATCGCTACTTTGACGTGCGCCGCTGGAAACTGCATGAGAAGAACGGCGGAAACGCTAACGCCGAGAAGTCTCTCCCCGCTATCGCCAGGTGTTCACCAACTATGGCGTGGCAGTGAAAGAGGGCACAAACAAGACTTTCAACTATGGTCTCAGCGATGTGGACCCCCACATATCGTTTATGGCTCCGAAGAATTATTTCTTCCCGATTCCATACGCTGAACAACAGAAAACGGGTTATCCCCAAACTCCCGGTTGGGAGATGTAAGCAAGCCGGAAAGGCGCGTCGCGCCGGCTTTGTCGGCGCGACGTTTTTCTTCAGGCATCAGTTTTATTACCGATTATATTCTTGATTAAATGAATACAAAATTATATCTCTCAGGGGCTTTCGTGGCAAGTGTGCTTCTTATGGGCGCTTGCGGCGACGATGAGGTGAACTATCCTTCCGGCGAAGGCTTTGTGATTGAAATGCCGCAGGCAGTTGAATGTGGCGGAACATATGTCTCGCTCACGGCCATTTTCCATCAGAAAGATGGCGCCCATTATTCAAAGGCGGGTTATGTGATTTCCGAGAGTGCCAACCCCACGATATATGGCAGCGTGTATGATGCCACTGTGAGCGGCGACACTATCAAGGCCACTATCGAAAATCTTGCTCCGGGTCGTGAATATCACATCCGCGCGTTTGTGAATGAATACAAAGGGAGTGTGATTTATTCGCAGGATTATGTGCTCACCACGGGCGAGGGTTCTCCCGAAGACCGGCTCAAGTATTACCGTGGCCCTCAATATCCCGATTATTATGTAGACATAGCCGGATGGGGGAATCGTTCGCAATGGAATCTTGCCAATGTGCACGACCCTTCTATCGTGAAGGCTGCCGACGGATACTATTACATGTATCAGACAGACGCTTCCTATGGCAATGCCCATGTTGAGGGTGGTCACTTCCACGGGCGCCGCTCCAAGGATCTTATCAACTGGGAATATCTCGGCGGCACAATGCCGGCTCTCCCGGAATGGGTGGTGCCTAAGCTCAATGAGGTGCGTGCCTCGATGGGGCTTCCGGCGGCGGCTCCCGATGAGAATGCTTTCGGCTACTGGGCTCCAAGCGTGGTGAAGGTGAGCGACGACCTTTACAGAATGTATTATTCTATCATTGTGCCCGGCTTGATTAATGGAGACAACTCATGGGGCGAGCGTGCTTTCATCGGCATGATGGAGAACAGCAACCCTGCCGACAATGGCGCGTGGGTAGACAAGGGTTATGTGATAACCAATGCTTCAGACCGCGGCCTCGATTTCAATGTGGCTCCTACTGACTGGGCAAACTGCTATTATAAGTTTAACGCTATCGACCCGTCTGTGATAATCACTGAAGGCGGCGAGCACTGGATGATCTATGGCTCTTGGCATAGCGGAATAGCTGCTGTGAAACTTGACGCTGCCACAGGCAAGCCAGCTGCGGCTCTCGGCAATCCTTTCGGCTCTGACGCCGAGATTGCTCCCTATGGCAAGTTGATAGCCACACGCCAGATGGGTAACCGCTGGCAGGGCTCGGAGGGTCCGGAGGTGGTTTACCGCAATGGCTATTATTACCTTTTCCTCGCATATGACGAACTCGGAGTGGCATACAACACTCGTGTGGTGCGCTCCAAGAATATCGATGGCCCTTATGTTGACATCAATGGCATTGACGTGACCAATAACGGTGGCGACGCTCTCCCCGTGGTTACTCATCCTTATAAATTTGCCAATTCTGAAGGCTGGGTTGGATTCTCACACTGCGCGGTGTTTGAAGATGGCGAAGGGAACTGGTTCTATGCTTCGCAGGCGCGTTTCCCTGCGGGCGTAAACGGAAATGACGCCAGCAATTCTCTTATGATGGGTCATGTGCGTTCAATAGTATGGACAAAAGAGGGATGGCCTTTGGTTCTTCCGGAGCGTTATGGCGATGTTCCGCAGCTTGCTATTGCAGAAGAGGAACTTGTAGGCGCATGGGAGAATATCAATCTCAGCTATGCTTTCGCCACTCAGAAGGAGTCGGAGCGCATGGAACTTACAGCCGACCATAAAATCGCGGGCGGTGTATGGGACGGCGCTGACTGGAGTTTCAATGCAGATTCCCAAATGCTCACTGTGAACGGGGTGGAGCTTTACCTGAAGCGTGAATGCGACTGGGAAAGCTATGACCGCCATGCAACAATCGTATATGCCGGCGTAAATTCTTCTACAACCTATTGGGGCAAGAAATCACTCTGATTCTTATCCCTGCTTAATTATGAATCACCTCCTTGCAGGCCAAGCCCGCAAGGAGGTGATTTTGTGTGGTGATAGGCGAGGGCTTCTCTATGCGAAGCGGATTTGTTACGAATGTGCCGTTGCGAGCCATTCTGCCATGTTGTTCATCCTTTGGCAAATTTTGTAGGAGATTCCCTCTTGATTCACCTTGGGGGTAGATTCATGAAGTGAGACAAATGTCATAATCGCTTCCGAACAGCAGTTGTAGTGGTTGCCCGACGGCTTTTCTTTTTCTAAGAATAATTTTTGTGTTATTGATGGGAACGGAGGTTGTTTTTATGGGTGGGATGGGTGTTGTTTTGAGAATTTTGTGGGGGGAGTGTAACATTTGACGGTGGAGCGAGTCGATTATATGTGGGCATAGTTTGCCTGTGATATTTATGAAGCGAAACGTTTTTTTTATTTGGTGCAAGAATTTGATTCGTAGGAATGGCTCATGGCTGCCGGCGGTGCTGGTTTCTTTGGCCTCGATGGCTGTGGGCGCTTCTGCCGTGAAGGCTATGAGTTCAAATGCTGACTCAGGATCTGAAGTTTGTATTTCATATGCAGATTTTGATTCTCATTCGTCAAATTCTTATGATGATGCGGAGCGCAGGGCCACAAAAGCGCGAATAGAGGCAGAGAGAAATGCAGAAAGAGGATGGGCCGGTTGTGGATTGCGTTCTGTTGACGATTACAGAGATAACTATGGCAATAAAGAGGAGAAAAATGTGAGAATCGGCAAATTCAAGGGGGTGAATGTGTCGTCGGCTATTGAAGTGGTTTTCACACAAGGTCCCTTTACCGGGGAGGCTGAGGTTTTTGGCACACCGGAGCTTATGAATGCTCTCAACCTGAACACGGATGGCGATGTGCTCACGGTTTCTTATGCCGAATGTAATATTTCATCGGCCGGAAACTTGGTTGTTAAAATTTCGGCGCCGGTGCTTAATTCTTTGTATGTGTCAACAGCCGCCTCCTTTATTGTGAGAGGAGCGTTGAAAATAAAAGAGCCATTGAATGTGACCGCCACTTCGGCTTCTTCTGTAAATTTCGGATGGGTTACTGGAGGAGAGCTCAATATTGCCGCCTCAGGTGCGGCATCGGTCTATGCGCTCACATTGGATCTGGAGCGTGTGGAGGTGTCGGCCACTTCGGCATCTGATGTGAGGCTCAAAGGAATAAGCGCGGCATCAGTGAAAGCCTCTGCGAAATCGGCTTCCGAGGTAGTGTTGTCGGGAAGGTGTCATCATGCCGAAGTTAAGGAGGGCAGCGAGGGCAACGTAAAGACTCGCGGGCTTATAATAGAAGATATGCCTCCGAGGAAAGCAAAGGAGAAAGAGGATGAATATATGTTGCGCAGACCTTAGGGGCATGGAAAGGAAATAGGATTGACGAGGAAATATTAATTAACTTAAAATAGAGTATAATGAAAAAGATCAACAGTTTTGTTATTGCCGTAGTGTGTGTGGCAACAGCGCTTATCGGCTGCTCCATGGGAAAAGGGGGCGTGACAAACGGTAAGGACAGCGAAGTGAATGTCAAGAAAGAGGTAAAGATCGGGAAGTTTGATAAGGTGAACGCTTCGAACGGAATAAAGATAGTGTTCACTCAGGGAAGAAACCCCGGAGTGGCGAAGATAGCCACGACTTCATCTGCTGAGCCTTATCTTGAAGTTTTTGTGAAAGACGGCGAATTGTGTGCGCGTTATAAACAGCATAACAAGAATATCAACGGGCCATCAATTGTGACGGTGTCTTCTCCCGAACTTGAGGAGGTGGAGATGTCGTCGGGGGCGACGTTCACTGCGAAAAGCGATATTTCTCTTGCCAAAGACTTTGAAGTCAGCCTCTCCTCGGCAGCGTCGGCATACTTTAACAAAATCGGGAGCTCGAAAATTGATTTTGAATTGTCGAGCGGCTCCAAGGCAGAAGTGAAAAGTGTAGATTGCGCTAAATTTTCGGGAGAGGTGTCGAGCGCTGCAGACCTGTCGGTGTTGAAAGTGCTGGCAGTTAATCTGGAAGCGGAAGCAAGCAGCGGGTCGAAAATCAAAGTCGACAGCTTCGATGGCACAAAACTGATTACAGAGGCTTCGAGCGGGGCTACAGTGACTGTAGGCGGCATAAAGTCAGTTAGAATAGAGGCCGAGGCCACATCAGGAGCCAAAGTGGAATTGTCGGGAGTTTGCTCCACATTAGACAAAGAGTCATCAAGCGGCGGGCGCGTTGAGGCGGTTCGCCTTGTGACAGACTGTAAACTTTCCGGCGGAAAAAAGTCGGGTGAAAGAGGTCTTCGCAAACCGTAAAATTTTAATTTAATATTCGTCTGATAAACTAAAAAAACAAAAATTCGGTTATAATCAAAGAAGGCATGTGAGATGCCGATATAACCCTATTCAGTTGTTTTGTTATGAGCAATGCCCAAACGAGGGATTGCCATATTAAGATAACTTAAATTAAAAAAGGTGATATTATGAAGATTCTAAAGAGATTTACAGTGATTTTTTTGGCAGCCGCGATGCTCGTGGGGGCGTCTGGCTGTAGTTCATTGACAAAGACAGGGAAGGGAGCGTTGATTGGCGGCGGCGGCGGAGCTGCTGCCGGAGCCGGAATCGGCGCGTTGATCGGCGGCGGCAAAGGGGCCGGAATCGGTGCTGCTATCGGAGCAGCCGTTGGCGCCGGGGCCGGAGCTTTGATTGGCCAGAAGATGGACAAGCAGCAGAAAGAGCTTGAGGCGGAACTCGCCCAGCAGGCAAAAGTGGAGCAGACAACCGACTCTAACGGCCTTCAGGCCATTAAGGTGACATTTGACGGCGGCATTCTTTTCCCGACAGGAAAATACTCACTTAATCCTTCGGCCCAGGCTGACCTCACTAAATTTGCGGTTAACCTGATTCAGAATCCTGACACGGATGTCGCCATCACCGGCTATACAGATAATACCGGCTCTTATGCTGTGAATGAGAAACTTTCAGGACAGCGTGCCAACGCAGTGCGCGATTATCTGATGAACTGTGGCGTTGCCGCCAATCGTCTTACCGCCAAGGGTATTCCTATGGCTGGTTATGTAGCGTCAAATGACACTCCGGAAGGGCGTGCGCTCAACCGTCGCGTTGAAATCACAGTGTATGCCAACGAAAAGATGATTAAGGAAGCAGAGGCGCAGACTGCGCAGAATTAATTGCCGGGGATTAGAAATCGACCGGTGACGGCATAAAACTAAAAAAGAGCAATGAGAATCAGATTCTCATTGCTCTTTTTTAGTTTTTGGTTGTATCCATTCGGAATAAATTAGAAACCCTGATGTTTTATCAGCAGCACATGTAGCCGTGAAGTCCGTATCTGCGTTTTATCTTGAATCGGCATCCCTCATCAAGGATACATTCGGTAACCTCCTTAAAGCATTCATACACTTGCCGTATGGTGGGGTTTACAATCTCGTCCCAGTCAGACATGCAATCGCTTATGAATCGGGGGAGATTCTGGAATTTTACTTTCAGTTTGCGTGCCAGTTTCTTTGTTTCCTCTCTGCTCATAACGGCACAAGTGGAGCAGTTGTAGCGTTTGTCGTCGTAGTCGGTGTGCTTGATGCAGACTATGAGTTCACCTTTGACGCTGATGCCGGCATAAAGTTCCCTCACGATAGGCTGGTCATTGTCTGAGTTCATGATGAATGATGGAAAAAGGATTTCATCGGACTTTTTTTTTCATATTTCACAGTTTTAGGAAGGCTGACGGTTGTGACTGCCAGCCGGGGTTAAACATTTCATTTCAGTTATCTCAATCCGGGGGTCTTCTTCCGGGATAGTTGCCAACAAGTCAATGTGCGCTCATCTGACAGCCGGGCGTGACGCGTAAGGGCGCACCAATGGTTGCCGAGTGCAGAATGCTATTGAAAAATTGTTGGTGAAAAACTATGCGCACCGCTTTCTCGCGACGCACGTAGGAGTAGCGCATCCGAAATTGAAATCAGAAAAATGAGGATGCTTCATAGTTGAAATGAAGTGTGTTTTAAACTATAGAAAGTTTAAACGAAAAAACTGTAAAACATGAGTCTCGCCACAACCGGCACTTACCCAATCTGCCGCAAATCTAACGACAAAATTCCGATTTCCCAAATAATCCCCCATATTTTTTTTACAAAACTCTTTTGAGATTTTGCCATTTGAAATACGGTGTGAATCAATGGGTGTTGTCGTTCTCCGCAATCCATTCTATGGGCCGCCTATGATTGGATGAGAAACTGATCCCGATTTTGAATATTTTTCTTCTGTCACAGGCAAAGGGC
>ERZ778513.1205-NODE-1205-length-16519-cov-3.443756_pt1 | contig 16519 bp, 9 predicted proteins | sample MGYA00510345_ERZ778513 | MGnify/ENA primary metagenome ERZ778513 (study PRJEB29527, sample SAMN07138966) | mouse gut metagenome | material: feces | host: mouse | place: China:Nanjing | collected 2016-01-25 ... | reverse complement strand
ATGTTTCTTTTCTTTCATTTTTAGCTTTGATTGCCGTCTTTATTATATATGTCGAATCTCAAAAAAAAATCTATAGGTCGAAATCCGTTTTTTTTTGAAAAAAATGTGTTTTTTTGAAAAAAATCTATTTTTCGGGGTCGAATCCGTTAAATTTTTGGATAATTTTTAATTAGAACCGACGGTTTTTTGTCCCCCGCCGCGACCGCTAATCGGGCGGTTTTGATTTAAGCAGCCGTTTCTTGAGATAGTCAACCGCCGTCTTCACATGGTAGTTTATCGTGGGTAATGAAATGCCGAGCAGTGTTGAGATCTCGTTGTATGAGACTTTCTCAAGTTTTGCCATTGTGAACACATGTCTGCATTTGGGAGGGAGCTCCTCTATTGCGCGGTTTATCGATTCGACTTCTTCCTTCGACACATATTCCTCGTCGGGACTGACTACGGGGGAGTGATGGAATTCCTCGATGTCATCGATTGAAAGGCAGGAGAAATCGCGGGTATCCTCATGGCGGTATCTTGTCAGGGACATGCGGTATGTCGTGTTTCTCAGGTATCCGGGCAGGTTTTCTATCTCAAGAAGTTTACGGCGTTGTTCCCACACATTGAAGAACACATCACTGACTATCTCCTCCGCAGTTTCCTTGTTGCCCGTAACTCCGAATGCGATACGGTATAGATGCGAAGAATAAAAATCCATGAATGCGTCAAGTGCGTTCTCATCGCCTTTCGCCATCCTGTAAATTATGTTTGCCTCAATTGCTTGCACTGCCCGTTATTGCTTTGCTCCTGTCTTTCCAGTGGCTAAGAAGCCTGTGGTCTGAATATCTGAGTCGCTCCCCTGCAGGGGAGCACAAGGCGCCGGCGCCTTGTGCTCATGGTTCTGCAAATTTAATATAAATATTCTTAATCGATAAAATCAAAATGTTAAAAAATCGGGGACACAGACCATGGCGTCCCCGATTGGATTCTGAAAAATTCAGATTTGATTCAAAATAACTTGACCTTAATTAAAACTACTTTATTACCTTACTTTATTACCTTAAAGACTGTATTGCCTGATTTTATTATGTATAGACCGTTTGCAAATGAACTGATGTCAATGGTGTCTTCCGATGTGGCGGCAACGGCTGCTCCGTGGACGGTGTAGACCGAGATTCCTTCAGTAGCACCTTTGACGGTGTAGATGCCGTTTCCTGTTTTTACGAGGCTGAGTGCGTCTGCGGTTTCTTCAAGAGTGGTGATTACGCCGGTGGGAAGCGAAGGTATCTCGCTCTCCGTGATGGCATATGCTCCCGGCATCATTCCTGCGGTGCGCTCTTTGCCGTTCTGGTCTTTGGCAATGGCAAGACCTGCGGGAAGTCCCCAGCCTTTAACGGCGGTCTCGATCTGTGAGCCTGATGCTCCGGCAAAGTATTTCACAGGAACAATGACATTGTCGCTGTTGACAGTGTTTTCTCCGAATATAGAAGCATATGTGCAGTCTGCACCAGTCTTGTCGGAATCAAGCCAGTTTATTTTCTTGGGCGCTTCGGTGTTGGCGTCCGTTACTTTGCCGATGTAGTTGTACCCCCCTGATGTAAAGAAGAAATCTTTCGTGCTGGGCTCACTGTTGAAGAATATATCGGAAGTTTTCTCGTCGTTTGAAACGATGACGGAGTTTACAATGCTCATGTTGGCACCTTGTGTGGTGGTTATCTGACCGTCGGCGTTATCACCTGAGACAGTGTTGCCCGCGATTGTGGAATTTATGATTCTCAGCGCACCGGGGAATTTTACACGGTTTGAATATATTGCTGCACCGCTTGCTGCCTTGTTCCTGGTGATGGTTGTGTTGACAATGTTAAGGCTGTTGCCGTGCGACATGAAGATGGCACCGCCGAAATCATGATAATTGGTGTTGTTCTTGAATACGCAGCCTTCGAAGGTTGTGATACCCTTGGTGTCTTTGTCAGTACGGAGTCTGACTGCGCCACCGCGATAGTTTGCTGAGTTGTCGCGGAATACGCAATTTACAAACTTCACGGTACTTCGATGGCATTGTGCTGCCGGTCCACCTTTTTCGCCTTGTGCCCAGTTGCCATAGAAGTTACAGTTGTTTATAGTTACGGAACCGCTATTGTCAATGTAAAGCGCACCGATTCCTGCAACACCTGCATCACCTGTATCTTCTTTGGGATCCTCTTTCATGTTGGTATAGACATTTGTAAAGTCTATATTGTTTATCACGACAGGTTTGTCTGTGTTTCCCGTTCCTGTCACGGTCATTATCCTGATAAGACGCTGAAGGTCTCCGTCTGATGCGTGGTTGTCATTGTTTTTGTCTCCCGACAGGATCGTTCTCCCCTCTGTGCTGCCGTTTATGGTAGCATATGTCGCTTTTTTGATGATGATGCATGCGCTGGGTTTGTATGTTCCGGCGGCAAGTTCGTAGACATCGCCGTCGACGTTTTTAAGAGCCTGCTCGCGGAATTCCTCCACGCCGAAAGCGTTTTCCGGAGTCAAGCCGTCTTTGTTGCCAGCTCCCTCGGGAGTCACATAGTAGGTTGTAGCGAATGCCGGCGCAACGGCGAAGGCACCGAATGAGAGAAGTAAATTTTTCAGTCTCATAGTAGAAATGATTTTAAGTTATTATTTGTTGTTTTTGTTTTTCGGTTGTCTGTTTCCATCGAATCCTTGATGACCGGAATTCGTATGCCTCTACTATATATGTCGCATCTCAAAAAAAAATCTATAGGTCGAAATGCGATTTTTTTTGAAAAATTTTTGTTTCCTCAAAAGGCAGGTCGCCTTTATGGGGTATAAAACGTTGGCAGTGTGAGTTTTCGCAAGCTCACACTGCCATATAAATGATTTCTAACGATTAGAAGATTAAGGTGCTTTTTTATAGTTACCTTTGACTGTTCTTACACATTTCAGGTCATTTCCTCAGTCCTCGACAAGACGCAAAAGGATCGCATCGGTTCCCGATGGGTCGGGACCACCTGCCCAGCCCTCCCATTTTCCTATGCCGAGATTGTCGTGAGTGCCGACATTGAAGTCGTATGTGTAATAATTGATGTCAAGACCATATTTTTCGGATTCATCGGGCGCCAGCCAGTATAAGGCACCGGGACGCTCCCATAAATCCCAAAAAAGAGGCTTGTATCTAACAGGATATCCTGCTGCTCCGTCTGTATCTGTTTCGGGGAAGTACTTGTATCTGTTGGCATATTGGACCACACCAGCCCAGCCAGCTCTCTGGCGGTTGTATCTTTCCGTCGGGGAAAGCTGCTTGAACCTGCCGTAGCCTGAAGCTCCGATAGGGAAGAAGAGGTTTGTGCCGGTGATTGTGTCGCAGACGAACACTCCCCTCATTCCTTTGCCGTTCAGGTTTCCTGCATCGCGTGCCTCATATGCGTCTTTTACGCTTTCGGCAACTGTGGAAGACTGATCTGTATAGAGCACTCCGTAACCGTATATGGTATTGCTGTTGCCGGTTATGGCGTCAAAGTCCGCTTTTTTCGGCAGACGGCATGTCTTGCCGTCAATTGTGAATGTGTCCCATGCTGTTTTAGAAGTCCTGATGTCAGCCCATTTTTTAGAATCCGACGAACCGGCGATGGCGAAATAACGCTCTGCCCCGTTCTTGTCGAACCATTCCGCTGTATTGTTGGAGGCGGCAATCGGGAAATCTGTGTTGAATTGTTTGAAATACGAGCCTTCGATAACCGGGTCCGCCGCCTCCTCGGTGGGGGTGACAAGGTTGAAGCTGTGCCACTTGGTGGTTGAACCCGGGAATGAAACCGGAGCGTATCCCTGTCTTACGAATATGAGGTGAATGCAGGTGTAGTTGTTATAGTAGATCTTGATTATTCCCGACCTCGGGGTGGATGTCGTGCCTTTGGGGCGGAATGTGAAATCTACTGTTGAGCCGGATTTCCCGGATACCGTGCCATCCGGGTTTTTCTGCGACTTGCCTTCAGTCGGTTCAAGGTCGAACCAGTCGCCGTTCTTTACAACGGCAACCCACGGACCTACCGATTCCAAAGGTTTGAATTCGGTCGCTTCCTCACTCTCCTGAACCATCATCACCACATGGAACGGGTCTTTGCAGTCTTCACTTCTCCAGATTCCGGTCGGGTTGACAATGCGTCGCATCTGCTGTATTGTCACAGGGGTCTTTACAGTGCGGACAGTGCCCTGCGCGTCTTCGATTTCTGCAGTGAAGACGATTCTTGCCTGACGGCGGTATGACACATAGGGGTTGTTGCCTGTGTAACCTGTTGGCGGAACAAGCTGTTTCGAGCGTGTGAAAAGTGGAATGCGCGCTTCCCATTCACCGCCGCCGTTTGTGGTGATGGTGTAATCGCCGTCAGTGGCATCGACATGCTTGCCGAGAGAGGTGTCATATTCCCGCCATCCGCGTTTATTCTGCGTCCAGTAGGTTTTGTTGTATGTGTATGCATCCCCAACGGGTTGCACAACGGCGGCACGGGTCTTGCGGAGCGACAGGAAGCCGTTCCATGGTCCCGGATTGTCGGTTGCCTTGTCCCAGTATGGTGTCGGAACAGGTTTTGAGCCATCGGGATTTATGGCATGCCAGCTGTTTTTGTTTATCTCGTCTTCCGGAATATCGGCGCGGAGCGATATCAGACGTCTCCCTACTATTTTCAGAGGTATGTTCATGCTCTGGTCGTAAGTATAGGAGATGAAGTATGGGTTGGGGGCGATGATCGCGGGCTCCGGGTCATAGACTATGTGCCAGTCGTTGTCGTTGGCGTTGTTTTTGAGCTTCAGCGTCAGCTTGTAATGGTAGTTGCGCTGTGCATCGTAGTTTGTCTCGGTGTCCTTGCCGAGCATGAAGCGGTAGATGATAGGTCCCTCCCCCTCGGAGTTCTTGTAATAACCCGATACCTGGACATAGGTCCCTGCCTCTTTGCCGTCTTTGAACCCCTGGTCGCCCGGGGTGTTACCGTTCGGGAATTTTATGGATTCGCCGCCGTCCCAGCTCTGATGCTTGTTTTGTCCCTCGCCCTGCATGTTCTCATAGAAATAGAGAGCCTCGGCGTTTTCGGCATGAGCGTTCTCAAGCATTATCGGATCAGCTTTGGTCACAGTCCTGCCTGTTTGTCCGCCGGCAGTGGAATAGGTTATGTATTCACCCTCAGAGATGAGGTGGGCGGAAACCGAATGGTCAGCTCCAAGATAGCAGTAGCGAGGGATGTCACGCACCTGCACGGAATGTATCCATACCTGCACGTTGTCGTAAAGCCCGCTGCCGTCGACGTTGACGGTCACTTTTGACGCGGCTCTTTTCAGCCACGCGTGGAGCGGATACATAGAGCGGTTTATTGCCAGAAGGGGAGCGTCGAAACCCTGGCTCGACTGGTTGTCGGCGGCTGTGAAATATCCGAACATCTGGTCGTTGGCGGATATGTCGTCTTCGTTCCAGATGAGCGGTGTGTTCTTCAGAAGTTCTTCTGTCGAGACATCGTATCCCTCAAGGTCTCCCATATTCGCCACCGCATATATGCGGTATCTGCCGAATGGTATGCCGGCGATCGAGAATGTAGCCTTGGGAGTGTCGCTTTCCGCCTGATGACCGCCGTCGCCCGGTGTGTCGGGTGCCATGGCATTGTTGTTGTTTTCAATCTGAAGACCGAGGAGTTTCTCCTGCGGCACTTTCATGGCAAGGTTTCCTTCGCTGTCGTAAAAGAGCACGCAGAGAGTGTTGACATGTTTGAGCGCGTTTCCCGAGGCACGGGTACCTCTGAGCACATCGCGCACGGGGCTGAACACCACCGATGCTGTCAGAGTCGCTTCCCCTTCGCCGATTTCAGGGTCTACGTAAAGACGCTCGTCAACACAGGATGTCACCGCCGCCGACAGGAGCACTGAGGAAAGTATGCAGAGTGTTTTGAGGATATTCTTCATCGAGATAATCATTATGTTCCGGAATCAGCCTGATCAGAGTCCGAAGTCTGGCTCAAGACTGATGCCTGTGTAAGGGAGAAGGGTGACTGATGCTTTGGCATCTGTCGATTTCATTTCGATGTTTATTTTCACGTGGGTGTTTCTCGGAATCTCGTCAAGGGTGAGATCGCGTGGCGTGAGCAGTTCTGTGCCGTTGTCAAGCGCAACAGACAGCCGGAAATGTTTCTGTCCGTCCTGTTTTGATTCCGGGAAATAGACGTAGGGAGAGAGTGTGGCTTCCATGCCCGGCTTTATCTCGATGGGGGAGACCGGAGCGAACATGTAATCGGAGAAAGGTGTGTCGGCGGGAGTCTCGAACGCCGTGATGAAGCGCCCCCCGGATGGATTGCCTGAAACGGCGTATTTCCCGGGGTCGTACATGGTGTTGCGTGGCAGATAGTGGCATTCGTCGGCAAGACCGTAGAGCTGTATGCCGGTAACTGATACTCCTTCCGAAGGATAGTCTTCGGCAACAGAGAAATGGAAAGAGAACTTTATCGCGGATCTGGTCACGAAGAGATGTTCTGTCCTGAAGAAATCCACCGGCGATTCAGGTACGGGAACATCTATCTCGAACATCTCGCTCATCGGTATAAAGCTTTTCTCCACCGAGCTGGCGCTGTTGTCGACCAGGGAAGCGTTGGATTTCCTTGAGAGTCTTATGGACTCGACTTCGGTTTTCGGGAAGAGTTCACCTTCGGCTATTGACGAGAAGTCGTAGGAGACTGCGGCTTCGTTGGCGAAAAGGTATATGTGTTTCCTCTCGCCGCTCGACACCTTGAACCTGAGGTCGTCATTGAGTATCGCCCCGGTGGATGGCTCGACGAGCACCATGCGGTTGTGCTCCACGACACCTGTCTTCTCCTCTCCCGCGTGCACTATCACGACGCGCAGTGTGCGCAGTTTCTCATAGTCTGACACGGGACCCTCGAAAGTGAGGTCATCCGAATCGGGGAACGGCGCGCGTGTTTTCGCGCCTATTCCCGATTCCGACAAAGCTATGTTGAGCGATAGCGTCACGTTGCCTGTGCCTTCCATACCGGAATCTTCCGGCACGGAAGGGATGTCGTTGCCGCAGCCCGTGAGGAATGCGGCGAATGCCAGTGCGGCTATCTGTCTGTATCTTTTTCTGAGATTCATTACAATTCCGCGTTATTGATGCGAACCACCCAGTCGTTGATTTTGATGTAAGTGCGTATCCAGCTGCCGGTGTTGTCAAGGAAGAACACCATGTTCCAGCGGCTTTCGCGGTCAAGAAATTCCTGACTTCCCATTGTTGCGAATTCCTGACTTTTCAACATAAGCAGATAGTTGATCAGCGGAATGTCGACGATTGTCTTCATGTCGCTGCGCCGGCTTATCACCAGACGGGCGTCGTGCGACTGCATGAGACGCGAAGTGCTGAATTCGGCAAATGCCAGCAAAGCCTCGTCACCGTTGTCGAGCACACCGGCGGAGACTTGTCCGGATGCCCAGGGAGAGTATGTGTGACTGTTGCCGGCAACCGGCATGTTGTCGGAGTCGAGAACGGTGTTGTCATCCGTGACGGAGAAGACGAAGTCATCGCCGTCGACCGGCTCGCCGCTGAGGTTCTGCAGCAGAAGACGGATGTTGTTGGTGTCTTTCATCATCTCGACGGTGCCTTCGGTGTAATCGGTGCTTTCTGCCGGTATCTCCATGGTCAGTCTGCCGTAGAAGAGGGAATGCAGGCGGGTGCCGACGGGAGCCGTAAGGCAGTCACCGGCAATAGCGGTCTGCAGTCCCTGCAGATTCATTGAGGAGGGATCGGCATTGAACCGGAACGACGCGTCGCCGCATTCCATGCCTCCCCATGCCTCGAATATGTATTCACCGGGAGCAAGGGGGAGAACAAGTCTCCAGTTCTCGTCGGAGAGAACTGAAGACGTTTCTGTGAAAGTGGTGACGTAATTGCCGTCTTTGTCGTAGACAAGGAGTGTCAGGCAGTCCACCTGCGAGGGGAATGCGTTGGCAAACTCCATGTTGTAGTCATAGACGAAACGGAGGCGCGCACCCTGCGGGCAAGGTTCGAGCTGTTCGTTGAATGAATCGCACGAAGCAAGGTTCAACCCCGTGATGACCGCTATGGCAGTAAGGATGATTTTAGAGAATATGTTTCGTCTTAGGAAATTCATTGCAGGTGTTTTAGATGCGGTTTTAGAAGCTGTTTAAACAACGTCTTTACGGTTATCATTCAAAAACGATGTCGTTTACGCGCACTGTCCATGGCACCACTTCCGCATCGACAGTGAAATAGATGTCTGACGATTCGTCGGGGGTGTCGGGTTTCGGACTGTCGGGGTCATTCTGGGAGATACGGGGGTGTCCGAGACGCGCGATGTGTGTCACGGCGAGCTTGTAGACATTGTTGCGCACTACGGCGAACTCCATGGGACCCATGATTCCGTTCTTGCCGTTGTCGTTGTGGCGGTTCCAGTAATAATAATAGCAGTAGTAGCCCCAGCCTTCGCGATTGTCTTCGCTGCGCTGATAGATAGTGAATCCGGCGTCTGTCACGGCTTTCTTGTATTTGGCAAGAATCTCGCCGTTGTTGGGTTTATTCGCCTGGTTCCACATCTGCCAGCAATAGTTGGCGGAGTTCTGGTCAAGGTCTTTCTCATCGCCGTCGTTATATATCACTTTTCCATCGGAGTCAACAAGCTTGTAACCGGTCAGACCGTTTCCGAACACTGCCTTGTAGAGGGAGTTTGTACGGTTCCAGTCGGGGATGATCTTGCCGTCGGGACCTGTGGTATAGGAGAATGATGCGCTGACAGCCGCGTCATATACGTTCTGCCATGTGCAGTAGAGGCTACCTGCGTATGAATATAGTATCGGTGCCTTGTATGAATCGCCTAAGGATGCGTCTTTGCTGTTGACTGCATTGATAAGGTCATTGAGATATTTTGCGTTACGATATTCCGCAGTGCCTTCTGTCAAGTTAGTGAGGTCAGTCTTAAGATCATTGCTGGCAAGCATTTTTCCTTTGAACACAACGGCGGTTGAGATTCCGTTTACCTGATTCTCAATGCCGGGAGCGACATTCTCGGTGAGGTATCTCCACACTTTGTATGTTCCCTTGTTTCCGTTGTTGTCCCAGTTGTCGGGGTTGCCGTTGGAAAGGACATCAGAGATTTCGGATACATACCAGCGCTGGTCGGCGGTGTTGAAGTTTCCGTTGTTGAGTGTGCCGTCGTTGTCGAAGAAGGCGTAGTTGAAATATGTGGAGAAGTTTTCGGATATACCGGCATTTTTCTGCTGTGCGAAGTAGTCGACAATGTAGTTTCCGGGTCTGTTCTGGTCGAGCGAACCGTCGGTCTGAAGAGTGTACCATGGTTTTTCAGCACCGCAGAGTGCCCATCCGTTAGTGCTTCCGGCTGCGTTCCATCCGTCGTTGAGGCCGTTGTTTGACACTCGTTTCAGATAATAGAATGTCTTGCCCATGTTCACAAGAGCCATCTTGTTGAGCTTTATGTCGATAAGCTTCGCGCCTTGGCTGCCGTCGGGATTCTGGATGTAGACGACGGGATATGTGTTGGCGTCCGTATTTGCGGGTGAACCGTCACGGAAGTCAAAGCGTGCGGTCGCACGCTCCACTTTCACCGGACCGCGTGATGCGTTGGCGGCGGAGTTGTCTATTGTACCCAAAGCTCCGGCGACGCCGTTGATTTCAGAAAGGTTGAAACACTTGTCTTCCGATGTGTAGCTGTCCCATGCCGACATCTGCTGAGGTATCTCGCGCACTGCAATCTGGCTGTTGGTCATAAGGAAGTTGCCGCCGTTTGTCGATGACCAGATGGCGCCTTCTGTCTGGTTGCCTTCTACGGATACTGTCCACGGAGTGTTGATCCACTCGGTGTCGCCGTAGGCGGCTGTGGCGAGTCTGTCGACCATTCCGCCGGTGGGGTTGGCTATCACGAACACGCAAATCTCCTTGTTGAAGTTCGCGGCATCGGAATAATACTGGCTAAGCTCGGTTTTGTTGAATTTTGCCGTAGCATGATATGAGCCGGCGTTGGGCTGTTGTGCCTGATGTTTGTAGATGTTGTCGCGCATAACGGAGGCAGCGCCGATAAAACCGTAATCGCGGCGGGCAAGCACGAGGAGCACTTCATTCACGTTGTTTTCTACATCTGTGCCGACTTCAGTGCCGTTGTTGGAGGTGTTGTCTCCATCAGTGAAGGATCTTGTGGAACCCATGCCCGGCATCTGGAAGTTTACGCCAAGATATACGGATGGTCCGTCTTCATTGCCTGTCGAACCGTTGTTCTGTCCGGCATTGCTGATGTCGTCGGAGCAGCCTGCAAGCAGAGCGAGCGTGGCGGTTCCAAAGAAGAATTTTCTGAAAAGATTCATATGTCAGTTGTTATTTTGGTTTAATCTGTCTGTTGGTTCTGCAAGTTGGATATGAAACTGAAGTCATCTTGACCTCAGTTTCTGAATCATTAGGTTTTCCGGATGTTGTCTGCCGTTTTTTATCTGTCGTTCTCTTCGATGGCGGTGAGATTGTCAATGGCGGCTCCGGCTTCTTTGACTCCGCGTGAGGCAGCTCTTTCGAAAAGTGCGCGTGCCGAACTGAAGTTACCTTTAATGCCCTCCAACACACCGCGTGCGTATGTGGCTTCGGGAGAGTCTCCCGCCTTTTCAAGATGACGCGCCGCCGACTCAAGATTGCCGTCCCGCATCTCGATGTTTGCGGCATTAAGATTGGCATCGGTGCTTTCGGGATACATTCTCACCGCTACCCTGAAGGCTTCCTCATATTCGGGCGATGCCGGGTCCATTGCCGATGTGGCGGCAAACATCTCGTTAAGACTAAGTTTTCTGGGGTCTGTGAAGATGAGACGTTTGATTTCATTGATGTCGGTATAGTTCCTGACTGTGTATTCCACAGTGTAGTCTGAATGTCGCAGTCCGGGGTATACCTCTCTTAGCAGGAATTCGTATTGGCGCGGATAGCGTCTGCGTATCTCTTCGTTCCTGGGGTCCGGCTCCATGTCGGAGTTTATGATGGCGAGTATTCCTTCGCGGTCGGCAATGTCTGATTTTTCAACGTAACGGCGCAACCCTTCCCAGTCTTCCGGTTCATATGATGTTGCTATGATCGACGACGGGAATGAATATTGTCCGAGCACGTAGTCTTTAAGTGTCGCTGTTCTCCCTTTGGCGAGTCTGACGTTGTTGGTGTAAGAGCCTTCGGGAGATGCGTATCCCTTTATTGTCATGGCTTTGAATTGCACGTCTTTGTCAAGGCGCACGGAATCAATCGTGGCGTTGATTTTGGCGAGTTCCGCGGGGTTGCGGCGGTAGTCGGGATATAACTCCGTGCGGTTTACCGGAAAGTCGATATATGCCGATCCTTTGATTTCACGGTGCTTTACCAGCTCGGCTTTAGGGGTTACGAAGGCGAAGAGCGGTCTGAATGTGACCTTCTCTTTGGGTGTGAGGTCAAGTGTCTTGGCGGGAATGTCTGTGGCTGCTATCGGCTCGCCGCAGCATCCGCATGATTTTGCAGAGAGCACCAGCTCGGCTTTTTCCATCCATGTGCTGAACGGAGCTGAAGCCTGATAGGGCACTGTGAGATTTTTTGAAGCTTTGTAAAGAGCTGGAGAGGACCAGTCCTCTTCTCCTTCGCGGATATGAAGATAATATCTTGAGCGTCCGGCGATTGTGAGAGCCGGCAGCCTCAGCGTATCTTCCTTGTTGACAAGCATGGGGGTGACTGTCACTTCCCGGTTGCTGTTGAGCGTGCTGTAGCCGCTCAGGTCGAGATCCATCTTTACGAACAAGTTGTTTTCTGTGCGTGCCACATCTACGTTAGAGGCTCTTACCGCGTCTGTAGGAGTCTTGTCGGAAGCAGCTGCGCCAACGAACCCTAATGAAAGAAGGGTTGCAATGCAAAGCGATTTTAGGTTCATGATCAGAATACGTAGATTAGATTGATTGCGGCTTTCGTGGGCCCTACATAATTGTGAACTCTGTTTTCTTCAAGTCTTGTCCCGCATTTGGCGCAAGGGTAGGCGTCATATCGTGTATACGCCCATCCTATGCCTACTTCGGCTTCTGCACTCCAGTGTCGGTTGAGAATCCATGTGTAGCCATATGCGACACCTGCGCCTGCATACCACCCCTGGTGAACTTGCGTGCGCAGTTTTTCGAAATGAGTTCCAAGAAAATTACATCCGTTTTTCCATCCTCCGAAGTTATATTGCCCTCCAAGCAGGTGAAGACCTACGAAGTGTCCTGAAAAACGGTCACAAAACCAATAGCGTGCCTCCGGCTGCACGAGCCAATGTTTCCATCTGCGACCATTGTCGAGCTTCCAGAGATTCAGGTTGCCCGAAACATCCAGACTCCATTTGGGAGCAAGACCAAACTCGATGCCTATGTTAGGAGTTAATGCCGCATCATAGAGTAAATTTGTTTTGACTCCTACCTGCGCGTTCGCACTGAGGGCGAAAAGCGCTGACATAATGATTAATCTGACTGCTTTCATCAATTATTGTAAATTTGCGAAGCCACGCATGTGCACGGGTAGCGTATGGTGATGGTACATCAAATTGCGCAAGCCTCTTTCTATGTCTCTGAATACAATTTTTTTATGGATTCATGCCGATATAGGGTGTTGGCATGTGGGAGATGGCGGTATCCCTCTCTCAAAATTTTCGCAAAATTACAAACAAAATTTGTAAAATACCCCCCCCCATTTGTTAAATAACGTTAAAGTGTTGTATATTCCTGATTTTGTTGCTTTTAAAAACTTTCATGTTCAGCATCCGGGAAGCAGTAGAGGATTGACGCCTCCCGCAATCGGCGGTCGCATCAGGCGTATCGGTAAAAAGAATGAGGGGAAAGGATTCACGAATCCTTTCCCCTCGGGAATAAGCTAAGTAATCTGTCAGTTGTCTGCAGACCCTGGCGGTTGTGCCTTAAAGTGTTTTCTTCACTTCGACTTCTTCGAAGGCTTCTATGAGGTCGCTTTCGCGGACATCGTTGTAGCCTTGTATCGACAGACCGCAGTCGTAACCTGAAACAACTTCCTTGACATCGTCTTTGAAGCGTTTGAGAGAACCGAGTTCGCCGGTGTAAATCACGATGCCGTCGCGGATCAGGCGCACTTTGCTGGCGCGTTTGATTCTGCCGTCACGCACGATTGCTCCGGCAATAGTGCCGACTTTCGAGATATGATAGGTCTGAAGCACTTCCGCCGTTCCGGTAATCTCTTCCTTGATTTCGGGAGAGAGCATACCTTCCATAGCGTCCTTGACTTCCTCGATTGCCTTGTAGATGACTGAGTAGAGACGGATCTCAACTCCCTCTTTCTCTGCTTCGCGTTTAGCGGCTGCGGAAGGACGCACCTGGAAGCCGATGATGATGGCATCGGATGCTGCGGCAAGTGTGACATCGGATTCGGAGATGGCACCCACACCTTTGTGAAGCACATTGACCTGCACCTCTGGTGTGGACAGCTTGAGCAATGAATCCGAAAGTGCCTCGATTGAACCGTCTACGTCTCCCTTGACAACGAGGTTGAGTTCGTGGAAGTCGTTGAGCGCGCGGCGGCGGCCAAGCTCTTCGAGACCGAGACGCTTCTTGGTGCGGAGACCGAGTTCGCGCTGTAGCTGCTCGCGTTTGCCTGCTATCTCTCTCGCTTCCTGCTCTGTCTCAAGGACATTGAAGGTGTCGCCGGCGGTGGGTGCGCCGTTGAGACCGAGAATAAGCACCGGCGTGGAGGGTCCTGCTTCTTTGACGCGCTGGTTACGCTCGTTGAACATTGCCTTTACCTTGCCGTAATGTGTGCCGGCGAGAATGACATCTCCCACACGGAGTGTGCCGTTCTGGACAAGCACCGTGGCAACATAGCCGCGACCTTTGTCGAGAGAGGACTCGATTACCGAACCGATCGCGTTGCGCTCGGGATTTGCCTTGAGGTCGAGCATCTCGGCTTCAAGAAGCACTTTTTCCATGAGTTCGTCCACTCCGATTCCTTTCTTCGCAGAAATGTCCTGACTCTGGTATTTGCCGCCCCATTCCTCCACAAGGTAGTTCATCTGGGCGAGTTCCTCTTTGATTTTGTCCGGGTTTGCCGTGGGTTTGTCGATTTTGTTGACAGCGAACACCATCGGTACACCTGCTGCGGATGCATGGTTGATCGCCTCGATGGTCTGGGGCATCACGTTGTCGTCGGCAGCCACGATGATAATGGCGAGGTCGGTGACTTTGGCACCGCGGGCACGCATTGCCGTGAACGCTTCGTGACCCGGTGTGTCGAGGAATGTGATGTGTCGTCCGTCGGCGAGCTTGACGTTGTAGGCTCCGATATGCTGTGTGATGCCTCCTGCCTCACCAGCGATCACGTTTGCCTTGCGGATGTAGTCGAGAAGAGATGTCTTGCCGTGGTCTACGTGTCCCATGACTGTGACGATCGGCGGACGGCTCTGGAGGTCTTCCTCCTTGTCTTCAACAACCTCGATGGCCTCGGTGACATCGGCGCTGACGAATTCGGTTGTGAACCCGAATTCCTCGGCAACTATATTGATTGTCTCCGCATCGAGACGCTGGTTGATGGATACCATCACACCGAGGTTCATGCAAGTGGCGATGACGTTGTTGACAGGAACATCCATGAGGTTGGCGAGGTCGTTGGCTGTCACGAACTCGGTGATTTTGATCACTGAGCTTTCAGCCGCCTCGCGCTGCTGGTTCTCCAGTTCGCGGTTGTGCATCTCCTCGCGTTTTTCCTTACGCCACTTCGCGCTCTTCTTGGGGGCTTTGTTGGTGAGACGCGCAAGAGTTTCCTTCACCTGTTTCTGAACGTCTTCGGAATTGATTTCCGGTTTTACGGGGCGTTTGTCGCGCTTACGTTTGTTTTCGCCTCTTCCGCCACCCTGCTGGGAATTGCCCTGACGGTCGTTGCCTTTGTTTTCTTTCTTGCGGTTTTCAGAGCCGAAGCCAGGTTGAGACACTGCTTTCTCGATGTCTACCTTCTCTTTGCCGATGCGCTTGCGTTTTTTCTGGGCGTTGTCGCCGCCATGGGCGCGTGCTGCCTCGGCGCGGCGTTCGCTGCGGCTTTTCTTACGCGGACGTGTGGACTGGTTGATCGCGGACAAGTCTATCTTTCCGACAACTTTCAGCTCCGGGCCGGCAGGCGTGGGAGCATAACGGAATACGCCTCCATTGTCTTCTTTCGGTGCTTCTGTTTTTGCCGGTTCCGCTTTGGGAGTCTCTTTTGCCGGTTCTTTCACTGCATTATCCTGTTTGGGAGCCTCTGCTTTGACTGTGTGGGGTCTGGCAGCGGGCGCTGCTTTCGGCTCGGTCTTGGGCTCCGGTTTTACTTGCGGTTTGGGTTCCTGAACCGGTTTTGGCTGGGGCTGGGGCTGAGGCTGAGGTTTCACCTCGACCTTCGTCTCAGGTTTGGCTTCCGGCTTTGGTTCCGGTTTTGCGGCCACGGGCTGTTGCGGTTTTGTCTCCGCTTTGGGTTCCGGTCCGCTTTCGGCTGCATGTTTCGCTTCAGCGGTAGCAGTCTGTTTGGGAGCGTCAAGGTCGATTTTGCCCAAAATGCGAGGACCGCCTGCGTGTGGAACGGTGGTCTTTATCTCGTCTGTGCGCGGACGCTCTTTAGAAGATTGCTTTTCCTTACGTTCCTGTTTTTTAGCGGCGGCAAAGTCATCTGATTTCTCCTTTATGCCCTTGTCTTTGCTGAATTCCTTGGTGAGGATATCAACCGCATCTTCATCGATACGGGTGTTGGGACCGGGATTCTCTTCGATCTCGACATTGTTTTTGCGCAGGAATTCCACAGCAGTGTTGATTCCTACATTTAAGTCTTTTGCTACTTTGCTGATCTTTATGCGCATATGTAATTTTTGTGATTGCTATTAAAATGTGAAGCAGAGGCGGTGCCTTTTGCTTCCCGTGAGAGGAGAGGGCAGCGGCTGTCTGCGGTTATTCCGGTCAGTCTTCAAACTCTGCGCGGAGCACATCGAGAACGTGCTGTAGCGTGGAGTCTTCAAGATCTGCCTGGTCAAGCACATGCTGCGGGGCGTTGAGCACGGCTTTGGCTGTGCCGAGACCAAGATCTTTGAGTGCCTCGATTACCCATTCGTCGATTTCATCGCTGAATTCGTCAAGGTAGATGTCTTCCTCGCCGGGCTCTATGTCACGGTATACGTCGATCGAATATCCGGTGAGCATGGAGGCAAGACGGATGTTCATACCTCCTTTACCGATGGCGAGACTGACCTCGTCAGGGTGAAGGAATACCTCTGCCTTGCGGTCTTCTTCGTTAAGACGGATCGAGGAAATCTTGGCGGGACTAAGCGCGCGCTGTATGTAGAGCTGGGGATTGGCGGTGAATGAAATCACGTCAATGTTCTCGTTGCGGAGCTCACGCACGATTCCGTGGATTCGGCTTCCCTTGATGCCGACGCAGGCTCCGACGGGGTCGATGCGGTCGTCATAGCTTTCAACGGCTATCTTGGCGCGCTCGCCGGGAATGCGTGCCACTTCCTTGATGGTGATCAGTCCGTCGTGGATCTCAGGCACTTCC
>ERZ778513.1202-NODE-1202-length-16527-cov-19.414704_pt1 | contig 16527 bp, 20 predicted proteins | sample MGYA00510345_ERZ778513 | MGnify/ENA primary metagenome ERZ778513 (study PRJEB29527, sample SAMN07138966) | mouse gut metagenome | material: feces | host: mouse | place: China:Nanjing | collected 2016-01-25 ... | reverse complement strand
GAGCGCGTCCGGTTGCACGTCCGGCGGTAATCAGTACGGAGATTGCGGAGCCGGGTACATTTGCGAGAATACAGAAGGCGGCGCGGCGTTCTCGCGTCCATTCCATAGATACGGCTATTTCGTGGGGCATAAATCCCACGGCTGCCAGTTTCATAACCTCGTCCTCCTCCGCTTTCGTCAGAGGGAAGGCCGGTAATGTTGGTTTGTCGTTATTCTCGGTATTCATCTTCGAGGCGTTTGCAAGCAGTGTGATAATATCCTTCGTCTTGCTCCATGAGGATAAAGCGACGGCCGGAGCGGACAGCAGCCACAGCGGTAGAGCCGGAACCGCCGAAAGTGTCGAGAAACACCGCGCCCGGCTCGGTCGCGTCCTCGATAAACTTTTGAATCAGGGCTACCGGCTTTTGCGTGGGGTGAACCTTCGCGCCGTCGGTACTCTTTGCCCCGGAGGTGAAACTCTTTATGTCGGAAATTATGTTTGTTCCGCCGATATTCACGCCCTTGCCGGCATGAAACAACACAAGTTCGTGGATAAATGCGTAATGATTGCCGGGACCGCTCAATTTATCCCAAACGAGCATATTATGAGCCTTCAGGATTTCATCGAACAGAGGGTAATAAAAAGCATATCCGCGCCAGTCACAGAAAAAGTAAATACAGGCTTCCGGCTTGGCAACTCGGCGGTACTCGTGGAATAAATCACGGTAAAATGGTCGGCAAATCGACAAGTCGCGGAAATTACCCTTCTGCCCGTTGTGGGTCATACCTAAAAAATAAGGAGGGTCGGTAATAATACAGTCAACAGAGGCCGCCGGGAGCGTCTTTATAACGTCGAGGCAGTCGCCGTTGAACAACGTACCGCCGGGAAACTCGCGGAGGTCAGTCGTTGAAAGATTGTAAGAGGGATAACGATACATTCAGCGCGTCGATTTTCTTGTTAACGATAGAGAGTTGATGCCCGGCCTCGGAGCGGTCGCACGGGTGACAGCCGGAACGGGAGAGGTATTTTGTAAAATATGCTCTCGACCGTTCCGCGCTCTCGATACCCTCAATTACTTTTTTTTTCGGCGGTCGATTTCCGCCTTCAGTATCTTTTTACGGTTAGACCATTTCACGAAAGCGGCTTCGGCCTTTTCGTTGGGTTGTTTTTTTGCCTTTGCTTCCTCGACCGCTTTTTTCGCCTTGGATTCCTGAACTCCTGCGCTCCGGAGTTGGCCCATAAGGTCAACATCGGAGATTTTTGTCAAGTCCTCGGCGGCTTCCATTTCGCGGAACTTTGCAGCTTTCCCGAGAATCACGCCGTTTTCGCGGTAATATTCGAGTTCGTCCCAGATTTCACGGTTTTTCAGATACTCGGTAACTACTGTTTCGCAATCAGCGGCGGCGGTGGCTGAATCTGCGTCGCCGAGTGCCTGAAGGCGTGCGTGTGCAGCCTTGTAGTTTCCGTATGCGGTAAACATATCGGCCACGAGTATCTTCAGCACGTCGGGGCAGTCGGTAGAATTGAGGAAGGGATATTTTTCGCGGAAACGTATCATTTTCCGAACCGGCTCCGGGGTTGCGGCATACTTGGAACGAGCGGCCTCCAGTTCGTCGGTAAGTTCGTCGATACGGTCGGCGTTCTCGTCCATTGCCAACACGCGTTCCTGAAAATCGGGGCTAACAAGTTCGTCAACAGTAACACCGAAAGAATCGGCGAGTTCCATTAACGCCGATTCGTCGTTTTTGTCGTCGAGAATTACGCATTTCGCTTGTGCGCCGTTGAGTTGCGCCGTTTTCTTGACGGCTTGACGTGGAAGGTGATTAAACTCTATTTCCGACAGTCCGGCAAGTTTGCGGAGTTCATCGAAAAGAATTTCACGGATCACGGCGGTATCTTCGACCGCAAACTGACGTTTCAGACGCAAATTTACGCCGTAACGCTGGTAAAGTGCCACGCCTTCTGCATAGTCACGAGGACCACAAAGGTAGGCGGTAATTTCTTTGCTTCGCAAAGCGACAGGGTCAGTTACCTTTTTTTGCTCGGTATTCATAAGGCTATTATATTTAACGCTACAAAATTAAGTCCGGTAATTACCAATCAGAAGGACACAAAATAACCCCGGAGGATTCACCGCCGGGGTTTACAATCAGGTAATGGATAATCAGCAAATTGGTTTCACTATTTCCACGCGCATACCGAGAGCCTCGATAATGCGGTAAAATACTGTGACGCTTGGAGTGATTAAGCCGTTTTCTATTCGGGATATATAGGATTTTGTAACGTTGAGTTTTTCGGCAAGTTCGCTCTGTGTCATACGAACCTCCTTTCGGCAGATTCGTAACTTATTGCCGATTTCTTCGGTTAGCTCCTGGTCAGTCATCGTACCGCCAATTTAACCGGAGTTTGACCTGTTATTGAAAATTCCGCACTTACACCGAGAGCCTTCAAAACCTTTACAATAGTGGAAATCGTCAAATTTCTGCCACTCTCAATTTTTGATATCTGTGCAGGCTGCACCCCTACGCGTTCGCCGAGCTGAGCCTGCGTCAAATTATTGGCTTTTCTGGCATTCTTGATTGACGCACCAATTAAAGCGGCTTCCACGTCAGCGTCAAAACTTTCACGTTCGGGAGTGCCTTTAACGCCGATATATTTATCGAGCATTTCGTCATTAGTGTAAAATTTCATATCGTCATTTATTGTTTTTCTGTTTGAAATATTCGTTTCTTATTGCGTTGGCGCGTTCGATTTCGGATTTAGGAGTTTTTTGAGTTTTTTTAATAAATCCATGTGTTGTTATAATCAACGCTTGCGCTTCAGTATCCCAAAATGATAAGATACGGTAGCAAATACCGTTATAAAGCGTTCTGAACTCCCAAATATCTGTGCCGTCAAGTTTCTTGAACAATTCTTTGTCAATGATACCGCCGGCAACGAGATTGATATTATAAAATATCTTTTTTCTGGCCTTCTCATTGACGGATTCGAGGAACCTGTCTACCTCCTCGGAATATATGATTTTATATTTCGGTTGCTTGTTCATTACACTCGCTTCATATATTTACAATGCAAATATAATAAAAGTTTTCCATATATGGAAATATTTTTACAAAAAATCCCCGCAACGGTGAAGCTGCGGGGAGATTGGCAGGGAAGAAAAAACGGACGGTTATGCGGCGTTGTAGCGGCTTTGCTCTATCCAGACGATTTTACCCTCGCCGCTGTCAAAAGCGCGGAGCGTGATCAGCGAGCCTTCAGAAGCGGTGAACGTGGCACCGGCGCGGAGCATGATATTGCCGCCGGTGCCGGAAACGGTCGGCGATGTCGCGCCTGAAGCTCCGAGAATGGTGATAACAGCATCGTGCGCGCCACCCTCTATCTCGTTGACGGTAGTTGCACCGGCCGAAAGCTGGTACTGACCTTCCGAAACGAAGGTGACGGCTTTTGTTCCGGCCTCGACAACCGACACCGGTTCTTCGAGGGTGACAGTACCTTTGTAGATGAAGATATCATTGCCCTTCGAGATTTGGGTGAATGTCATCTCGTTGGTGTTGCTCTCGTTGTTGCCGGTGTACGATGGTGTGAGCTTGCACGGGTTGCAGATCGTGCCGATAAGATCGGCAGCTTTGCCGGAGCAATAACGGATCACCACGATGAATTTGCGGTTGATGCTGTTGGCCTTGAACTCGCGCACCTCCTGCTCGTTGCCCGGATGCTCGAACTTGATCGACGGCGTGAAGCCGATTTTGTCGGTATCGCCGTCGGCGGCACTCGTCAGCTCGATGGTGCCCTGGGTCATGTAGATGTTGTAGCCGTAGCGGCCCGGCTTCATTACGATGTTATCGGCGATAACCACCCCTTTGTCGTCGGCCGACGGCATGAAAGCGATGTCGTCGATGTCGATAAGTGTCAACTGGTCGCGCGGCTGAATACCTGTGCCGGGATTGCCTTCGGCGCGTGGTACGGATTTTTTAATATATGTCATATCCTTGAAATAATATCAGTTAGAGAATAAAACGGAGGGCAAGAGCGGATGCAGTCGCCCTCCGTGTTTGTCGGTGTGCGGTTATCAGCCGCGGGCCACCTCGTAGAACTTGCCGTCGGCTGCCTTCACGAGCTGGATAAACGCGCCGGCCCTCAGGGTCATGTCCTTGGTGAGAACAAAGTTTCCACCGTTGGCAATGGTTGAGGCGTTGGCGGTTCCGGCTCCGTGGATTGTGTAAACCACTCCGGCTACTGCGTCGGTCAGGTCGGTGATTGCGGTCGCATTGGTGTTGGCGGCTGTAATGAACACGGTCGCGCCCTGAACGCTGGGGGTTGTTGCGTCGGCGGGGAACTGGTAAGAATCAGCGGCGGCAGTTGCGCGGCTTACCTCGATGAACTTGCCGTCGGCGCGTTTCATCACGCGGAGAACGTCGCCTTTCTTCGGTGTCCATGCCTCGGTCAGCAGCTCGAATTTACCGGCCTTCTTGATAGTCACGCCGTTTTCACCGTCCGCGCCGCATTTGAGGGCGATAACCTTGCCGACTTCAGCGTTGGCAATGTCTGTAATCTCGAATACTTTCGAGTTGGAGGCGGTGACGATAGACGAATGAAGGAGCGCGTCGGGGTTACTGTCCTTGTCGCCTTCAATGTAGTAGGTTTCGGGGAGGTCGTAGTCGTTGCACCAGATGAGCTGGCGAGAACCGTCCATGTCGGCGCGGTTGGTGTACTTGTAACCGACTGCCTCGGCCTGAATTGATTCTTTCCAGTTACTCCACACCTTAACGGTCCAGTCCTGCTGTTCAATCTGGAAACGGAGCATTTCGCCGGAAATCTGGCAAAATGACTTGATGTTTCCTTCGATAGTCCAGAAGATACGGTGGTGATTGTCGGCGTTGGGAATCGTTTCGATTTTCACCGCGGGGAACTCCTTCACATAGTTGATACCGGCCTTATAGTCCTGATTCTGTCCGTAATGGGTTTCGTTATACTTGTGATACCACGGGAGCATGAACGAGGGGATATAAAGCACGATTTTACCGGTGTCGCGGAATACGGAGGGAATCATGCTCGTGCCTTGGTAGAACACTTCGCCGATATTGCCGGGGGTGATACGAGGAAGGGTAAACGGTTTAATCTGATAAACAGTTTTCCCGGTTGTACCGCCGTCGGGAGTGAAATCGGTATGACCTTCCACGCGCTTGCGGAGATATTCATAGATACCGTCGGCGGCTGCCATGGCGCGGCCGGGCTTGTCGGGGTCGGGTTCGCGGCGCACACCGTTGACGTAGCGGAGTTCGCGTTCGTTGTGGAGAACTTTCGCCGTTTCAACGAGGAGGTACTCGATAAATGAAAGTTTTACAGGGTTCGAGCCTTCGCGATTGAAATAGCCAATCCAGCTCTTTTCGAGCTGCTTCAGGCTCTGAAACTTGTGAACGAACATAACTCCGTACATACGGAGCGTTTCATGTCCGAACTCGTAAGAACCTTTAGCAACCTTGTCGAACTCGCTCTTATCGGAGCTGTCGGCCTGCGAGAACTCGCCCAGCCAGAGGTTGACGAGGGTTTCGAGGTCCTGATGTCCGGCTTCAGTGGGGAACAGCTTCGTAATTGTGGGGAGTTCGACGAGGAACGACTGAAGGCGTTTGGTCCAACTGGTGCGGTAGAACGCGCCGAGGTCGTCCTGAAGGCCCTTGTAATCGACCGACGAGGGGGCGTCGACGGCGAGCATCTTTCCTTCGTTGGCGAGAAGAGCGGCGCGGGCGCGCTGGTTGTAGGGGCGTTCGAGGCTGAAGAAGGAGCCGGAGAGGCCGCCGAGCTGCTGTTCATCGGCGAGGTTGAAGGCCGGAGCTGTGGCGGTGGCTGAACCGGCACCCTTGCCGGGATCGGTTTCGGGGAGGGCTGAAAGTATCTGAATCTTGGCGTTCAGAGCGGTGATTTCCGCCTCCTTCGCCTGAATGGCTGCGGCGTGGGCTGCCTTGTCGGTGGCGACGGTCTGTTTGAGCGCGTCGAGTTCTGCGGTTTTGGCCTGAAGCTGCTCGGTAGTCTGACCGAGAACAGCGGCGACGGCTGCCATCTGCTGGTTGGGGGTTGAGCCGGTTGCGGCTGCGGGGGGATTCTGGAGGAAGGCGTTAAAGTCGTCGAGGAAACGGTCGGTAAAACCGTAGCCCTTCAACGCTGCGCGTTCCTCGTCCGAAAGGCACTCCTTGCCGTCCACCTTGCCAAAGGAGGAAAGTCCGAGAATACCGAGAATCGCGGGGATTAGATTCGCAAAATTCATGTTCGTAAATGTTTGGTTGATGAAATTATTTGTATAATTGTTCTGCCTTCCGGCTCGTTGCTTGTGCAAGTACCCATGTAACCGCGTCTTTCAATCCGCCGAACTGGTCGATATATCCGGCGGCGACCGCTTCGTCGCCGCTGAACATCTCGCCACGGAAAAGAGGGAGTTCAGGGTCGTAGGTGATTCCGAGGTTACGCGCCACGGTTTCGGCAAATACCTTGTGAATCTTTTCGGCCTTCTGCTTTATCATGGTTTCATCGTTGTTGTCAACAATGGCGCGGTATTCCTTATTCTTCAGGTCGGCGGTGTCCGGGTAAATTTCGCGGTAGTCGATTCCGTTCTGCCTGAAAAATTCTTTGAAACTGGTATGAGTGCAGACGATACCAACACTACCAACCTCGCAAAGTGGCGAGGCTATGAAAGTGCGGTCGCTTGCAGTTCCTAACCAGAAATGAGCGGAGGCCATGATGCCGGTTACAACTGTGGCGGTCGGCTTGGTGCAATTCTCTACGGCTGCGGCTGCCATGTCGAGGTGCGACACCATTCCGCCGGGGCCGTCGATAACGAACACCACGCCGCAAATATTCGGATTCAGTTCCGCCGCCTCTATCTGCTTTATTACCCATTCCGATTCCCACGAATAGAGGTTACCGGTCAGCGTTATAACCGCGATAGAATCAACGGGGAGGGTGATGTCGTCAAGTTCGTACCATTTAGCCATATAAGGCGCGGCGGTTGCCTTGACGGTGCATTTCGCTTTTGATAGCTGCGCCACGGCGGCTTCTATATTGCCGTTGAGTATGCACGGCAAAAGGAGCGACACGGTGTTTTCGAGGTCGTGCCGCTGGATAGTCCAGTTATCGGAGAAAAATCGTTGTAGCTTATTCATGTAGCTATTTTTGCAGCAAAATAACTACATATCGCGCGGGCGCGGAAGGACTTTAATCCATAAGGAAAGCATCGGGCGCGGTGTCCTCGCCTTGAAGGGTGACGGAGAAAACTCCGTCGCCGATACTGTAATCAAGCGAGAGCGGCCAATCAGGAGAACCGGCCACCCTCCGTTTGCCGGATTCATCGACGTAGGTAGCTATCAGCCTCGAAACCTTATAACCTTCGAGAGCGTCGGCGGTGCTGTCCGAAACATCGGAACGCTCAAAGGTGATTTTTTTCTTTATTATACCATTGTCGGAGGTCGTCGATACCTTGACGCTGCCCGGCACCGCCACCGAGTCGTCCTCACCTCCGAGAATAAGCATAACGACGCGCGATTTTATCCGGGCGAACCTCGATACACGCGAAAGCGGAATAATTTTAAGGCTGTGGCAACTTGAAACAGTGGAACGGGTCATATTTTGGAGTTGTAAAATGTTGTAAATCAATCACTCGGCATTTTTCCGACACTTTTCCGACAAAAATACCGCAAAAAAAGGACAAAACGGAGCATGATGTCGGGGAAATAATACCCTATAAAAATAAACTTATTTTCGATTATATCCGCGTTTTTTCTTACGGCGTAACTTGTCGCGCCACCTCTGGTAGTTTTTCAACAGGGCATCCTCGGTGATTCCCTCGATTCCATATTTCGACATGAACAGGAAAACGGAATCTTTGAACTGAACCCCGTTTATATGTTTGTTCTCGTCCATAAAGTCGTGCAGCTCGGCCCACATCATCAGACGTAATTTATCACCGAGAACCTTCTGCGCTCTATCCGATAGATAATTGTAATATTCCGGGTCTTTGCCCTCGCGCCTTTCAGGTAAAGCAAATTCAAGATTGCCGGAATCTACAGGGCAACCCGTGGGGCGTTTCTTCAGTAGGTCGTAAATCAATATGTAAATATCGAGAGCCGACGGAAATCGGACGGCTCCGGCTTCGTGGTCGTAGTATTTCCCTCGGATATACTCGGCCACGTGTTGTTCCACGGATATTTTAACGGTAATCATGTGGGGAGGGATTGGATTATTACAGCGCAAAGATACAATAATTTCACGACATGCGGGTAATATATTCCGTTGGTGTTGATTTATTTACCCTACAAGTTCAAAAATCATCGGAAATTTTTGTTACAATGTTATTCGTTACCAACCTTTTGAAAGTCAACAAAGTAAGTCCGAAACAAACCGAAATCGCAATTTGTGACAGCCCTCGCCATTTTGTCACACTTTCCCCCTGCTGACAGTCGTAACAAACCGAAAAAATTTTGTTATAGCCTTTGTTACCGCTTTTGTTACGGCCTTTCCCTCTTTATTTTCTATTGATTTTTACTTTGTTACACTCTTTGCAAACATTCTGTTACAAGGTAACAAAGATTTATAATAAAATAGGGAGGGGGTATTGGGGAGGCAAGGAAGGAGCCGGACGAGGCCGGAGGTTAAAAGAAGGAGCCGGGCCGCCTCGTTTGTTACGAGTTGACCCGGCTCCCGGCTCGAAATAAAATACCTTATGCGTGTGGTGTGCGTTCATCAGAGCGACGGCTATAATTCTGAGGGTTGCGGCATACGCTTACGGAATCGCCTTTGAAGGTCTGGGTGTTGCTCCAATGTTTTTATTATGTCCTTGGCGCTGGTTGCGTTTTCCACAAAAACCACAGTTATGCAACCTCCGCGTTTATCGTCGTCGCTGTACGGAATGGCATAGCCCAAAAAATTCTTATAGTGAAGATAGTGATAGCCGTCCGCTTCGATTGCTTCATGATATACCGGTGAATCAATTTTGCAGATGTTATTTATATCTTGTTGTGAGAAAGTGCCACGAATAGCCCTAAATAAGTGACCGGGGCGACCCCAAGTTCCGAAATATGCAATTCTATTCATAGGGATTATATTTGCTTTCTGGAGGTTCTGGGTTCTCCCATGTCGGGGTTCTATGTCCGTGCAATAATTCGCACATATTACGGGCGTGGACTCCTGCTCGTTTACACTCGCGGTTGAAATCCTCGTCAAGAGTTCCTTCCATGGCAAACAGTGTTTCGAGTAATTCCCGGATTTCATCTGCTTCTTTGAATGTTAGTGAAATTCGTTTGTACTTATCTTTTTTCATAAAGCCAATAATTATTTAATAAATCGCAGATATGCATAGCGAGAATGGAATCTTTGCGCGATTTTGAGCCATGTCCGTCCATCCCTGCTACAAACTTACCGTTTCTATCGGTTATGTAGTCTATTCCATGTTCATGTATAGGCAAAAAGGGAGGTTCAAAATCTTTTCCAACTCCGACAACCTCTGTGATGTCAATAAATGGATATTTATTATTTTCGTTCATTGGATAAATAGGTTTCTGAAAATGCGGTAAATAGGTTCTCCGGCTCCTCGTCCGGCAAGTATCGCCCGTTCACGGCAAGTGCTTTGCGTAGAGCCTCGCGGAAGGTTACGCCGTTGTTCGTGTAGTTCATCACCATATCGTAAGCCTTCGGGTGATTATCGAGGAGAATCGAGAAACGGCGGTCGTCGGCGAACTGTGCGCCGAATCCGCAACCCATGCAGCCGGTACGCGCTGCGCCTTTACGGTATATCTCGGCAATATCCAGCCGTTGCTCCTCGATATATTGCCACACGTCTGCCTCCGTCCATATTGATAACGGTCGGGAAGTTGCTTTCTCTCCGAATACATTACAGCCCCCAGACCGAACATATTGCCCCATTCGCATTTTACTCTCGGCGGCCATTATACCAGTTATCGGGTGGCGACCCGTTTCCTTCTCGAACTTGTGGAACGGGCGTTTCTTCAGCACTGAACAACACGCCGGAGAGGTTTCGTAAGATTCAGTTAATAGATACTTCCATTTTGAGGCAAGACAAAAGTAGCCGTTCCCGAGGTATTTTGCCGATGTTGCTGTGTTGGGGTTGTAGCGTATTTTATGAATCTTGTCGGCCGTTTCTTTTCCGACAAGTGGAAAGCCGTATTTCGCCCATACTTGGCGCGGTGTAATCTCCGGGCGTATGACTTGTATATTTGCACCTTTCTTCGCTTGTTCTCTGACGAATTGTATTATTTCGGGGTATTCGTTGCCGGTAGAGCAAAACACCGCCAGAATGTCAGGGTAAAGAATCCGGCAAAGGTGTAATAATACCGTGCTATCCTTACCGCCTGAAAATGAGCAATACACTTTGTGAATACCGCCCATACGGGAAATGAATACGTCAATAGTCGCGAGAGCGTGGTCGACCTTTTGTGCCAGCGTCCACGCCTGACGCTCTTTAAGTATGTCGGTTGTCATTGGATAAATAGATTTTTGAAAATGCGGTAAAGGAGTTCGACGACGATAGAGTTACCAGCGAGTTTACGTTGTTGGGTTGTCGATAGTCCGGCGGCTTGAATTGCGTCGATATAGATGTCCGGCAAGTCCATGAGGCGGAACAGTTCGCGCGGTGTAAATTTGCGTATGAGATAGCCGACGCAAATCAGATTATTATCGGTATAGGCCGAGGCGGTGACAGCCGGGGCAATATCGAGGACGTTCCCACGGGCGAAACCGTGCGGAAGCTGTATAACCGTGGGTTCAACTATAAATTCAGCCGTTGAGCCTGTGTAACGTCTGTTTGAGCTGCATACCGTTCCGGCTACGTCTTTGAGGTGTCGGGCTACCACCACGCCTTTGTTGTCGCGTGTGTAGCCTAATACTTTCGGTTCTGCGAGAAGGCTATTCTTGTCAACGGTGGTTATACAGTTGGACACCGGGCCGCCTAACTCCAGCCTTTGAACTGTTGGAATCCCTGCGCGGCGATCGCCGGGGTTGTCAGGGTTTCTCCCTCGATAGGCACACGCTACAGGCTCGGCGAGGTAGGTATCGGTCGGACGACTGCCGCAAAGCGTAGTAACGGCGCAAGAAATACCGTCGGCCGTCTTGAAACTCGTAGAGAATCCGCACCCTTCAGACTGTTTGCGTTCGTTGTGGTTGATAATCATGTGTAATTGCTTTTCGTTTAGATACCATGAATCAGCCACATTTTCTTCGAGAACGTGGATTAACCTCCGCGTCAGGGTTTCGGAAGGCTGCGGAAATTCGTAACTTTGCCCCCCCAGATACTTACCATAAAAACACGCTCACGATTCTGCGGAACGCCGAAATTCTTCGCGTTGAGAATAGCCCAGTAATTGGAATATCCGAGGGCTTCGAGTGTATCGCGCCAGCGTTTGAAATTGTCTTTGTGCTTCTTGAAGGTCAACGCCTTGACATTCTCCATAAGTAGGAATTTAGGACGTTTCACCTCGATAGCTCTCGCACACTCCCAAAGTAATGAGGAACGCGAACCGCTGCCCTCATCAAAACCTCTTTGTTTCCCTGCTGTGCTTATGTCTTGGCACGGGAACGAATAGGTAAATAAATCGAAATCCGGCACCTCTGCCCATTCTATCTTGGTAATATCTCCAAAGTTTCGGTATTTGGCAAGGAGTTCCGGCGACGGCTCGTATTTCTTCAGATTAAGCCGGTCGATACTTTGACCGTGCAAACTAGTGTCACGAGCTGCGTAGTATGCCAGAACCGCGAAACGGTCTATTTCGGAGAATCCGGCCACCTCGTAATCGAATCCGGGAAAATCTTCTTTCAGCCGTTGGAGTGCTATCGACTGACTGCCGTAACCGGCGAACGCCTCGAATATTCGTATTTTCATAATTGTAACGGTTTAGAATGGCATTTCCTCTTGGGTTGGAGGGGGTGGCGGTGGATTCTTCAGCCGTTCGGCCTCTTTCTTGGTGCGGAGATAAATCATTTCTTTCTGAACCTTCTGATGCGTTACCGGGTCCTCGATACGTCGCATAATTCGAGATCCTGAATTATGCAGTTCTTCGGGATTGAGGCAGTCAATATAATCACAGGTAAAGCAGAAGCCCTTCAGAGATTTCGTGAATTTCTGCATGGTGATTTTAGACACACCGGAGAAGCGTTTGTAAGCTTCGAATGCATCTTCCCTCACGATTTCACGGTTAAGGTTATCTCCACAACCGTTCTCATCAACTGAGAAATAACCTTCGGCCCACTCACGGAAATTGTCGGACATATCCCGGAGGTACTTGCGGAAAATGATATTGTCGATTTTCGGTTCAATCTTCACTTCGCGTGGAGCTACAGACAGATAAAAACGAACGCATTGCATCGCGAAATTTATATCAGCCTCCCATTCCGCCTCAGTGTAGGAGCTACCCCATAGGTCGCGGTTGCCAAAGTCGGTACTGACTTTCCGGGTTTCGACATAGTCATTATCTTCCGACATTTCGTGGTAGTAGTCCGAAAATACTACGAAAATCATTCGGCCACGGCTGGAGCTGCTAAACTCTCGCGGGACGTAGTTTGTGGTAAATGCGAACTTCGGCGACTCGTCGAATTTCATGTTATACGCCGACACATTCTTTGGGTTAATCGTTATATCGCTGGTGATATTGTCGTAGAACTGGTCGAACTGTAGATACTCGCTACAGTCGTCGATTAAGACTACATCCGTTTTTTTAGTCACCTGCTCAAACGCAAAATTATTTTCCAGCAATTTCGGATTTCGCCCGGACAGTTTCAGCAAGGTGTTGAATTTCCCAATTCCGACGAACATAACAGACTTTCCGGAACGGCCATTACACTGATCGTTCTCTCCGATTATGTTATCCATAACGAACGGAGCCCATGCTCTCGACATAGATTTATAACGGTGCAGCATGTAACCAATCGTGAAAATCTTGTTGATAAGACATTGTTTTTGCTCATGGATCTCGGCGGTGTCCAGCGACGGGCCGGCGATGTCGAAGCGATGAGCTGCGAGGTACGCCGCACCTTCATCCGGCGGCATGGTGTTAATCCGCTCCTCCAGCTCCTTGCGCCAATGAATACGGGAGGCGTTAATCAGGTATTTGAAATAATTAGAGGGCTGATTCTCGGCCACCTCGATGTCGAAATCTTCGCTTTCGTATCGCCCTTCGGGATGGGTTATCGTGAACATATCGGGGAGGAATTTAATATTATGGTTGATAACATTCTCCTCCCATACATAGCGGCCGGCAGAGGCTGCGCGGTTATCGTGCTTGATAATCTCGCGTCCCGTGACTTCGGCTGTAAATTTCGGAAAATAAAAGAACTGCGAACGCTCGGTGTGATTGGTAAAATCAAGATCAATCTCTTGTAAATCAACCAAATATTGAGGCGACAACTTGGAATCCTGTAATATTTGGTTCCGTAATTCGCGTTCAGGTTTATTTTCAACAGCCCATTTCAGTACAAATGCCCGGATTTCCTTTGGCGTTACTGTCTTAACTATATTTCCATCAATCTTTATAAATTGAATGGCCTGAGTGTATTTGTCGCGAATTGTATGGAATCCATTCAATCTCAGAAACTCGTGTAAGCAAGTGTTATCAATCGAATATTTCATTTTCTTGCTTTTCTCGTGCCATGATTCCGTCCAAAATCGAGCCGGAGTAGCACGTTTTAGAAGATATTGAAAATCGCCCTTACTGCTCCATATTTCCATCCAATCTCGGAAATCCTTACGGGGTTTCCCTCGATTGTCGCGATATGAGGCCAGTTTTTCGGGTAGCCAAATGGTGTGTATGTCGATAAAGCGTAAAGCGAGTTCCGTACCTTTCAGGCGGCCGGTTGCGTCGATGTCGGGGATATTATAGACGGTTTCGACGTATTTCGTTATCTGGTTCCACTCCTCTTGGCTTACTTGATAGGTTTCCGAATTAAACCACAAAGGGTAGTAACCGAGAGAGCAGACACAAACCGCGTCGCGTTCGCCGGAGCAAATGATTGCTTCGGGTAATTTTTGTTCTCGGTAGGGCTTATGCTCGTTTGCAGGGTCGGCGGTCCACTTTGCTTCCTCGGTATCGTTGTACGCTCTCCATGCGGCGGCAAGTTCAAACAAACCGTTAATGTAGCTATGTGGTTTCTTCCCGGCTGGCTGGTATTGAAATCGGTATTCCTTTTTAGGGTTAAGAGGTTCGTAAATCTTATAAAAGCAATCACGATTACCCTTTGAATCAGTAAGCCAACATTCACGGATAAAAATCGGATAGTTATCGTTTGAGTATTTATAAATCGCCTCGCGGTTCTTGACTGTGACGACATGGTTAGTCCGGTACCAGTGGAGAGCCTTCAGCGTGTCAGGAGTGACACGAGGCCCCATAACCTCGCATTCTTTCTTTGTAAACTCTTGGTCAATATCTTTATCCCAAAATCCCTCCGCTTGTTCTGCTGTGGCAGGCAAGCGGCGAACATCCGGGCGGTTGACTGAACGATTTATTTCATCGGTAATATTGAATATAGCCGAGAGGTCGAGGATAGCTTCGCGGAAGGTTAACCCCGTTTGCTTCATATGTATGGAAATAGGGCTTTCGGCTCTGCCTTCGTCGCCGAAATCCGTCATTTTCCAGACTTGCACCCCATCCTTGGTTTTCATTAGTTTGACCCTTGCGCTAGGAGTACGCTCGTCGGGTCTGGCCTTGAAAGACTTGTTACTCCTTGCCGCTTCGGGAGCGTCGGGGTAATGCAGCGCAATGATACGGAGGCCGTCGTCTGTTGCTGCGTATAACTGTTCAGGTGTTACCATATCATGTGACAAGTTACATAATTACAAAAATTTAGGGCGATTTCTACCCCCCCATTTTTCGAGATTGAGGGGTAACGGTCTTGCAAAGTGACGAATAAACCGAAGGAGGTGGAAGGACGCACACGGTATTATTTTTCATCGCTGAATAAATTTAGTTGAATCCCATAACCGAAAGCCTTCAGCCGTTCCTCCACACGGGCGGAACGATTCGCCTCCGGCGTTGTTACTACTCGCTCCGTTTTACTGAAACGGTAGCCACGACGACGGGCATAATAGCGTAAATCATACAACGTTTTAGGGACGCGCATTTGAAACGGTAGTATCAGTGTCGTACACGCGAGTTATAGAGTCGCAAACCTCGGCTAAAAGGTCAGAGGCGAGAAGGTCGTGGGTGATACCGATAACACCGAAACCGTCGTCAGTCTTTTGGACGTTGTGGACGTGTATGTCGCCGGCTTCATTGAGTACGTCGGCAAGTTCAACGGGTAGGCTTTTTTCATCCATGTAGAGAGCTGCGCGATGTTCGTCGGCGTGGAGTTCTGCGGAGTGTTGTCCGAAGGTGATAATCTTTTTCATATTTCGAGCGGTGTTATATGGTTATTAAATAGCCGTGCCGGAGGCGTGATCGCTTACGCCTTCGGTCATTTCCTCCGGCTTGGCTATCGTGAATATTTCTTTACCTGAAACCCGTAGGGCATAGGCGTTTATTAGTATTTTTGCCGAGTTTGGCACTTTGCAACGCCCGTATATCCAGTTCAGTATTTTGCTTTTGCTTTCACCGCAAGCGACAACCAAACCGGTTTTATGCTTGTTGTACTCTGCGCGTGGAAGAGAATCCAGCCAACTGCGCAAAATATTAGAGTCCGTAAGGTCTTTAATTTGATTCTTCATTTGTAGAACTGAAATATTTTTGTTAATTTTACCCTACAAATGTAGTAATAAATTCCATTAATCAGGTAAATAATTCACGTTAATAAATGTAAAATAAATAATATCAATGGCTAATCTTCTTTTAATCAGAGATTTGTGCGAGCGCAAGAAAATGACTATTCGAGAGTTAGCGCAACGCATTGGCCGCGATGAAAGCTCCATACAGAGCGCAATCCGACGCGGTTCGACCAACTCGACAACAATAGAGCTAATCGCCAAAGAATTAGGCGTGTCAGCTGGTATCTTCTTCGACGGATTCGCCGCCGATGAATCCGACGCACTCCGCCGCGAGGTGGCTCATCTGAAGGAACTACTGAAGGAAAAAGAGCGGACAATCGAGATTTTAATGAGCGATAGAACGAAAAGATAATCCCGGTAATAAATAGGTTGTTTTCGTATAGTCAGTTATTAAATACCTTACTCGCAAATAATTATTAAAACTGATTTTACGCCGGCAGCCTATTTGTATCGGACAAATTTCGGACATAAACGCCACAAAATCAAACAATATAATTATTGATTTTCAGAGTGTTACGCGCTTGTTTATATAAAGCTTTGTCTCGTCCTCTCCGCAAAATCTTTAATGCACCCCTGCAAGTCAGCGACTTGCAGGGGTGCATTCGTTTATGCGTTAGTGTATTGTTCGTGTTTCTGAGGTCGGTAGTTGATAACCAGGGTGTTGTCTGGGCGTCTGGCTGTGGTGACTTTTGTGGTGGCTCGGAGGGGTATTGTTGAATAAAAGACCGCTAACTCTTGACAATGATTCGGTAAAAATTACCAAAGTAGTTGAAACTTAAGTTAATATCTCGAA
>ERZ778513.1196-NODE-1196-length-16580-cov-15.259970_pt1 | contig 16580 bp, 13 predicted proteins | sample MGYA00510345_ERZ778513 | MGnify/ENA primary metagenome ERZ778513 (study PRJEB29527, sample SAMN07138966) | mouse gut metagenome | material: feces | host: mouse | place: China:Nanjing | collected 2016-01-25 ... | reverse complement strand
TCTTTTGAGTTAAAACGGGTATAACGTCTGATTAATGACAGGATACGGGCAATCAGCTCATCCATGTCAAAAGGTTTTGTCAGATAGTCATCAGCCCCCGCCCGTAAACCACGCACTTTTGAAACACTATCATTCTTTGATGTAAACATAAGGATAGGCAGACTGCTTTCTTTTCGGATCTGTTCTAAAGTTTCAAATCCGTCAAATCCGGGCATCATTACATCCAATATGGCAAGCTGGTATTCTTTCTCCCTAAGTTGCAGCAAACCGGATTTTCCGGAATAACAACAGTCAGCCTCTATGCTTTCCTGTAAAACACTTTGTTTAATCAATTCACAAAGTTCTTTATCATCGTCTATAATCAAAATTTTGTTCATATTTGTTTTCCCAATTTCAACATTTACTTTATTATATATAAATGATACCATAATTACAACCTTAATAAAAAAGAACATACACAAAACAAGAACCATACATATCATTCCACTACTGTTCTTATTTTGTGCTGTTCTTAATATCACTTTTCCATACAGACCATCTTGTAATAAAGACCTTTATTTTTTATTAATTCCGTATGTGTTCCTTTTTCAATTATTGTACCTTTATCCATCACATATATTTTATCAAAATCTTGAATAGTATGTAATCTGTGAGTTACTACGATCTGGCTGACTCCCTCTTTTTTGATATTATCGTATATCTTTTTTTCGGTAATTATATCCAAATTACTTGTAGCCTCATCAAAAACAACAATCTCTGAATTTTGTGCCAAAGCCCTTGCAATTGCTATTCTTTGCTTCTGTCCGCCGGATATATTTTGTCCGTTCTCACCTATGTATGTGTTTATCCCCATAGGACATTCCATCACAAAATCCTTTGCTTCTGATAGAGAAAGTACCTTGTCAAGCTCCTCCTTGGAAATATTCCCAATAATATCAATGTTCTCTTTAATCGTTCCATTAAGCGCAACCGGAGTTTGCGTAACAATTGTAAAAAGCCTGTCAACATTTTCTCTTCTGACATCAGCCATGTTGATGTCATTAATGGCTATCCTGCCGTTATAATTACTCATTAGGTTCATAATCAGCTTTAACAGGGTTGACTTACCGCTTCCAGATGCACCGACTATCGCTATCCTCTCACCCCTTAACAGCTCCATTGAAATATTGGATAAATTTTCTTTTTTACTGCCATAAGAAAAACTTACACTTTCTAACCGCAGACTTTCAAATTCCTCTATGACATCTTTCCCTGTATCGTTTTTTTCATCACTATATACTAAAAATTCCTCTACTCTTATGATTGTTTCTTTTAAGTTTTGCAGTTGCGGAACAACAATTGCCACAGTATTGAACGGCATGGAAAAATATGATGACAGTGTGACAAATGCAATCAGTCCCCCCATTGTCATAGTTCCCGTTGTGACAAAATAGTGTCCTAAAATATAAATTAACAGAGGAGTGACCATCTCAACTGCACCAATGCCAGAAGCTAAAACATTGCTTCCAGTTGTTCTTTTCCGAAGCAGCAGCAATACATGATCATAATTTTCTTTCAAATCCTTAGCAAGTTTGTTATCTAAATGCATACAGCGTATCTGCTGGATATTAACCAAGGTATCAACCATTCTGCCCTCTAATTTGCTTCTTTCTGCCATATAATTTTTTATCAGATCATCTAATTTCCTCTTGATACAGCTTATATAGATAAGCTGGGTAAAAATAATGATTACAGTCACAAGAAGCAAAATTACCGATTGTTTCAACATGACAAATCCACAGATTACTGCAGTTATAATCTCAATAACAGTGGTAATAAGCAAACCGGAAATGAAATCATAAATCTCATTAATACTGTTAAACCTGTACTGTAAATCGCCTGACGAATGACTTTCATAAAATTTAAGATTTATATGAAATAATTTATCTATCATTTTGTGCATTGTGTCATAATAAAGCCCATTCTGTATCGTCAATATAGTTTCCTGTTTTAGCAGATTCAACACATAAAATATCAGAAGAATCCCTATCGCACATAAAAAATATTTTATGTAGTCTGCTGATGTCCCAATGTTCATCCCAGAATCAATGATTATCTGTATAATCTGTGAAGGAATCAGAACTATACATTGTGTCAGCAATGTAAGAAACAAAGCTTTGACCATCAATATTGGGTTCACTTTAATGAACGCCATCTTAGGTCTACCAGTGCTAATCTTTTTTTGAATATTTACAGCAGGCAGAATTTTAACAATGAATTTCTCACATTCTTCCATTATTTCATGGAATGAAATAACCTTTTTTCCTCTTACTGGATCATTTATCAGGTAACCTGTTTTTATTTTATCTGCCACGATAAAATAGTGGTTATTTTTTGTTTCCATTATCAGCGGAAGATTGTTTATTATATTTTCTTCATCGACATAATCTTCGTAAGCCGTAAATTGAAAGCCAAACGTTTCTGAAATCTTTTTCATATCCATAAGGGATAATCCATCTCGCCCTGTATCCAGTTTTCGTTTGATATCGTTGATATTTACCTTGCATCCATAATACTGAAATATCATTGTCAGACACGCAGCACCGCAGTCAGTTATTCCCAACTGTCTGACTAATGGGACTTTTCTTCCAATCTTCATGATAATATTACCTCAAATCCAGTGCCATTATACAAGGCAGTTCCTTATCCAGATCTCTCATAATGGAATACCCTATACCTGCCAGACCGTTCATGAAACCAAGGGATTGAAAACCATAGAAAGGCTTTACCCCTAAATTTTCATCTTGAGAAATCTTTTCTATTAAATTTCTCCTTGTAAGTTCACTTGCTGCTTTCATCTCTTCGTCTGGAAAAACTTTACAGTATTCCTGTATAATTTCTGAATTTCCTATATTTCCATGGCAGAGACAATTGTTACCCCCCATGCAGCTATCATGCACTGTAGCAATTGAACGTTTTATGTCTTTTACAGCAATATCCACTATTTCACCATCCATCAGGTTTTGAATACGAATACGGCTTAACAATATACCTGGAGCACCATGACACCATGCTGCTGTATAATTGTTAGATTCAGATATCTTCTCTCCTTTATAATATCTTTCATCTTTCCAATTCGCATATTCTTGTACAAACAGAGAATTTTCAAATTCCAATCCCTTCTTTATTGCATAGAGAATAGTGTCATCCCTTTTGTATTTCCATAACTTTGCCAATGCATAAACCATTCCTGCAGCACCATGCGACAGTCCTGCTAATGGACACATATCAGGATTACTTTGCCATCCACCATTTTCTTTCTGCGCCTCAACCAACAGTTCGCCCGCGCGAAATGCTGCTTCCAAATATTCTTTGTCTGATGTAAGTTCATACATTCCTGTCAATGACAGTATGGCTCCGGCATTACCATACATTATGTCATATTTTGTATCTCCTTCTATTAACTGTACAAGTATTTTTATATGTTTTTTAGCATAAACCAAATAATCTTGCTCTTTTAATATTTGATACAAAAGAATGTAAATATATACTAATCCTGCTTCACCACTAAATAATCCACTATTCCCCTCGCATTCTGTACTTTGCAGTAAATCATCTGTATATTCAAATAATGTCCTTGTTATCCCATCAATAACTCCCTTATACTTTACATTCTCAAAATATTTATTCATTGCTGCAAAATAAATTGCAATTCCAGCCAATCCTTCATATAGGTACACAGACATTCCTCGAATATCCCAAGAGAAATCATCATCATCACCAATAGGCGTTGTTATGAGCCAGTTTACTTCATTCCCAGCATATCCCCAAACAGCTTTTTCTAAATAACAATCCGCAATTCTCTGTACTGCTGTAATACAATTTTCTTCATGAGTCTGGCTTGTAATCATATTTTTATTATATTTATATATTATTCGCCCACTGCTCTCTTTCGTTTTTTCTGCATCATCCAGTACAATTCTAATATACATCTCTTGTTGTTTCTTATCTTCCATGCCTAATTGCATGATTTTTTGGCAGACTTTCTCTATACTTGTTACTTTAAAATAGTCCTTAATAAATTCCCCTCTGCCATTCCTCAAAATTGTTTCGTTCGCCTTAACTTTAAAATATGGTATGTCCATATGAAGCATATCTTCTATTTCTGCCGCTATGATTTCACAAGGCTTATTCATCAATAGTGCATTTTTATATAAAGAACACAAAAAAAGTTCTCTATGCAAACCATCCTGCATAAAATCCGGGTGATATGACAAATGCAATAACATTCCATATTTCTGAGTATCCTGCGCTAAATGCCGCACTTCCAAATCACCAAACTGTTTTATCAAATTACATAGCTCTGTTTGATTTTCAAATGCATAGCTATATGCATCTGAAAATCCACAGATAAGATCCTCAACATATTTTGCCGGAGAATAATACATTCCTTGCAACTTCACCAGATTATTCTTTTCACTTTTACATGGATTGATATATTCCAGATGCATATCTGATGTAAATTCATCTACCACTTCTGGTATCTGAAATGGAAACTCCTGTCCGCCCTGTCCGCCTAATGCACTCATATCTATTCCTTTACCTTTTTTAGTATAACTCCTCTTAGGCAACAATCCTGATAAGAGTACAGAATTTCTGATAATATCATTAATATTGTCTCTTGCATTCATCTCATCTGAAATCATCCAGTTGTCCAAAATTGTTTCCCCATCTATAATCACTGGAAATTCTCCATTTGCTATAATGTTTTCTTCATGCAGGTCATTTGCATTTAATATATAACTAATAAAAATAAGTGTTCCAAATCTATAATAATATTTTTTTAACTCTAATACACTTTGACATTCTCTTGTCTGAATAAATTCCTCCCACCCATAATCTCCACAATCTATAAGATTAATCTTCTTTAATTTACAACTTAGCCCATTTTCTATAAAAGAAATAACCTGTTGTAAATAAATCTCCGCTTTTAATGACCGTGATTTATATACTAATTTTTTTCCATTTAATAGACTTATTATAAAGACAGTTTCACCTTTATTGTGAGAATCTGATGTATCGGATCTTAAATATGTCATATGCAATTCTTCCTCACTTAATGAAAACTTTTCCTTAATTATATCTATGTCTTTTCTGAACCGCAAAATAAATTCATGGTATCGATCACTCAATAACAAAACTATTTCAAACACTAACCTCTCCAATATAGGATATATATGAAATAATTCTTTTATATATTCAATATCTGATAAATACTTTTCACAATATTCCTCATACTGTTCTTTTGCATTTCCATGCAATAGCATACTTTCTTTACAAATATGCAATTCCTGAATCAATATCCTCAAAGAAACACTACCTATTTTTTCTAAGACAGCGTCCTTAAAACTTCTGATAACTTCATCTTCCAAATCTGACACTTTATCCTTTAATACATCAAGTGCAAACTGTATAAAAAGGCTATAAAAAGGTTCAAAATATATATTTCTTTTTTTCTCTACCTTTCTTTCTTTATATTGTTTTTTCCATTCTTCAAACTGTCGCTCTAACTCATATATTCTTTTGATTTCCACAGTATTAATTACATCTACGCTATCCGAAAACAAAATTTTTTCCAAATCCATTTTATATATTTGGGGGAATACAGATAAGTCTACATCTTTCAATATTGTTTTCCAATATCCCAATATTTTCAAATCAATCTTGTCCCGTTGTCTGTATTTTCGTTCTTTAATATAATACTTTCTTATTTCTTTCATTCTTATCCTCCAAAAGAATTTACTACTATCAGTTCACAATACGTACCTGCATTGTCTGCAATAATCCTTACGTTTATTATGTTACACTAACATCACAGCATCAGCCTTTTGGACAGCAAAACTTAAGTGCCGTACCATAATAACATTCCGCTGTAGATGTACAAAGAACTCCTCCTGAATTTCTTGCCTCTCCAGCTCCTGCGGTGATCCTGCTTAACTCAGCCTCCTGCATCTCCTTCATGACATTACCTGCCGGGTTCATTGCGTTTGTTCTGTTGATAGGGTTTCTCAAATCTCTCATAATTGTTCTCCTTTCTTTGTTGCACAGAACAGTGCAGGTACTTATTCTAAACTGATCCATATTTAATTATATTTTGATGATTATTTCTTACTTGCTTTTGACATTATTAGATTACCACACATTTTTCCATTTTCTTTTTTTATGTAATTTTTCCGATAGTTCATGTAATTATTTCTCATTCTTTTTTCATATAAACCCAAATTCACATTAAAATAAGGCAGGACACAACTATTTGTTATGTCCTGCCTATCTTTTTTCAGTTTTCTCCTGCTATTAAATTATTTAGTGTTAGTGAAATTCTGTGTTGGTTCGCACATTTCTGGCAATTACAAACATCGGAATACCAGTCTATGTATGTAGCGCAAACACACTTATTGACTAACATCTTATATTTATACTCTACATCTCCCTCTGCTGATTTTTGGAATTTTCATCACGCCCCTGTCCTGCCACCTGTGCCTTTTTCTCCACAAGACGGGCTTTTAAGGACATTTTCTTGGCAAGTTTGTTCTGTACTTTTTTGTTTTCCTCCTTCTGCGCTTTCTCCCCAGCACCGTTATTCAGGACATTATCCACCATATTGAAGTTCTGTTCCTCCATTTCTTCAATCTTCGCAAGCGGCTTGTATTCTGCAAGCTTTTCAAGCAGCTCATTTGTCAACAGTAATTCCTCTGGTGAATTTTCCGTAGCAATGACCTCATTCAGCCATTCCGTCAGATGTTCCACATCTCCCTGCCCAATCATCTCTGAAATCTCCAATACATTTTCGGTCATGGTCTGATTATTGTCATGATAGACATTCATATCATAATTATAAATAAAACGGTCTATCTCCACCGCAAGCTGTTCTGCAGGTGTCAAATTCGGCATACGCTTTTCCCATAGTTTAGCCTCCAAAGCCTCACTTATATCGCCCTCTATCTTCATATCGGGCAGCTTTGCCATCAGTTCTGCAATCACTTCCATTGCCTGCGGATTTCCTTTTATTTCGGAGATATAATCCAAAACATCAAGTTCGAACCTGTTTCCGGTTAAAATATCAGTAACGACATCCTCATATGATTCTGTTCCCGGCGTATGGATATTGATACCGATTGCAGGAATACCATTCATACGCTCCGGCGGTATCTGTTTCCATATCGCAATAGCTTCATCCACCGTCGCAATATTCTCATGGAACTCTCTAAAATTATGAAACTCTCCGCACTCTGCCACGGTCAGCTTTACTTCCGTTTTCGGCTCTGTTTTCTGCGGGAACAGTGTTTCCATCAGTCCTTTCGTTTCAAAATGCTCCCCGTCCGATATGGTAATCGCATCCCTATCCGCGTCAAATTCCAAGGAAAACGACAGCCTATCCCCCTGCTGAATGTACGCATAATCCGCCTCTGATATCGGTTTCCCATACTGCCCCATTTCCACAAAGGGTTTATCACATTCTGCGTAGGCTTTGCATAGCGCATCTGCGTCAAGACCGCTGGTATTCTCATAAAAGCGCTGTTCATCGTACATCTTCGTATAGAAAATGCTTTTCGGCTCCTTTTCCCTTGCTTCACGCACGCCTGCAAGATATTCCTCCACCTGCGGGAGATAGCTTTCCAAAGTTCCTGTCTGTTGCGGCGTAATCGGATTGATGTCAACTTTTACATCTCCTATATACATTCCGTCATCATTATTAAAAGCGTTAAACAAATCGTCCTCCCGCTCATTCGTGGAAAGCTCCACTACCACGTCAAGGTCTGAACCGTTCCTTTCAAGTCCCCTGCATCTGCTCCCTGATATGGCAACATCCACGACTGTCGCAACAATGGCATAATCATCAATCTTTGCCTGCACATGGCATTCCACGGTATCCTCAATCTCTGACGGGTTCATAAAAAGTTCAGCTCCTGCTGAACTTATGCATATTTCATGAAAAAGCTCATTTGTCTTTTTCTTAAAATTTTCCACGATATTCCCCTGCAAAATTTCCGGCACGATACGGTTCGCTTCCTCAACTTTTTCCATTAATCCGTCATAATCAATCGATATTAATTCGTCATTATCGCCAATATTGCCCCTTGCGCCGTTGTCAAATGGGTTTTCTTTCAAATCCTCGATAATATTATTAAGCGCATCACGGATACTCACATCAGGATTGTCATATACACCGCCGTCGATTTCCTTATAATCCATGCCCATAATGGAATAATCATAGCCGCCCTTTGTTTCTTGTATGCTGATATAGCGGTCTGCAATCTGAAACGCAAGCTCTGTTTCCTCCGCTTTCTTTGGTTCTGACTGCTCCTGCTTTTGGTCACTGTGTCCGAAAGTGTCGCTGCTGTCCTCTAAATATTTTTTCATGTCCGCAAGAACCTGTTCCGTTCATCTCCGAGGTCAATGATTTCGTCGCCGTCGTCAATATCCGCTAATTTCAGTGTTTCTATTGATTTCTCCGACTCGTCCTGTTCTGCCTGTGCTTCCGGCTGCTCCGCTTCTAACTTCAAATCATTCTGTATTATAGAATGATTTTCATTCTGCCCTAAAGTATCTGCTGTTTCATTCTGTGGCATTTCAGTCCCTGCCTTTTAGTCATTCTGTCCTAAAGTGTCTGTTTCCATCTCCTGCGATTCTTTCTGAATGAAAATATCTGCTTCTTTTTCACGCGCCAAAACATCCCTGCGGAATACATTAATAAAACCGTCCAAGACTGCCGGGTGGCTGCTTATAATGAACTCACTGTTCCTGTCCCTGCCATGCACCATATCTTCGGGAATATGGAACTCTGCCGCCCATGCTTTGTTATCCCTTGAAAATCGTCCGTCCCACGGCAACTGTTGTAATGTGTTTGCAAGGATAAAGGCGAGGCGTTCCAAACCGTATTCCTCTACTACGGGTTTAACGGCTTCTTTATTAAGATGCTTACCGTCATAATTCTGCCGGATTGCGTCCACAACTGCCTGACTGCATTCTTTATCAAGTTTCCGAGATGCCCGGTATTCGTCCAGTTCACCATGATCGTCTGCATAACTGAATGTATGGCAGTAAACGGCTAGATAGTCTGCTTTCTCTGTGCCTGTACTCAAATCTTTCTGCAATACAGAAGTGTCAATCTCTGTTTCCATTTCCGATTTTAAATCATTTTGTATTACAGAAGAATTTTCACTCTGTCCTAAAGCATCCTGCTCTTTTCCATTTTCCAATTCATGCATAAAATCAGGTAACACAGTAAATCCAAAGGAATCCACAAAGTGCGCGCTGTTTTTCCCGTTTTCATGCAGCACGACAATATCACTGACGGAAAGGGAATGCCCTTTAAAATCTTCCGGGCGGGCTGTATTAAATTTCAAAAAAACATCTCCAAGTTTTTCATTCTGCGTATCTCCCTCAATGTCAGCAAGTTCCCCTGAATAAATCAGGTTATAGTTCTCCGGCACAATCGCATCAAAGTTGTCTTTAGTAATTCCCCTTTCCATTAACGACGCCGTACCTTCAAAGCGGAACTGATCCAGCTCCGGATTATCCTTTAGCTGGTAGATTCCATATCTGTCTGAACTGCCATACAAAAGCTGTGCCTCCTTATTGGCGCTGTTCTCCGCAAGTTCCGCCTGCATGGCGCGGTACTCTCTTTCATTCTGCCAGTCCTCCTTTTCAATGCCAAAAATACCGTCATGCCCTGCAATCTGTTCCCTGTCCTCTGCCGCCGTTTCTGAACCGTCCCCATAGAGCAGGTATACGAGCAGGTCACGGTCAAACAGTTCCAATGCGCTCTCCTTTGTGAGTGGATACATATCGTTTGCAAAATAACCATACTCGTGCATTTCAGACAGACCAATCATGCTGTCAGGCAGCGCGTCAATCTCCGCCTGTGCATCTATGACGGTCAGCGACTCATTGACAGGTTCGTTTTCAATCCGGTATGCCAGTGTTTCCGTCAGTTCTTTTGTTTTTTTGTAATTATCCAGTTTGTATCCGTAATTTACGATCAGATTTCTTTCATCAGGCGTGAATACCGTCCTTCCATGCTCCAAACGGTGTACAATGGACGCCGCATATTCCATGCCAGACAAATCTTTTTCAAGGAAAGCAGCCCCCTCCTTTAAATCCACCGCAATATCAAAAAATTCCGGCAAACCTTTATTCCTGCCGTCGCTTACAATAATGGGAACATATTCCGCACCGTTTTCCTCAAGAAAATCCTGTATGTTTCCGTCCCAACTGTTTTCGTCCAGCGCCGCCAGTTGATAGGCAAGGACAAGAACCTGTTCCTGTGTCATATTGGTAATCCTGTCAATCTCATATTCTGCACTATCCTGATACATGATTTTCAGAACCACATCGCTGTCTTTGATTAGCTCATTAGCTTTTTTGTCCATTTCCTGATCGTATTTCACATCGGTTATCGCATGGGTATCCGTATTATAAATGTAATCAACATGAAATTCTGCCACTTCCGCCGACTGTTCATCTCCCAAATGAACGGTTTCCGCACCTTTCCCTGCAAGATAAATTTCCACGTTCTCCCTGTCCGCATCGGTCATTGCAAACAGACTGTCCATTAACGCCGTCCCCTCCATGCCCTTTACACCCACAATATTAAAACGGGAACGCTCGGTGTTGCTAAGGGCAAGGATAAACTCCTGAACCTGTTCAGCCTGTTTATCCAAAGGACGTGAAATTTCTTTTTCAAGTTCTAATTCTTGTAACTGCGCATCAATTCCCATAATAAGCTCCGATGCCGTCCTGCGGATTGTGTCAAGGGAAGATTTCAATCCCTCCAGCCTGTCCGCAATTTCCTCCATTGTCAGTTTTTCCACTTTATTTACTGCATTTCCATTTATATCTGCCATATAAATCTCCATTCCGCCGCCTTTGGCTGGCGGCACAAATAGTAATGAAAGTGGTTCACACCTTCAAGTTTTCGTGTTATAATAGATCCGATTTTATAAGGCATTCCCGGCATCAATGTCAGATGCCCCCACCCATTTGTTGTTGATGTGCAGGTGCGCCTCTTTTATCAAGGTGGGAATACTCTTATTCAGGTTCACAGTGTGAGCCTTGTTTTTGTGTCTATTTCACGTTTTTGGCTTAATTTACTTTCTTTCACACTAATCCTCCATTTTTACCAAAGTCTGCGAATTTGAGCGTAAGCACAAATTTGCCGTGTGAAAAATTTATTTTTCACACTTCCCTCCATAAAAGCATAAAACAGACAAGTTTCCCTGTCTGTCTCCGCTGTTGATATTTTAAACTGCCGCCTATAAACATTCCGCTTTGCTTTTCGCCGCTGCCTTGTCTGGCGCTTTGCCCTGCTGTTCCACTTTCGCCTTCATCTGCGACAGCTTATCCTTTACCGATGAGCGCCCGCCCTTTTCCACTTCCTTTTCAACCGTAAAGCGGGCTGAGAGCTTATCCAGTTTTTCCAGCGCACGGTCAAGCGTGTCAATACTTTTCTGCAGGCGCGCCGCTACGTCCTTAATGGGCTTGTTGATTACCCTTGTCAGGGCAACACCCGGTTTTTCGTCCGATACTTCTTTTGTGCCTTTCCCCGCTATCAGCCTGCCCACATTGGATACGCTGTTTCCAATCTGCTTTAACTCGTCACCGATACTGTCAATCTGATTGGCTGTTTTTTCATAATCCGTCTTAACCTCCTGTAATTTTTCCTGATAGCCTGCAAGCACCGACTTAATACCGGACAGACCTTTCTGTACCACTGCACACATCGCTTCTTTCCCCTTTTCCTTAAAGGCGCTGACCGCCTGCGCCGCTGTCTGCATCAGGCGGTCTTTTACTTCCGAAAGCCGTTCCGACAGGCTCGCGGCTTTCTCCTGAAGCTGTGCCACTTTGTCCATAAGACGTTCCGTGACTGCTTTGGGCTGGCTCTCCTGCAACTTTGCAAGCTGCTCCCTCATTCCCTGCAGTTCGTCTGCCACGACACTGAGCTGCAACTGCATCCCTGCCACATACCGGAACATCTCCATAAATCCCTGCGACTGTTCGCCCATGTTCTGCTGGCTTAAAAGTTCCATGAACTGCTTTATCACGTCGCTTTCTTCCATACCCTTTTTTATATTCTGTTCTGCTGCGTTCATATTTTCATACCTCCGATTTTCATTTTTTCTATATATTGCTTTTAATAGTCAATGACTTCCTTATCAGGAAAAAGCCTGATGAACTCCTTTACCGCCTCCTGCACCTGCGGATTGCCGCAAAATTCAGGCATAAGGCTGATAATGCCTATGTCAATCTCATCGCCGGAAAGAATGTCAGCCTGCGAATTCTCCACTTTATCCGTCCCTTTTACATGGAGATTGATGCCAATAGCAACCCCAACGATTTCTATGATACTTTTCCCTTGCAGTATCGCCCGTTAGGGTTTAATACCATTCATGCGCTCCGGTGGTATCTTTTTATAAACCGATATTGCCTCCTCCAAAGTCCTAATATCCTCATGGTATTCGCCCAAGCTGTGATATTCCCCGCATTCTGCTACCGTAAATGTCAGAACAACCTCTTTATTTTCCATAATAACTGTTCTCCTTTTCGTCCTTATTTTCTATGCTGTAAGATATTTCTGTGTATCCTCTGTCATATACCGACCAAGATATTCGTCCCTGTGCGACATTGCAATATGGAGGTTTCCATGCAAGTTAATCCACTCTATGACAAATCAAAAGCCAAGCCCCCGGCTGTCCGGTTTCCAAATGCCCTTTTCATTAAATGCGCCGCCGCGCATCATATAATCAATAATTTCAGGATTGGATAGTTTCTCCGCAAGCTCCCAACGGTTCGGTGATTTCTCCCTGTGACACCCGAACCCGCAGGAAACGCACCCTGTCCTGTCACATCCGGTAGTGTCAAAAATGGGTTTTCCAACATCAAATATCCCCATATCCATTGTATTACTCTGCGGCTGTGCTTCCCCAAAATCTGCCGTGACCTCTCTGTACACGTCCGCAATCGGGATATGGCTGTTGAAAATATATTCCAATACGTCCTGCTCCGTCCAAAATGACATCGGATTACTGATCGGGCTTTTCATATCAAAACCGTTGCAGCCGTTTTTGAGCCAGTTTGTTGTCCGCAGCCTGCTTTCGCTTGCCATCTGCGCCGTCATGGGCATTTTTCCTGTCCTTTTCGCGTAGCTATGCATGGGGGATTTTTTCATAATGGAACAGAAGTGATCCGCTATTTCAAAGGGCGCTTCCAAAAAGAATTTGTAGCGTTCCTTGTTATACATCTTGGAATATTCCGATGTTTCCACACCGTTCTCTTTATGCGGATATTTCCCCTGCATGATTAGGTATCGGACGGGTGTCTTTATGTCCGTGCTTGGTATTTCCCCGCGAATCAGGCTTTTATAAAGTTCATTTTCCTTATCCTCACGGCGGTCTATGCCGACCAAATCCGCCATATAACTGTGATTGGGGACTTTTCCCCCATGCTCTGCACTTTTTTCCCGTTCCAGCAGCTTCTCCATGTACCGCCTTGCGCCGTATACACAGCCTGCCACTTCCTTGCCAATCATGGGATAGCCGTATTTTATGATGACCTGACGGAAGTTCATTTTTGGTCTGATAATCTCCACATTTTCCTGCCGCTTTACAAACTCCCTGACTTCCGGGTATTCCAGTCCGGTATCGACATAGACAGCGCCGATTTTAGGGTACATTTCCCTTGCGATATGTAATAATACGGAACTGTCTTTCCCGCCGCTAAACGCGATGTACACACCGTCCGCGCCGTAATAGTCCACCCATTCCCGTATGCGGTACTGTGTCATCCGTATTTTTATGGAGAGCGGGAGGAACTGCATCTGGTATAAGTCGCTCATTGTATGTTTGTTCATGTTTTCCTGTCACTCCTTTCTTCTGCACAGAAAAATACCGCCCTGCATTATTTACAAGACGGTATTTCAAAACAAAAAAAGTGTATGATATTGATTTTCTCTATACCATACACCTAAAGTTACTGTTACTATGAAATTTTTACATCTAAACCAGCCTTAACAACTGCACCAGTTCATGCGGTTCGGATTCTTTTGACACGGTTTTCCTTGTGTCAAACCGCTTAAAACCATAATTTTCATAAAAGGAAAGCAGTTTTGCATTGTTCTCCGCTTCTACAAACGCCACCATGCCGCCCGCCTGATACTGTAATGACTGTACCTGCCTGATTGCCGCCTCAAGCAGTTGTTTTCCGGTTATCCTGCCCTTTGCCCTGTCATTAAAATTTTTCCCAAGCTGTGCAATAAGGTAAGCCGCAAGATTATAGGTCTGTTCCCCTTTGTCTATCTCACTGAATCTCCCAAGTTTGCGCTTTACCGTGTTGCTGAACGGTTCTGCCTTTACCACAAGCGGTTTTATCGTGATAGAAAAATAGCCCAATAACTCCGCATCCTCCAGCGATAACACTAAATATGTAACTGCCTGATGTTTCTTTGCAAATTCGATTGCCTGCTGTTTCAAAAAGCGCTCAACATCCTTATTTAACGGACAGGAAAACTCGGAAAGGAACTGCAACAGCTTATCCTCTCCGAGCCGTCCGTCGTCATTCTCCAAATACTCACGAATGTTCAGCACGATAAAATTATTCGCCTGCTGCATCCGTTTTCTTCCTTTTCTCCATGAATTTTACTATTTCATCCGCTCCCTGCAGGTAAGTCACATTAATCGGAACGCGAGGTGTCCTGTCGTTGGCAGATGCCTCTATTGCATCGGCAAACATCTCCACCTGCTTTTGACCTGATATAACAAAATTCTTCGTAATACTTGAAGTTGCCATAAAAACACACCTCCTTTATCAGTATGGCTCTTTTTTCAACGCCTACTCTTATGAGCGCAGGTTTTTCTTCCCTACTCATATTTTACGATTTTACCGACTGTTTTGCAATCGAATTTTTGTGAATTTTATATAACCGCCTCTTTTCCCTTTGTTTTATCCGTTCCGGTATTTTCCACACCTGCCACCTGCGCCTTGTACGCCTCCAGCTTTTCTTTCAGCGATGCTTTCGCAGGTTTGTCATTGTTTCCGGCTACCAGCTTTAACCCGTGCGGACTGTTGTTTTCTGCCACGTGATTATGCCCTGCATTTTCCACTGGAACAGATTGTGGTATATTCCCCGCCAATTCCTGCCTCTGGTCACTGTGTCCTAAAGTATCGGCTTGTGGCTGCTCTGCTCTTTGGTCATCATGTCCAAAAGTGTCCGCTTCTGACTGTTCTGACACTTCATTCTCAACCTGTACGTCACTGCCTGTTTCGTCCATGTTCAGCAGGGCATTGAGGGCGGATAGGCGGTCTAACTTCTCCTTCAGTTCGGTTTCCTGTGCAAAAGGTTTTGTAACCTCCGCCTTTGCCGTTTCAAGCTGCCGCTCCACATTTTCCAGTTTTACTTTGGCGTTGTCAAGTTCCTTTGGCATGGCTTCCAGCGCATGGTTGATACGGGTAATATTCCCGAACGGGTCTGCACCGACTTCAAGGTTATGGGAAAGCTGCCCTTTTAAGTTCATTACAAATTTATGGTTTAAACTGTCAAAGGAAACAGCCATCTTAAAGCCTGCATATTCTCCTATGGTAACAGAGACGTTGGCGCTTTTTACCTCTTTGCACATCTCCACCAGCGCTGTCCCGGCTTCTTTTTTATCCGTTTAGAGCTTATTTCCTACTTTCATGGAAAACTGCTCTTTATCTTCCGGAAGCTTCTCCTTTGCAGTCTGAATGTCCGCCGTCAAGCCGTCAATACGCTCTTTCAGCGTTGCTATCTGCTGTGGGTAATGCTGCGTGATATTATCCTCAAGACGGTATATCTGGCTGGTATGGTTGGCTTTCATCAGCTTTAGCTTTGACACCTGCACGTCCAAATCCATCTTTTCGCGGATATATGGGTTGCCCGTGGCTAGGGCTTTGACCTCCGCGTAAGTGAGCGCCGCCTCGTCCACATCTTCACAGCTCCGTACAGGTGATTTACTCGTCATAATCTGACCGATGAATTTCTGCTTGTTTTCGATCAGCTGCCATGAATAACTGTCGAATGTATTTTCGGTCACATACCGGAAAATCTTAACCCTGTCATTCATGTTGCCCTGCCTTAAAATACGACCTTCCTGCTGCTCGATGTCAGAAGGACATACCCGCCGATACATGGTTGAAAACACGTTTTTATCAGCGAATATGCCCTTCCTGGCTTATGCACCCTATGAATTTGTAATAAATCTTTACTTCCTGTATGCGCTCCCCGTCCACGTCCTGCGGTTCGCCTATGGTAATCTTTTCGATAAGGGTATTCAACAGTGCCGCCGAAAGTTCCTCAATCCCTGCATATCCTTTAATCAGCTTTGAAAACTGCTCGGCGTTTCCCCTATCCTTATCGCTTTCCGTCCTCTGTGCGGTCAGCTCCTTAATTGCCTGTTCCAATCCCGTCTGCTCGTCCTCATAACGCCTGCACATCATCTGATAGTTGCGCTCTGTGATGTTCCCGTTCTGTCTATCCTCATAGAGCTGCTGGAACAGGTTGTCAACCTCGGAAAGCCTTGCTTTCTTTT
>ERZ778513.1189-NODE-1189-length-16637-cov-8.773791_pt1 | contig 16637 bp, 14 predicted proteins | sample MGYA00510345_ERZ778513 | MGnify/ENA primary metagenome ERZ778513 (study PRJEB29527, sample SAMN07138966) | mouse gut metagenome | material: feces | host: mouse | place: China:Nanjing | collected 2016-01-25 ... | reverse complement strand
AAAAAACATCGATGTTACGCCTGGATTAAAGGCGGCAGTTGAGGACAAGATCGGTAAACTTGAGAAGTATTTTACGCCAGAAACGGAGGTACATGCGACACTAAGTGTTGAGAAGGAACGTCAAAAGATAGAGGTCACCATTCCAGTAAAAGGAACTATTATCCGCTCGGAACAGGTTAGCAATGACATGTATGTATCAATCGACCTTGCGGCAGAAGTGATCGAACGGCAGTTGAAAAAATATAGAACCAAATTCAGAGCAGACCAACAGGCAGGGGCAGCAAGCTTGCGGACTGATTTCATAGAGAATGGTTATGAGGAAGAAGACGATGAAGTGCGAATTGTGCGTACTAAGAAATTTGATATTAAACCAATGTACGCGGAGGATGCATGTGTTCAGATGGAGCTTTTAGGACATGATTTCTTTGTATTCTGCAATGCAGAGACAGATGAAGTTAATGTGGTATATAAGCGCAAAGGAAATACCTATGGTTTGATCGAACCAGAAAATTAAATAAGATTTATGGACAGATATCGGGAAACTGATATCTGTTCTTTTATGCACAGACCCATGCAGAGGAAATAAGCCGTTAAGGCGGCGCATGGGTCGCGCGGCGAGCAGGGGAAGATAAATCTTCTCTACTCAATTGCACACGAACGCGGCGAGAAACTATGCAGCGTAAGCTGCCCGTGTCTGGTGCGCATATCACTATTTTTCAACGCATATAATAAACCGATATTATATGGATTGAATGGTGATTCTGTGAAAAATAAAATGATGACATGTCTGATTTTGATGACTCTAATGTTGGCGGCTGGAATTTTATTGTACGAAAATAGATTTCAGGAGCAGCAGGTAAGTCAGACAGGAGACAGTTTTATCAAGTGGGTTGATTTTAATGTATCAAAAGAGGCTTTAAAAAAAGCTTGTCTTATGGATGTGGCATCGTATGAATCAGAGATACATCTTGATTGGATTACACTGCTTGCCTATGCCGCAGTGCGTGGAGGCGGGGAGTTTGGCAGCAAATCAACACAATATATTGATGATATTGCAGCTCAAATTACAGCGGGGGAGATTTCAGAGGAAGAACTCAAGGAAAAATATAAATATTTTTCCTATTATTATGAAGCCTATGCCGCAGTGCTTGGTGGAATGATAGGGGAGTATGAGATAGAAGACGAGAGGGGTGATTATCAAAAAAAGTATGGATTAAAGGCTTTTTCACCAATTGCAGCAGGGTTTTCTTATCAGGATTATGATGATGACTCTGATAAAATAGGACTAAATCAGAAGAATCTTTTCATCAATATAGCTACTAATCCATTATAAATCTGACAGTCGGACAAATACAATAAAATCATTGCATACTTTCTTATATTTATTAGCTATAAATTCTCTATACACATCTTAAAATTTGTTCTATCTAATAATTTATCACTACACATCAAAATGTTCCTCTTTGTGCTTAGAGAAACTTCCTCAAATTTTATACAATTGACCAAACCATAAAACACTAAATCTTGCGTTAGCAATAATATTATATATTACAATTTGCACCAATACTAGGTTTTGTATTTCTTTCGGATGATTTGGTGTGAATTGCAACAATTGATGCATACAAAATACCACAAAGCAGGTATTTTGGCGCTGGCTTAGCAAGTCTATGGTGTGGGTGTAAAAGTGACTATTATGTGTGATATTAGATATGAAATAACTCCCATCTTTATAGGGTAAGCAACTTATTTGTATCAGTGACGGGATTCAATCCCCTATCTGATATGTTTCTGGCGGATTGCAGAAGAATGTATCATACTGCGTATAATGCGCGCTTTGCAGCAAGAATATCAATGGCGTTTTTGAATGAGAAGTGACTTATAATAACACATTGTATAAAATAGATAAGTATTTTATAATAAATGATATCAATTTGAAGGCTAACAAGATGAAAATAGGAGCTGACAAAGGCAGCATGGAGGATTAAAATGGAATTGACAAATGAACAACGGAAATATCTTGGATTGGAAATTATCGAGCCGACTTGGGAGCGTGTTGAAATTCCAAGTAATTGTGTAAAACCTGAACAATCAACAGGAAAAGATATTTTATTTTTTGATGGAGATATTCTCCGAAAAGTTATTTGGTTAAATAACAATGGATATTTTACTGAAAACTCTTATAAACTTCGCACACAGGACAATCGCACAAAAATTGCACCAATTACAAAAAGAGGGAAACCAAAACGCTTAAATGGTGTTAATATTCAGCGTTGTACCCCTTATGGAATGTATTTTGAGTATAATGGAGGAATCTTAATAGCAAATTATACAACACAACAAACTTATTATTCTTCGGCTTTTGCAGGGGTTCCATTTATGGAACAGAAAGCGCTTGAGAAGTTTCTTGACAAGTGGATTGACGATACAACCAAAGAGGATTTAGATGAGATTCAAACGTTTGCACATACAAAACGTTGCCATTGTAAGTATAAAGAAGGGGATTTTTTCCGTTTCAAATATGACCGTAGAAATTACGGTTATGGACGGATTTTATTGGATGTACAAAAGTTTGTGGAGAGTGGAGGAAATTTTTGGAATATTCTTATGGGGAAAGCACTTTGTGTTTCTGTCTATCATATCATTACAGAAGATCCAAACATGTGTGTTGAAGATTTGCAAAGATTCCAAAGTTGCCCGTCTACATATATAATGGACAATCGGTTTTTTTATGGAGAATACAAGATTGTTGGAAATGCACCAGTGCCTGAAAATGCGGATTATCCAATAATGTATGGGCGTTCTATCAACGCGCTTGATAGAAATAAAATTTGTTTTTGCTGTGGCAAGGATTATCGTGAAATTCCCCTTGAAAACAATGAACTTTTTTCTACAGATTTCAAAAACAATGGTATAAGTTGGGCACTTAACATTAATAAAACACTTGTTGCGGAATGTATTAAAGCAGGTACAAACGAGCCATTTTGGAAAGCCAATTGTGAAAAAGATTTACGAAATCCTATTTTTTCAAAAGAATTAGCTGCTGTTTTGCAACAGATGAAAGACTTGACTTGTTGATATTGGAACAAATATTCATAATTGTAGTTTATTGTCTTTGATTTTATTTGTGTGATATTAGAAAGATGTAACAAGTAGTGCAGGAAAAAAGTTGCTGTACTGTTTTAATACAGAAAATTTCGTACATAAGGACAACCTGTAAAATCATATATAATAACAAAAAAGAGGAGTTGTAAGTCCTATGGAGTTACAAGCATTAACGATTGCTGATATCAATGCCATGCAGGCGGTTGAATTGAATCTTGTGGATTGCAATACATTAAAGGATATAAGGGATGTAAAAGTTGACACTACGCTGCCAAAAGAGGAGCGCTTTTTAGATTATATACATCAGATTGGAAATCCATATTGCTATCGTCATGGTAAATATACAGTAAAAGTTAGCTTTTCTGATACAGATGCAACATTGGAGGACAGGATGCTTTCTTATCTTCGTTCAAAAGGCTAATTGTGTAGGTGCAAAACTCTTTAGTAGTGCAAAACATCTTATGAATCAAGTTGAATACAATTCTGTTCAATCAACAATACCGGAAATTTGGAATGCTTGTGGTTATCTGCGCTTGTCGCGTGAAGATGGTGACAAGGAGGAAAGCAATAGTATTACAGGACAAAAAAATCTAATTTGTGATTATTTTAGTCGTCATCCAGAAATGATGATATGTGACATGAAAATTGATGATGGGTTTTCTGGTTCTAGTTTTGATCGCCCCGCATTTCAAGAGATGATGACTGATGTGAAAGCGGGAAGGATTAACTGTATTGTAGTAAAGGATCTTTCCCGTTTTGGTAGGAACTATCTGGATGCAGGAGAATATATTGAGAGAATCTTTCCTTTTCTGGGGGTTCGTTTTATTGCAATCAATGATAATTATGATAGTTTGTGTAGAAATACAGAATTAGACGAACTTATAATTCCATTTAAAAATCTGATTAACGAAGCATATTGTCGTGATATATCTATAAAAATCCGCAGCCAGTTAGAAATTAAGCGAAAGCGTGGCGATTTTACAGGTTCTTTTGCTGTTTATGGATATTTAAAAGACCCAAAAAACAAAAATCATTTATTAATTGATGAATTTGCTGCCGATGTAGTGCGTGATATTTTTCGCTGGAAAATACAAGGGATAAGTGCAAGTGATATTGCAGACCGATTGAATGGAGATGGCATACTGGCACCGCTAGATTATAAGAAATCCCAAGGACTGCGCTTTGCAACGCCATTTGGTATCAATCCTCATTGCGCGTGGAATGCGACTACAATTCTTCGTATTCTAAAAAATTTTGTTTATATAGGAATACTAGAACAGGGAAAAAATACCACTCCAAGTTATAAGATTAAACAGCGTGTTGTAAAGCCGCGTGAAGAATGGAATATTGTGAGAGGAGCACATGAGGCGATTATAGACGAGCATGATTTTGAGATTGTTCAAAAGGTGCTTGCGATGGATACACGCACAAGTCCTGGAAATGATGCAGTGGAATTATTTTCTGGTATGGTTTATTGCGGAGAGTGCGGTGCTGCAATGGTGCGCAAGACAATTCCATCTGGAAAAAAGAAATACATCTATTATATCTGTGCAGCACACAAGAATGAAAAAACATGTTTTGCACATAGCTTGCGGGATTGTATTTTGGAAGAAATCATATCAGAATCGATAAAAAGACAAGTGCAGAATATACTTGGCAAGGAAAAAGTTCTGAAATTGATAAAAGCATCTGCATTGCAACAGGCAGACGTGAAAAAATATCAGGAACGACTAGATAAAAAGAATGAGGAGTTTGGTCGTTACCAAAGATTATTATGTTCGCTATATGAGAATTTAATAGATGGTGTGATTGACCAAGCGGAGTACCAGAAATTAAAAAAGAATTACACAGCCCTTCTTTTTGAAGTACAAGAACAGGCAGAAAAAATTAAGACAGAACTTATGCAAATAATGGAAAGTGATACGAAAGGAAAAAATTGCATAGACCAGTTAAAAAAATATCAGAATTTTACAACGCTAAATCGAGCAGCAGTAGTGTATTTCATAGAAAAGATTTTTATTTACAAGAATAAACAGATAAAAATTGTCTATAACTGGCAAGATGAATATCAATGGATTACGGAGAGGTGTTTACAAATACAGAATATGACACAGTTGTATGAAATGGGGGTACAGCATGGGAAGAACGAAACGTAAAGTCAATCCTATAATTTCAGTTCTTGTACAAGAAGTCCCCCGACAACGGATTTATCATGCAGGTGGTTATATACGATTATCTATGGAAGACAGTAAGAGACAAGGATCAGATACAATTAAGAACCAAAAAGAGTTGGTCAGAAAGTATATAGAGACCCAACCAGACATGCAATTTATTGGGCTGTATTGTGATAATGGACACACAGGGACAAACTTTTTGAGACCAGAGTTTGAACGAATGATACAGGATATACGAAACAAAACCATAGACTGTATTGTGGTCAAAGACCTCTCTCGATTTGGACGCAACTATAAAGAGACAGGAAATTACATAGAAAGGATTTTTCCATTTCTTGATGTGCGGTTTGTGGCAATATCCGATCAGTTTGATACGCTCAATACCAAACAAAATTCGGATGGCTATCTTATTCCACTAAAAAATATTATAAATGAAGCTTATAGTAAAGATATATCAAAGAAGGTTGGCTCTGGTTATGCGATAAAGCAGCGCAAAGGAGAATTTATCGGTACGTGGGCGGCGTATGGTTATCAAAAATGTGCAGAGAATCCCCATAAGATAGAACCAAATGAAGAAACAGCTCCTGTGGTGCAGAATATTTTTAAACAGCGTATTTTAGGAATGAGTTATGCGCAGATTGCAAGAACACTAAATAGAGAAGGGATTGCCTCTCCAGCGTGTTATCATTATCTGAAAGGTGACGCAAAGTCTGAGCGATATGCCAATGTTGCATGGAGTTCAAAAGTAGTGCGAACCATTCTTACCAATGAAATATATCTTGGTCATATGGTGCAGGGAAAGAAAAGACAATCTTTCTGTGAGGGAAAGAAACAGCAGTTATTACCAAAAACGGAATGGAAAATTGTTAGAGATACCCATAAACCACTTATTGATGAAGCAACTTTTAGGAAAGTGCAGGAAATGGGAAACTGTAGAAAAAAATAGTAGTGTAGTGATAATGTGAAATCAAAGATTTCACCCATCCTGATTAGTAGGCCCGCCAAAGCGGGCAGATGGGGAGTTAGAGTGAAATCAAAGATTTCACCCATCCTGATTAGTAGGCCCGCCCAAGCGGGCAGATGGGGAGTTAGAGTGAAATCAAAGATTTCACCCATCCTGATTAGTAGGCCCGCCCAAGCGGGCAGATGGGAGTTTGTGTGAATTGTTTTACAATTGCAAAATATCTTCGTATTTCTGCAAAAGATACAGATTTAAAAACGTTAGATAAAGCTGAGTCCGACAGTATAGGCAACCAACGAAATCTTATCGATGATTTTATTCGTCAGATGCCAGAGTTTGTAGGTGCGAATATTTTGGAATTTTGTGATGATGGTTGGAGTGGAAAAAACTTTGCGCGTCCTGCAGTCCAAAATATGCTAGAACAAGTAAAACACGGTAAAATTAACTGTATTATTGTGAAGGATTTGTCCCGTTTTGGTCGTGATTACTTGACAGTAGGCAATTATATTTCGCGTGTATTTCCATTTTTGAGTGTTCGTTTTATTGCAATTAATGATGGATTGGACAGTGTTCATATAATGCATATAGACAGTATCGAAACGTCATTCAAGACACTTTTGTATGACCTTTACAGTCGTGACTTGTCATATAGAGTACGCAGTGCTAAACAGTTTAAGGCGAAGCAAGGTGATTTTCTTTCTCCGTTTGCTCCATATGGATATGTGAAGGCAGAGAATAATAGAAATCAGCTTGTTCCAGATCCAGAAGCAGCAAAAGTAGTACATCAAATTTTTAAAATGACAGTAGATGGGATTCGGCCAACACAGATTGCGCAGACATTAAATGCGCAACAGGTTTTGACCCCTATGTTGTACAAACGGGCAGCAGGTTGTTCCCGTTCTGAATGGCCATTTGTCGCCAAAAGCAATTTTTGGACAGACAATACAGTGATAAAAATTTTGCGGGATGAACGTTATATTGGTAGAACAATCTATGGAAAGCGCATACGTGATAAAGTGGGAAGAAATCATGTTATAAGAGTACCTCGAGCGGATTGGATTATTGCAGAGAACACACATCAGGGAATTGTGTCAAAAGAGGAGTTTGAACTTGCACAAAAACAACTTCAAGAATACTTGGAACACAATCAAACAAAATCAAATAGAAAAACAACAATGTTATACAAGAAGGTATGTTGTGGTATTTGTGGTCATGTTATGAAACGAGTAAATGCAAAGCAGTCGTATTATATATGCAGTACACCGCGTTTTACAGATGCTTATTCTTGTATGAGAGAACATATATTAGAATGCGATCTGACAAAAATGGTTCTAACGGAATTACATATGCAAACACTCTATGCTATTGATATTAGTCATATTTGGGAAGAAAAACAACAAAATAAGAAATATGATGTTAATATCACAATAAAGATGTTAAGAAATTTAAAAGAGTCTCAAGCGAAACTTGAAAGTTTCATACAGGGATTTTATGAGAAATTTGTGTTTGGAGAACTGGATAAGGAGGGATATGTTAAAGCAAAACGGGATGCTGTCAGAAAGCGAGACGCAGTTTCTTTACAAATTGAGAAGCTCGAATCAAAGTTGCAAAATTTAAATGAGAATGGAACGCTGGAAAACCAGTTTGCAGACTGTTTAAAACAGCGTTCAGAGATAGAGGAAATTACGAATAAAATTGTATCAGAAGTTCTGAACAGAATTATAATTTATCCTAATTATAAACTTCATATTATCTGGAATTATCAAAAAGACTTAAGACAGTTATTTCTTGAGAGTAAAATATTGGATAAGTAAGGGCGTTAAGGTTTACTTTTAAGGTTATTGTTATAAAAATTAGACAAATGAATTGTATTGAAAAAGCTTAGATCAATCCCATTTGTACAAAATATTTATAAAAAATTTAACTTCATCATATAGTTACTTATCAAAAAGTATGATAAACTTACACATGAAACAAGATTTTTGCGGATAGGTATAAACTGTAAGAATCATTTTTAAGGTAAATGTAATAATACTGAATAAAGTACGAAAGGAAAAGGACGGAAAGAAAGATGAAAAGAAAGTTGTATTATGTACTATTTTTTTTGTATGTCATTGTTGTAGCTTTTGTTCTGTATTTGAATGGCGTATTTACAGGGGAATGGAAATTTTCTACAAATTTAATAATCAATGTTGGGTTTCTGATTATTATTGGGATTCTTTTTGTCATTTCCTCTATTAGCTTTGGCAGATTAAACAAAGTTACGTGCGAGTTGGAAGATGTTAGTCTATCCTTACAGAAGGAATATAAAAAGGCAGGAGAAACAAATCTTTGGTCGGTTTACAAAGATAATACTGCGTTTTTTGAACAAAAAGACTTGCAGGATATGTTTAATAAGTACCGTTTGCGGATAAATAGTGCAAAGACGAGACGGGGTACTCGTTCTTCTTGTGATTTAGAAGAATATATTAATGAGGATTTTTTGGATCGAGTAGGCATGAATTCTTTTAACTCTGGAGTTGCGGGAACACTCACAGGTATTGGGATTTTGGGAACATTTCTTGGTCTTTCTATGGGACTTGGCGCATTTAGTGGAGATGATATTTTTACGATTTCTGACAATGTGGGTTCTTTGCTTTCTGGTATGAAAGTGGCTTTTCACACGTCAGTATATGGTATCTTTTTTTCATTGGTGTTTAATCTTATTTACAGAAGTCTTATGTCAAATGCATACAAGACGTTAGATGAATTTTTAAGTGTGTTTCATCAGACCATGCAGCCATTTTCTGTGAAAGACGATGAAAATGCAGCAGCGATGCTTGTTTATCAGGCTGGAATAGCAAGTTCTTTAAGGCAGATGCTTGAAATGATGAAAGGCAATGCATTGGAGCAGACAGCCGGTGTAGGGCGTATCGTAGATAAATTTACAGAACAGATGCAATCTGCTTTGGATACGGACTTTAAGAAACTTGGAAATACACTGAAAAGTGCCGGAGAATCACAAGCAGCCAGTGCAGCGAATGTTGCAGAAATGGTGGAAGCAGTTACAACTTTAGTGGAAGCAAATCGCAATGTACAAGAGGCTCTTGCGTGTGTGATGGAAAGACAAGAGATGTTTGCGAAACAGCTTGATGATCAGAAGGAAATGCTGGTAGATATGTGTTATAATATGAGTGATGAGATCAGTAGTCAGCTATACACATTTGAACAGATGAGAAACTACTGTGAAAAATAAAGTTTTCGCAGAGAAAATTTATGCTTGTACTCAAATTCGCAGACTTTGATAAGAATGAGGAATTTATATGAAAAATAGACGAAGAAACAGAGAGGCTTTTGCAGAGCATAGTTACTGGCAGTCTTATTCAGATATGATGGCAGCACTTTTGCTGATATTTATTTTATTGATAGCGATTACCCTTGCTATCTACAGACAGAAAACAAATGATCTTGATAGAACAAGGCTGGAACTTAGCGCAGCACAGAGTGAGTTAGATGCGACAATAGAGGATTTGGAATTTTCCAAGGCAGAGTTAGAGAAGTCAAATGTGGAGCTTGCCTCCTCCTTAGCAGAATTAAAACAGGCTTATCAACAGGCAGCTTTGACACAAGAGGAATTGAACAATGCTTATCTAGAGATAGAGAATGCGAAACAGGAATTGACAACGACAAAACAGGAATTGCAGAATATCGTCGGCATTCGCACAGATATTATTGGGGCATTACAGTCCGCTTTCAGCAATTCTACGATGAAAGTGGATGCACAGACAGGTTCCATTACTTTTTCATCGGATGTGCTTTTTCGTTATAATAGTTCCTCATTGACAGCGGAAAGCAAGGATACATTAAAAAATATTATTCCAATGTATCTAGATGTACTGCTTCAGGATCAGTTCCGAGATTATATTGCTGAAATTATTATTGAGGGGCATACAGATACAGACGGAAGTTATCAGAGCAATATGGAGTTATCTTATGCGCGTGCCAATGCCGTGGCGGATTTCTGTCTAAACAAAAATAATGGACTCAACGAGACAAAGATTGACCAATTGCAAAAACTTCTCACCGTCAACGGGAAATCGTGGAGTAATCCTGTTTATCGAAAAGACAATTCAGGAAATTCTATTCAGGAGGTGGACATGTCGGCTTCTAGGAGGGTCGAAATTAAATTTCGATTGAAGGAAGACGAAATGATCAAGAAGATTGCTGGAATTTTGGCACAAGAATAAGCTGTAAATTTTTTAGTCTGTGCTTGACAGAAGCTGATTTTGGGGTTGGTCGAGATTTTGGTTACAAACGGCAACATCTTGGACATGATATGATGGGGCTTATCGGCACGCCAACAGAGATATAAAATAGAATCTGAGTATCAGAAAGTGATACTCAGGTTTTTGTCTTGTAATGTGCAGGATTTAACAATTTTTCTAACCAATTCATTTTTTTCAGCATACGACAGATTATCAAGATTGTCAACTAGATAACAGATATTATCATATATTTGCTGCATATTACTAGCAGCAGTTTTTTTATTTTCAGATAAAATTTCTGCACGGGCGAGTGATGCTTTTAACGATGCTTGTTGTTTGTCCAGTGCTTCCATCTGGGCAATAATGTATTTGGCGGCAGAGGAGGAAGCATTCTCAGCAAGTGCTTTTGCAAGGTTTGCAAGCTGTGTGTCCAAGGTATTTAATTCAGTCTGCAAAGAAGCGATATCAGCATCTTCTGTATTCGTAGTCTGTAGTGTTATAAAATCTGGATTGATTCTTATATTCTTTAATTCTTTTATAAATAATTCATCAATTGTATCAACACGTATATATTCGGAATCACAATATTCTTTGCCTTGTCGAACACGCTTGTCACAAAAATAATAAGAAAAACGAATCTTATTTTTTTCATAGGTTCGGGTGGTCATTTTGGCGCCGCAGCGGCAGCGTAGAACGCCTTTTAGAATACCGGTTGGATATTTCCCTGTCCGAAAGGTTTTGTTGATTCCTAGGCGATTCTGCGCAGCGATAAAGACATTGGAAGAAACAACGTAGTCATGTATTCCTACAGCAATTGTCCAGTTGGCATGTTCCTGTGTGGTTTGCCGTTCCTTCCCAGTCTTGGTCTTGCCGTAGCGGATACATCCATGTGTGCCGTCAAAAAGATCTTTGGAAACCATCTTACAACCAAGCTCCTGAAAGTAGTAATATGCTTCAAGGGAATTTTGACAATAGACAGGGTTAGTCACAATGGCATAGATTTGTGACGAATTTAAGAATGCGCCGCTTTGACTTTTTATACCATGATCTTTACAATAGCGTTCTAATCCTGTGATTGTATAACCATTTCCCAAAAGTTCAAATAATAGCTTTACACGCCATATGGTTTCATCATCTATAGCAAGAAAAGAATGTTCCTTGTTTTCGAGTTTTTTCCGAACGGATTTCATGCCAGCGGGACAATTACCGCCTGTCCATCGTCCCTGTTCTGCAAGGGCAAGCATATTATCTGAGACGCGCTCTGATGTGTTTTCACGTTCTAATTGGGCAAAAGCCGCCAATATGTACATAACTGTTCTTCCGATGGGTGTGGAGGTGTCAAATGATTCTTTGACGGATACAAAAGCAACTCCATGTTCTTCAAAAGTTTCATACATTGCAGAGAACTCTCGAACATTTCGGCTAATGCGGTCAAGTTTGTATACCATGACAACATCAAGCTCGTTTTTGCGAACATCTCGCATCAGTTCTTGGAAGGAAGGGCGTTTTGTATTTTTGCCGCTAAATCCTTCATCCTTGTCATAAACCTTAAAAACAAGCTCTTGACCTTTAAATACAATAGCAGCATATTCTTTGCAGAGTTCAACTTGGACCGTCACGGAGTCGCTGTTGTCCCTGTAGACGGATTTACGTGGATAGATACCTATTACCATAGCGCACCTCTTGTTAAAAAATTGTGATATTGTCATTAGATCATAACACAGATTAGTGTGGAACGTCTACCTCAGTTTTTTCATATACTGTAATAAAATAAAAAATAAATAAATATAATACGAGTATATTTGGTAAAAATAAGTATTTACAAAGCAAAACAAAAGTTCTATAATAAAAGAAATCCACAGAAATAAAGAAGTTATCAACATGAAATTCACATGTTTATCCACATAATATTGAAAAGAGAACTCAGTCTTGATAAACTAAAAGTGAAAATGAAGAAATTGACAAAGATTTCAATGATAATTACTTTATTTTGGGACAGAATTATATTGTAAATGGTGATTAAAATAAACAATAGAGTTTTGAACTTTTGATATTCTAGTCATCATATATTGGTGGTATACTATTAGAGGTGAATAATATGGAGGCTGGAACGAGATATATAGATAACATTGCTGAGATTACTAGGAAAACAATTGGATTAAACGGACCAATTCAATTATCTTTATTATGTAATGTAATAGAAGAAAAACTTGGTGGTAGATGTATAGAAGTTGACAGTAGTGAATTAAACGTTGATGCGGAAATAAGAACAACAGGTGATGACAATGTTCTTTTTATAATTAAGTATAGAAAAGATATGCCAAAAACAAGAATTTTATTTTCTATTGCTCATGAGTTAGGGCATCTATTTTTACATTTATTGAAGGAAGATGGACAATTACGCCAGTCGGCTATTATGGAAAGGAATATGCAGTCATCGGAAAGTGAGTTGGCTGCAAATGAATTTGCAGCAGCATTTTTGATGCCAGAGGCAGATTTTATTATTCAATGTGAAGAATGTAAGAATGAGAATGATATGGTTAATGTTACCAAAGTTGCAAATTATTTTAATGTGTCAGCGCAAGCAGCCACTGTTAGAGGAAGTGTGTTAGGATTATGGAATTAATAAAAGACATATTACTCAATATAGGAGCGTCTGTTGTTGAAGAATATAAAAAAGCGCAATTGAGCAAACAAAAACCCCAATCTGAAGAGGGTGGGGTTTTTTTGTTTTTTTCTTTTGACTTATCAGACTCCACAATATTTAAAACAGAACATCCAGATTTATGGGCAAGTGTATTTTCATGCTTTTATAATCAGATTTTAAAAAGATTAACTGCAGAAAATTTTAAACTCAAAGATGGAGAAAATAGTGATTCTGTATGTGTTGGAAAACTGTGGAAACTTATAGGGGATGAAGTATTAATATATATTGAAGTTAGTAAATTAAAACAGCTATATTCGCAAATCATCAGTATTAATAATATCCTCAAAAATTTAATGAGCGATATTGCGGAAAATGTTATAAAAGATATCTGTGGAGAAAAAGACGAAAAATTAAAAGAAGATATTAAGGAAATTATATTATCAACATTAGGAATTAAAGTGGCAGCGTGGGTGGCCGAATGTTATAGAAAGAATAATTTTAGCTGTTCTAATATAATTTACTCCCCTTCGGAAAACGCTGCAAATGAAGGGTGTGTGGATTTTTTAGGGAGAGATATTGATGAAGGGTTTAGAATGGCAAAATATGCCGTAAAAAATAAAATTATTGTTTCTCCATTATTAGCGTGGCTGATATGGAAAAAAGCACAAGAAGATGAGGATAGTAAAAAAATAATAGATTTGAATTTTAAAATTACAGCCTTTATATCAATGAAAGGAGTTTGGCGAGGTAGGAAAGTTCCAGTAATTATGTTTAATCAACAATTTTTGCAATTGGTTGATATTTTAGAATATGATGAACTTGAACTGGATACGTTTGCGAATGTAAAGAGAGTTGGATATAGAGAGTTTGCTAAAGATGGGCGCTTTGAAGTAAAACGTATTGATGGGATTTTAGAAAATGTACATCGAAAAAAAGAAGCAGAGCAAACATATAAAAAATTGTCGCGCATATCAAATGAAACAGATGTAGAAAAATCCTCAAAAATGATATCAAATAAACAAGAATTACATTTAGCTTGTATGATATTTGATAGAGAGGGGAGAATATTAATCCACAAAGATTCTGATAGGGGCTATGAGTTTGGCTGCATTAAAAAGGTCTTAATTACCGATAGGGGAGATTGGAAAGAGTGTTGTGAACAAGGATATATGAAGAAGTATGGTATCAAAATAAAAGTTGATAGGTGCCCTATCCCGATAGCTACATACTTATATGACCAAAAAAATGCTTTAGGTTTAATTATAATGGCTGAATATGATGGAGAAGCGGAAGATATTAAGGAGGATTGGTTTATTAAAAGTGAGAAAGAGATAATGGAAATTGATGGGAAAATGGTTGAGCTATTTAAAGAGAATGTAAAAAACGCAGTGCAAATTAGAAAATTGAGAAAGGAAGAAAAGTCATATGATTCCGTTGGACGAAGTGCAGAAAATATATAATGATGTTTCAGAGTGGTTGAAATTTGCAGAAGCAAAACATGCAGGTTTATTTGCAATATGGATAGCATTATTAATAGGTGTTGTTTCCACAGATTTGTTTTCGACGTTAAATATGACCCTACAAGTAATCATTATTATTGTTATACTTTTGGGAAGTTCTATAAATTTGTTCTCATTTGTACCATTTTTAAATAGGTTTGTCTGGTTAAAGAATCATTGTTTTAAAAAGTATTCTTCTATTGGAGAAAATGTTGTATTTTATCAATCTATTTTTGTAAAAACATATAAAGATAATATTGATGAGTCTATTGAAGAATATAAGAAGATTTTGGCACGAAAAGGATTTGGAGTAATAAATGACAATCTAATAAATGATTACATAAGGCAGATTATTGAAGTATCAACTGTGGGAACAATAAAAGTTTATTTGTTTAGTTTGGCTGTAAAATATACAGTAATAGTTATGATTATAACAGCAGTAGGATTGATTATAGCATAAGAAAAACATAATTTTAGAGACCTTCAGCCGTTTGGAATATGGTATGAAAGTCTCTTTTTACTATTTCCACCACTTTTTAAGTAATGGGAGCGCATCACTTAGCTTGTTTTACATGCAAGTATTCCATTAGTGCAGTTTGGAATAACTTAGAACAATTTACACCGTCTTCATCAGCCTTAGAAGCAAGCCAGGCTGGGAGGGAAAGAGTTTTCTTAACAAATCTATTGTTAATACGTTCTCTGATGGGAGGCATAAACACCTCAACAAGTACAGGGACTTGATTTGGTTCCAATGAAATATCTGTGATAGGGGTTGGTGAAGGCAGTGTTTCACTATCTTGTTCCATGCCCCAGATGTGAAGCCCCATAGCTTCTTTTGCATTTTTAAGTGCCATATCTGTATTGCCAGTATCTGCACAGGGACAGCATCCAGGCAAATCAGGAAATTCAATGCATATACCGTCTTCATCATAAGAAAATACTGCAACGTAAGAATATCTGTCTTTTAACATAAAAAATCCTCCTATAATATATTAATTGAGAAGTTACAGGGATTATGGAAATATAATCCCTGATTGTCTTGAAATACTCTTGAGAGTTCCTAAAGGTATGTCTTTTCGAGGGTGAGTTATTGTGACTTTTCCTTTTTTCGTAGGATGCTTATATTGATGATGATCTCCATCGCAAGCCACTTCATACCAACCATCTTTCCTAAGTATTTCAATTACTTCTCTTGATGAGTACCCTTTCATTTGTTGTGTCCTCCTTATAGATATAGTATAATACATAATTTATTATGTGTCAATATAAAAATACATAATTTTTTATGTATTTTAATTTATTAAATATATTTAAGAATAATAGCACTTGTAAGAAAATGACGAATTATTTGGCAATGTGCAAGAAACTATAAAAAAATGACGGTTCTTTTTTTGTAGGTATCTAACGAAATTTATCTGAAAAATAAGATATGAAAACGTGAGGGTAGATTTTGCAACCTGTAGTGTGATAGCATTAATACATAGGGAACATAAACAGTAAATATGAGAGGAGTGGATCTATGAAGTACGAAGAAGAGGAACTTATTGAAGAGCTTATAGAGATAGTCAGACAGATAAAAAATATCCGAAGTATCCGAATGCTTTATGGTTTCGCTAGGGCTTTGAGAGAAAGAGAACGGATATAAAGGCAACAGTCATAAAAAATAACTGCTAAGGAGCAGTTATTTTTATGTAATTCATGTTTAAAAGTATTTATAAAGTTGCAATTAATTTCAAGTCATTGCGCGGACCTTTTACAAGATGTATTCGATAATGTTCTGGTCTTTCATAAATTCCCCATTTTGTTTTTAAATATTTTTTTGAAGGGTCAAGAATAATATCCTTTGCCGATGGGACAGAAGGGGTTGAGGCGGAAGGAACGGGAGCAGTAGCGGTTGGTGTATTAACTACAGTAGATATCTGGGAATCATCAACTATGGCCTCCTGTCTTACCAGGAGACTGTAAAAAATCTTGTGTCTATAAAGGAAATTTCTTTCCTGACATGAATCA
>ERZ778513.1177-NODE-1177-length-16747-cov-11.788042_pt1 | contig 16747 bp, 6 predicted proteins | sample MGYA00510345_ERZ778513 | MGnify/ENA primary metagenome ERZ778513 (study PRJEB29527, sample SAMN07138966) | mouse gut metagenome | material: feces | host: mouse | place: China:Nanjing | collected 2016-01-25 ... | reverse complement strand
GCAAGCAAGCTTGCATCGGATTTCTTGACCTTTTGACCCTGGTATCATATTATTGATTTCTTAACTCAACTATGCTAATTCGAACTACCAAGAAAAATAAAACGCAAATCAACACACTCCATATATAAATTACCCACAAGAAAATCTTGTGGGTAATTTTAAATTAATTACTATTTTAAAAACTAATCTTTTCAGATTTTATTCGTAATCGTAACGAAGTTCTTCATTATCACCATAATAATGATTATTATCTTTCGCATTTCCTACTGGAAATACTGTAACTTTATAACGTGCAATAACTTTCTTAGTGATACTTGACTTCACTTCAATCGTTGTTGTACCAGCTCTAACTGCCTTTAAGGTAGCAGAATAGCTTCCTCCAATTGCCTTAACGGATGCAACCTTGCTATTGGAACTGGTCCAAATCAGTTTATCTGTAACAGCATACTGCGCACCAATATTATCCGCCAACGCTAAGAGTGTATAACTATTTCCAGAGACAAATTCTGTATGTGTTATATCATAGTTCTCATCAAAAATTTCACTATCGCAAATCGAATCATAATTATTCTGATATGTCTCAAATGTTGTTACAGGCATTCCTCTATATTCACTATAATATTCACCAGATTCGTCATCATACCACTCATTGTATCTATTAAACTCATTAAGACCCAAATCCCAATCAGATGCTGGAAGCTTTGTGGTTGTGACTGCCTTCTTAACTGGTTTTGATATCTGATCGCGGAACAATGCTGTAACGCTTACATTATATTTGCTCTGTGCTGTCAATACATTTCCACTTAACCTAGCACCTGCCATGGATGTTTTCTTAGAAGACTCCCACCAATAATCATTATCTGCATAGAAGCTTGCGATCAAGGAATTTCTAGCATCTGTCACATCAATTCTATAGCCTTCTGCGTAGATATTTGCTGCAAATTGCACTGTAAATCTATTGTCAGCTACATCTATAACACTTAGATTCTTTACTGGATCTAATGCTTTTACCTTAATTTTAACCTGTGCTGATAATTTATCGAGATAACGGTCTTTTAGTTCAAGGGATACTGGTGACTTCACTTCCTTAGTTGCCATCAAATATTTGCCATTGTTTGTGAGCTCAAATCCTTCTTGTGCCAATGTCGCTCTCAGTTTATCATCAACAACAATACCACGATTATAGTTCATGTTAGTAGTAAGAACGGTCTTACCTGCCTTATAGGTTACAAGGTCTGTAAGCGCAATGCTTTGCCCTACTTGCATTGTTACACTCTTACCTGCAATCGAATCTGGTGTTGCTATAACATCGATATATAAATAATCAACAGCTCCACTTAACGAATCTTTCACTTCGACTTCAAGTTTTTCCGGCTGCTTAAAGGTAATCTTACCCTTCTTGTCAATCTTTGCACTGGCTGCATATGCATAATTCCATCCATAGGTGTAATCTCCTGATTCCACATCATAGTACTCTTCATATCTTCCACTACGAACAGTATAGGTGAGTTTTGGATCAGTGTATGATGTTTTCAGTTCTTTTTCTAATGGAAGTGGATACCGCTTTATATCGTTCTTATCTGCTGCTGCATCCAAATCATCAAAAGAACCCTCAACAGAGATTACTGCACTGCTTTCTGTTGCTAAGTCAAATAGATAACGTTTCTCTGTCAGATCATCTACGACAACTTTATCTTTATCTATAATCTCAGTATACAGACTTCTAACATAAGGAAGTGTTGTCTTCGCTTCTTTTGCCACACCGCTTGCAGAAAATTCAACATTATGTTTTACATTGCCATCATCAAATGTAGCAATCTTGCTGACATTTCTAATATAAACTGTGTAATTCTCTGTTGAATCTAATCCTGTAATAGTGTAAGAAACTACATCTGTCTTCTTGTCTTTCTTATCCCAAAGTCTTCTCCTATTTTCTAATGACTGTGTCATAAAGACTGGTGCTACAGCAAAGCCTGCTGCCTTCCACTGCTGATTTGTCATACCTTTAATTTTGCCTTCTATATCAGAAACGGATGCACTACCTTTTACAACATAAATCTCCCTACGATAACCATAATCGTAGTTATGATCCTCTACATACTTATATTGTACTTCAATCTTGTTTCCATGAGGAATCAATTTGTTAAGTTTCGGCGCTGCCACTTGAGAAACTGTAATCTTAACTGTTGCAGCCTTTGCAGACTCAATCTTTTTCGGTTTACCGTTTTCATCTCGCATTACTGGATATACTGCAACAGTTGCAGAACCACCTGCCTTCAATGCCATTGCAACACCAGTATCTTTGTTGACTGCTAAGTATTCATTCCCGCTTGTGACCTCATACTGAAGCCAGATAATATCGCGATTCTGTGCTTTTGTAAGCTTAACATCAAGCGCCTGTGTCTCACCTACAACCATCTTTGTCTTTGGTGAATTAAATGCAATTGATTTCGGCGCTACTGCCTGTGACAGATCTGCCTCTAAATCTGCTTGCGAGAACAACAAATTAAATGTCTCTTGATGCCCCTCACTCCAACGGATTGTAAAGGAAACATCCTTTTTATCAGATGCGTTAAAACGCGCTTCAATCTGACCATAGTTGTTATATAGAATCTCGCCCCCAGCCTCTTTAATTGCGTTCCTATAGGCTGCTTTATTCAGAATATCAGAATTATATTCTGATGGTGCATTGATACGAATAACTACATAATTTCCATTGTTATCATAAGAGTATGGAATTCCTTCTCTAAAACTAATCTTATGTGTGTACTTATCACTGCTGTATTCATCATAAAGTTTTAATGATTTCCGATTATCATCATATGCTGATACTGTCGACTTTCCATGTAATGTTGTAAAAGTTTTCTCCGAACCAAGTACAATTCTATAGTCAAATGCATAGGCTTTGTCGTAAACTATCTCACCATTGATATCCAGTTCACCAGTGTATAATTTACCATTATCTTTTATCCGTAAGGTGTATGTTGTACCACCCTTGAGTACATCAAAGCACTCCTTGCCATCACTGTCATATACTCCAAGTGTCGGAAGTTTACTAAATGCGGGGAACCCTGTTCCATTCCATGTAAATGCTTCTTTATCTGCCTCAAGATAACCTTCAATGTTAAAATTATCACCAGATATAATATTAGATACATATTCAGCCTCAACGGAATCGCCTAATTCTTTCAAGTTAACCTTTAAGTCAAGTGGCTCAATTGCAAATGAAGCAAGCGGAATTGGTCCAAATGCCTTATATTTTTCATCGCCTTTATACTCCGCTAAAACATAATATGTTCCTGCATGAATAGGACCTTTTTCAGGATCAAATGGAGCATAACCCTCATACTCGTACTCGTATGACCATGTAATATTTATGTCAGAATTCGCTTCTTTTATAGCTTGAACTGCTTTTGATAGATCCGAAATAATTTCGCCTGAGTAATTATAAATTCCCAGATTGCCATCGCCGTTTATAGTTTTTAACGGAAAGACCTCAGTACCCATTACATTGACTGTAATATCCGCTTCGTCTGTTACTTCATAGACAGACTTTGATTCAAGTGTTTTCTTATCATTCTCTACTTTAACAGTATGGATATCTTCGTCAGTATAGTTACTGCTATCAAAGTCAACTCCCGTTACTGCAACTTTATACTTCCCATCTTTTACAAAGGTTTCTGTATCGTCATATATTGCCTGATATTCCTTTGTACCATCTGGATTTGTAACCTCTTTCTTAACAGTCCAATATGCGTCAGCATAAGTAGGTGCAGTCTTTTCTTCTGCTTCCTTCCATGTACCATCCGCTTGATAAAGCATTATCTTGCCGGTATTTTGACACTCCTCTAAAAACGCTTTAACTGTTGTGTCTGTTAATGCCTTATAGCCGCCTTCTGGAGCATTTGGTACAACCTTTGCACGCTGTCTTTCAATAACAAAATAGATTACAGCATCCTCTGCATGTTTTTCAGCCGTCTCATCATTATAAGAAATTGTCAGCTTGTATACTCCTGCATCTTTACCACCAACTTGAGAGTTATAATTATAATAATAGAAATCTTCAAGTCTTTCATCGCCTGTCTCAAGCTCTGCTACATCAGGTTTACTATAACTGCGCTCCCATGTATATCCTAAAGAACCCTTGCCATCCACTTTCGCTTTCTTATAATCACCGCGACTCTGGAACAACGGCTTTTCATCATATACCTTATAGAGTACCTTCTGGTCAACATCATTGATTTTAATACCTGTAACTTCTTTATAACCAGCACCTGTGTAGCTCTTAATAATATCCTCTGTATTGATTACAACAGCAGTCGAATTATTGATTTTGATTTCTACCGCCTTATCGTTATAATCATTTTTTACAGAATAATTTTTATTTTCTGTTGCTACAGTCTTATAATTTTCATAACTTCCATTCGCAGTATAAACAGCTACACGACCACTAAATCTTACCTTGAATATTTCCTTGTAACCGTCTGTAATGTCCTGCGATGTAAGTATTGATGTTAACTTAGTTATACCTTCGTCTGTACTAATTACATTTCCGTCCTTATCCTGTATAATCCGAATAATTTCAAATACTGGCTCATATGGCTGTGTATATGATTCCCAATTTGCATTTGTAAAGAACCGGTCTTTATCAATTGTAAGCGGTTTAGAAGTATCATTTGTATCATATACATCATAACCTACATTCTTAAGCACTTCCTGTGCTGTAACACCCTGATAAAATCCTGTTTCATTCCCTGCGATTGTTGGCTGGATTGATATTTCAACCTTCTTAATCTCTACTAATACATCTAATGATGCCTTATCATAAAGCCCATTGTCACCATCATAGACAATACGATATACATAAGTACCTGCCTCAACAGGGTTACCATCAAGCTTGTCATTAACAGAATAATAATATCTGTTTATGGTGTTCCCGTCAGCATCTGTAGTTGGATGAACATTGTAATTCGAAGTTTTATACCACTCTGTCTTTGTAGATGCATCCACTAATTCAGTAAAAACAGGCTTTCCATCTTGAGATACACTCGTTCCTTCAACTTTTATCTTGGAATTGTCAGAAGCAAAGACTGCCTGCTCGCTTCCTGTATAAGGACCAAAGGTAATTTTCTTTATTGCATTGCCTTCTTGATCAATACCTTCGTCTACTTTATCCTTCCAAGTGTCGCCAGTCAATTCAATCTCTATTTTGGTTTCTTTTAAATCACCAACGACTACTTTTGCAGAATTGCATTTTGGTTCTTCGTAATTTTTACCATATGTAGTTTTTGCAGTAGCAGAAAATGCAACTGTCGCCTCTAAGATATAATCCTTATTCTTTACAAGCGGATCTTCTGCTTCCTCACCAGTATATGCATCCTTTACTTTTAGGTTCGAGAAGACAATATCACCATCTTCTGGCTTGTCTGCATTATAATAAAACCCTCTGCCATCAGAACCTTCAACAGATGCATCGACAATCTTTACATCCGTCTTTTTGCTTCCTGCTTTTACTGTTCCAACAGTCATTTCAGCCTTTACAGTTGCCTTCTTAATAACAAAATCAACTGTAGCGGTACTACCATTATATTGGGTTGTATCGGGAATCTTTAACTCAAGTTGATATTCTCCTGCATCTTGGGGAACTGTACCTTCTGCCATATTCGTATAGCCACTAGCACCTTTTTGCTTCCACTGAAGCTGAATACTATCCCATGCATCCTCAAAGTATATATCACCTTCTAGGCTACCATAGCTAAGATAAAGTCTACTCCAAATATTCTCATTTAAGGTATCCCCTTCTGTAAAAGGAGTGCTGTTATAATCATAAATGGCAGTTGTATCTTCGCTCTTAAGCTTGTCAACCCCTAAATGAAATGTCAATTTATCATCTGCGGAGTCCATCTCCAGCTCGGTCGTCTGTTCCTGTGTTTCCTTCTCCACTGTTGATTCTACTGGCACAGTCTCAGTGTATTCTACAGATTCTGTCTCTGTTGGCTCCGTGGTTGCTATCTCTGTTGATTCTGGTGTTGTTGTCTCTGTTGGTTCCTTAGATGTATCTTCTGTTAGTTCTTCGGAAGCATCTTCTGTTGACTCCTTAGAAACATCTTCTGTCGATTCTTCAGAAAAAACTTCCGATGAGTCCTCACTATCGTTTGACACACTGTCCTCTCCGGTTTCCTCTGTATCATCTGCCTCCGACGAAACGGCTTCTTCGGCTTCTTCAGTCGCTTCGTCCGTTTGCGTTTCTGTCTCGGCTACTGTCTCGATCTCAGTTTCCATCTCCGCTGCCAATGCTGTTGATGGCAATGATGTCACTGTCATAGCGGCAGCTAATGCTAGCGCTAAAATTCGTTTCGCCTTGAACAGCTTTTTGAATTCGTCCAGTTTCATTCCTTGTTTTCCTCCTTGTTTTCTTGGTTTACTGATTCAGCCCAGCTTGTTCCATCACAGAATCACTGCTGTAACAGATAATTGTTCCCTCATCATTAAGCAGATTACACTTATTATAATTCTGCATATAATATTCTATAATCTTCTGTACATCTTCCTCTACAGAAACATTATAGCATATATCAAGGTACTCCTCATCCTTTGCGGCCTTAATTCTTTCCGTCTCTATCCCTATCTCCTCAAAGCGGTCAAACTTCTCGGTTGTAAAGCCTGCTTCTTCCAAAATTCCTAGCAGACTTTCCGATTCAGGATAAGTTTCTTCCTGCGATGCTGGTGCTGAATAGTTTTCTTCAAGATATGAGTTGATCTCCTCTGCCTTCTTCGCATCACCGCACCCTGTTAGGGCTGCTATCAATATAAGGCAGACAATGCTAACTATCCTTTTGAATATTTTCATAACCCTCCTTTTTTATTTTGTTCGGTGGCTATCGCTCACCCCTGTTAATTGTTACAACCAGCGCTCCTGGTGATTAAAGCGCTGGTTTTACAAGATAATTATACTAAATATTTCACTTTTTTGTAACCCTTTTTTACCATAATTTTCTTTACAAATAGTACAAATATTGTCGCAATTACAAGGTAATTTTTGTCTTATTTGCCTATATATTTCTAATGTTTCCACATATTGCACATATATCACCACACTTTTTATTCAGCTTTTCTGAAAGATCTTATTTTCTATAGATCAATTTAACAATTAATAAACGGACAAAAGAAAAATTTTCCCCTGCCCGTTTATTATATCTACTCGATTTTCAATCATTCAATCCGATAATAGACGTACCGTGTTCCGCTGTAATTGCCAACGCCTGTGATGGTGAGACATGCAAGCCCACGCTTTTCTGCATTAATATACGAACAAGTGTAATCTCTGCCCGCACGCAGTACTATGCCATTATCCTTATCTCGAATTTCCTTAATTTCGAGTCGTACTGGTGTTCCGTTATTATAACTTAACTGCTTTGCTCCTGTTGTAATCGCAAAAGACGCCGCAGATTTAGGGGTAATGGTAAACGTTAGGCGTATGCTACCATGCAGATAATCATTTCCTGTGAGCGTTACAACCGCCTTCCCTGCGTTGATATTTCTGCTGTAATCCACTGTGTAGGGAAGTGCATACCATTCCTCTGTGTCTTTGATTGGAGCAAACTGTCTTAATTCTGCGTCCGTGAGCGTGATCGCCTCTCCAGTATATTGTTTCTCGATTGTCTGTGCTGCTTCAAAATCAACTGCCTGCTGCATGGTTGCCTTTGTAATGTTGAATTTCACGGTCGCGCTTCCTTTGTAGATGCCGTCTGATTTTGCCTTGTAAGTCACAACTGCCTTTCCAGGTTTATTGTTATTTTTGATTGTAATCTCATACTGATCTGTTGCAATTTCCTGTCCTTCCAAGTCCAAAATTCGATATTCATCCACTGTAATAGGCTTTTTGAGATATGGTTGGTCTGGAATGGTGGGAAGTGTAAGCTTTTTGAGTTCCCGTTTTACAACACTGTATCGTTTGGTTTTGGTTCCTGTATAGTTACCATTTGGTTTTGCTGTCACTGTGAGCATAGCTCTTGACGACACTTGCGTATTATTTTCTGCAATAATGTTGCAGTCATCTGCGGATACGAATAATTTTCCAGCTTTTATGGTAATCTTTTCTGGCAGCACTGCCTGTTTGGTATAATATGCACTAGAAACGGTAACAGAGGACAATGTTGCAGGTTTTATTTTAAAATAGCGAATGGTTGCATCTTCATCTATCTCATAGTTGTCAGATACTTGTATCTTCACAAAAGCTTTTGCTGCCACGCTGCCATCACTTTCATAGGACACATTTATGTTATTTCCATATTCATAGGTATAATCTCTGCCCGCTCCTGCCTTTAATACCTTTTTGCCATCAAGCACTTTGACTGTCGGTCGCAGTTCTTTTTGTGCATATGTTTGATCTTTGATTGGCTGTATTGCAGTGCGATCTAACTTTTTCTTTTGAATTGTAAAATTCAGACTGCGCGAACCCGCATAGCTTCCTTTTCCAGTGATTATCGCTTTCGCTTCTCCTGCATTAACATTGTTGGCATAAACAATTGTGTAGTTAGACGTAGTAATTGTCTTGCCATCTATGTCCGTAATTGTAGGTTTTGGTTTTTGCGCCTTACCATTGTAAGTCAATGTACTGTTTTCTTCTGAAAACTGAATCTGCAAACTGTTAATATCTCTTTTGCTTACAATATTTTTCTTGAGGGCACTTGGTTTGTTTTTTACCTGATAATTTCCCAAAAGTGTGATTTCTGCATCATACTTTTCTCCTAACAGAATCGCATTAAGTGTAATCTCAGTTGTTGTGCCTGCCTGATATAAAACCGCTTTATATTGTGTCTGGTCTAGCTCCGTTTTTCCAGCAAGCACACGTATTCTGCTGTTTGGTCCATCATAGGCAAGCTGTACGCTAATGCTACTCGCTGCAATCTGCTTTGGCACAATCGAAAAAGGTTGTATCAATTGTCCTGCATAATTTCCAATGCCGCTTACAATCACTTTGGGCGCATTTGTGTCTTCTATCCCTGCTGCCGTTACATTATTTTCATATATTACAGTGTAATCCTTATTTTTCTTTAACGTCTTTTTATTCCATTTTACTGAGACTGCTGGTGTCAACGCTTTGTCTGCAAAGGTCGCTTTTGCAACGGTCACTGCAAAATCAGACGTAATATTTTTGGGTACTATTTGAAAAGTCTTTGTCACTTTTCCCTGACAGTTTCCTTTTCCTGTCACAGTGATTGTGGCAGTTCCAACATTTGTATTCTGTTTGTATGTTACAGAATAACTTTTTGTTGGAACCTCTGCCCCATATGCTGTTACCTTGACCGTAGGTTTTATTGCACTTCCTGTAAAAGTGCAGGCAAGTGTCCCGTCAGGCAAAACACTGCTGTCCTCCGCTGTACTAGCAATGCTTACCATATCCTCTGACAAAACAGTTTTGACAATGGTAACAGTTACCCGAATTTGTCCAGTATAATTATTGATTCCTGTAATATCCACTGTATAGTTTCTTGCATTGCAAGGCTGTTTGTTATAAACAATTGTGTAGTCTACATCTTTTATAAGTTGCGCGAAGCCATTCTGAATCATTAAATTATCCTGAATCGCACCATTGTATTGCAAAGTGGTGGATTCTATCATTTCTTCTGTAATCGTTTTGGGATAAATGGTAAATGTCTGCTCCACAACTCCTGTATACTTTCCAATTCCTGTAATGACTGCCTTAGGTGCATTCTGTGTCTCTTTGTCTCCCACGAAAGTATTGTTGCTATATGCAACTGTATAATCAACATCTTTTGTAAGCGGTTCCCCCATATAATGAATGTCTATCTCTGGTTCATTTTGCGTACCATTATATTCCTGTGGTGCAATCTCTCGCACCATCTCAGAAGTCAATTGTCTATTTTCCTCTGGCACATCAAACTCACCGTCACTGGTGTATGCTTTTATTCGGTAAGTGCCTTTTGAGGCTGCATCCTGCCAACCATTTGCATTTTGATAAAAGGTCTCTCCAGGATTGGACTTTGCAACAAACTCAACTGCCTTCGCATTGGTATAAGACTGATCAATAAAGATGGCTGCTCCTTGTTCTCCATTAATTTGCCCATTTGATAAGGTTACAACAACACTAAAGGTCTCTCCATCTACCACAGTAGCATATTTTTCAAGTGCAATGGTATGATATCCCTCAAATGCTGTCGTACCTGTCTCACGTGCGGAAAGTTTGCCGGACTGCGGGTCAGATACATCTGTCAAATCTGTATATATTTCCACCTCATAGTCTGTCTCTATAGATTTAATGCCAATCCCAACCGCTTCAATCACTTGGTTCCCCGTGCTTTGATACACTGCTGCTGCCGTAATAGAGTCATCGCTCTCATATCTTACTCCTACAGAGCCATCGTACTGATAGATATGGTCATAATTATCTGCTTCCTCATACTCAAAGGCAAATATTGTGTTGGCTAAAGATGCCTCCTCATATGACATCCAAAAATATCCATCATCGCCATAGCCTTCTCCCCAACTATTTTTAATTAGCCATGCACCATTATTTTTGGGAATAAAACAAATTCCTGCCTCCAAAAATACGGGATCCTGATTAATTGCAGTATACTTAAAATTATTTTTATCAAAATTATCGTCCCAGCCTACAATTGCAATTGCATGATTTCCACCTTCGTTATAGTCATTATAATAAACAGTAGGACCAGTATAACCTTCAACATAATTACTACTGCGAGACTCACTATGTTTATAGGACGCCGCGACTGCGCCATGCTTTAGTATCATTTCTTTAATAGAATCTGTATTATTTTTATTGATCCAATAAGCGTTTCTTAAATGTACGAAATCCGTGTATGCATACTCTTGTGGCACATTTATCTCTTTTGTTAGTTTCGTCTGGTCTGCACTTGGATATACCATACTTGCATGGGTTCGCTCATCTGCCACGCCAGTCCATCGCGCCAGTGCAAATGTTGTAAACATACTGTTGCCACCATTGTTTACCTTTTCCGCCATCAGAGGAATCACTTTGTCCCCTTCCAATCCGCCGTCTGGTCCTTCTATATTTTCATTATAAAAAAAGTTAATCAGATGCGGCTCCGAAAGGTTTACCTCTTTTCCTGTCTGTTTTTTATAAATGCTTTCTGCGGGTGCAATCGCGGCAAAGGACCAACAAGCCCCCCAGTCTCCTTGGTCTTTAATCGCTGTGTCTTGATTATCCTCCACAGCAGAATATCTGTCTGGCAGACTATCTCGTATGGAAAATAAAGAAGCCTCCTGGACCTGTTCAAGCGGCTGCGCTTCCATTCCACTGTCCATATATCCAGAAAATACAAATCCATCAGACTCCATTTTCTGATTTAGTTCATCCTTTAATCGCTCCTCAATTTCTTTTATCTGGTCTTTGGTAAGATGCGATTTACTTTCTGGTTCTGTCAGCGTTTCGGTTTCTAGTTCTGTTTCTGTCTCGTTTTCTGTTTTACTCTCTGTTTCCGTCTCTGTCTCCGTTTCTGTTTGTAATTCTGCTTGCGTTTCTGTCTCCGTTTCTATAGGTGTACTGGAATCACTTTGCGTCTCCGTTTCTATAGGTGTACTGGAATCACTTTGCGTTTCCGTCTCTATTATCGAGCTTGACTCAGATTGTGTTTCTGTAGTTGTCTCTGTGTTCAGTTCTGTATTTGTTTCCGCTTCTAGCTCTGTAGTTGACTCTATCTCTGATTCTGTACTTGTCTCATCACTTGTCTCTACAGTTGTATTCGTCTCGGTTTCTGTGCTGGTTTCAATTTGGTTATCTGTCTCTGTATTTGATGCTGCTTCTGACTCTGCACTTGTTTCTGCATCTGTTTTTGATTCTGTCTCTAACTCCTGTTTTGTTGTGTTGTCTGATTCCGCTACAGCGGAAGTCATTGTACTTATTATTGATTCTTCTGATTCCAATTCGCTAACAGTTCTGGTTTCTTTCACTTCTGATGCAATGTCACTCATTGATTCTGTATTGTATTGTAATGCTTCTTCCGTCTGTAATCTCACAGATGAGAAATTATGTATATTTTCAGCAGCATATGTATCTACACTTGCAGTAATGCACGTTACCATGCACAAAATTCCTGCAATCGATTTTCTTATCCTATTATGCATTGATTTTCTCCTCATAATTATATAGCCTCTTGGAATCTCCCTTGCACCTACTTTGCCGCATTTTTGTTATATACACACAAATTTAATCAATGTGTACCTTTTAAATTACTCGCATCTATAAAAATCCTTCTCGCAATATTAGGGGCAAAAAGACTTTGAGCGTCTATTGTATATCTTTTTTGTTCAAAATTTAAGTTATTGTTAACCCTTTAGTAAACACTATTCTTTTTTCTTATTTTACATCAACTATCACATGGATATCAAGAATGAAAAAACAGGAAATATCACTTTGTTTACAAAACTGTTACTTTTCACACCCGCGCCAAAGTAGTGGGAATCATGCGCCAAAATGCTTGCCTTTTAGCATTTTGTGTGCAAAATCTGTTATAATTCACACCTCAATAACTTATAACATGATAAAAACTGGCGTGGGTGTGAATTGTAACACAAAACTTGTTCCCATTCACGCCATATTTAATTTTAGCACAACTTAGGTCATTGAAAACAATAAAATAGGGAAGATTTCTCTTTCCCTACTCTCGTTGTGTCGCCTTAGTGGTATACTTTCTATACACAAAGAGATACATAATAATATCTGTATACAAACTATGTGCAAAAATTATCTTCTCCACGCACTTTCCTTATGGATCTATTTCCTCAGTTTCCGTACTTTTTAGTGGATAGCAGCATGTTGCATTCCACAAAATCCACTCCTCATATCCGGCATCATACACCGCCTGTATCTGCTCTTGTATCTCTTTTTCTCCATAAGATATATGACCATTCACCCACGTCGCTGTAAAGGACTGCAACCATGGACGTACAATAACAGTGTTTTGGTCTTCTTTTGTATCCTGTTTTAGTGTTTCCTGCGATAATAACAATGCCTGATATACGGTGTCATGTGGATGTGCATCTGGCACGTCAAAGCCAAACACTCCCAGTCCATAATGAGAAGGATAAACCATAGTGCTTAACACATCCACAACATTTCCAAGCGCAGCGTAATTCTGTTCAACACGCTCAATATCTGTATTTCCTTTTACTTTTGGGCGCTCTTTCTCTGGAAGTATCTCCTCCGTACTTGTAACTTGCTCCTCTGACAATTCTGTTGGCATTTCAACTATCTGCATATTATCGGTAAGTTCTGCCTGTTTGTTTCCGCATGACATTAGAAAAAACATTGCTACTGTTAAAAAAATAAATGTTTTTGTTCCTCTTATCCTTTGCATTTATTTTCCCTCCAAAAACACCTCCTGGTAATCTGCCTTCACGTGGTCATAATCAAACTTCGCTCTTACCTGTGCAAATTTTCTTCCATAAATATCTGCTTTTTTCTGCAAATAATCACTAAATTCTAGCGTTGACACTTGTCCGTTCTCATCTAACTCTAATTCTGGCAACGCAATAGAAATTTTATGGATACCGCCTTTATCCACCAAACAAAAGTAACACCACCACTGTAAAAATTCATACATATTTCCGATTGTCGTATGTTTGTTTTCGTCTTTAATATTGTCCAATGCTTGTTGCAAATCTTCCTCTATCCTGTCAAAATATCCACCATAAACGCCCATTAATCTCTGAAAAGAGCCATTATCTGGAGCGCATTGATTTTTGCGCTCTAGCTTGCTCCAATATTTCTTATAAAAGTAGTGAAATGCATCTATTCTGCCACTGCGCACAGACATACACAACATGCACACATACATCGCATCCAACTGTACCATTTCACACTGTCTGTAACACCACTGATATTTTTGTGGAATATTTTTGTGAAGCATCTTTAACATCAGTTCCTCTGCTTTTTGGTCTTGCCTTGTTAAAAGAAGCTGTCCCAAATACGGAAAATGACCACAGACATAACAATATGTTCGTGCCATATCATCTGCATAAACTAAAAATTTACGCGCAGCCTCCTGTGTTCGCTCCATATCCCGATACAACATGCCCAATTTTATCAAACCAGAATAGTAGGTGTACTCCTTGCCAAACTGAAGTGCTACCTGTTCATATCGCTTTAGAAAAATTTCCATTTTTGCATCATCAATCTGATAATACTCATAATATGCTTCAAAGATTTTCTCATAAATCCAAGTATTTAAAGCCCCCAAAAGCGTATTGGGATAATTGGGAAGTTCCGCTTCCATATGTGCATCATAATCTTTATAATATATCTCTGCATATTTTACAATCTCTGCATAATTATGAACACGACTATTTAGATTCAATAAATCATCTATGGTTTCAAAATATAAATACCATTCCTTCTCTTGTTTGGAAAGCTGTAAAATTTTCTTAAGCATTGAGGACAGCGACTCATAATTCTGGTTATACATTTGATAACTGCCACGTGTCATACTTTGTACACTTCTCACCAGTCTGGCAAGATTATCGTTCTTTAGTTGCTCTACCCCAACGCCAAAACCACTAAGCATCATACTGCAATCCCTCCTGTTCACCTCCGTAAAGAGCATACTCCATTAATTTTTGTAAACTTTTGTTCATTAGTTCCATTTCTGCACCACTCAATGTATAGTGACCCGCAAGCAACGCCTGTATGTAAATTACCTGAATGATATTTTGCGCAAGCCCCGCATCAAAAACTTGTCCTAAGCTTTGCACAAAGCTGTTCTCACTGTTTAGATACAACATGTTTTTGCTTTTCTCATCCTCCAAATCTCCAAAGTCAAATCCCTCAAAAAACCCTGAAAAGCTGTTATCGTCCATTGTCTCCTGAAACAGTGCGTCCTCGCCTTGCACATACAACGCCTGTAAACTGACAGGGGAAAATTTTTTCAATGAGACACCACAGTGAAAGTTTTCCAATCCCTGACAGGCATACTTAAGAAAACATTGCAACACTTCCATTTGTTCCGCTGACGCATCCATCAACAGATTGTCATAAGAAGAATTATCAAACACCGCAATCTTTACATTTTTATAATATTTTGGCAGCTTTTGCAAAATGCCTGCATCATAGAGATAACCACCGTTGACCAGAAGGCTTCCTGTCCCTTCTAACAAGGGACTAAGCCGCCGAAAATCATCCACTTGCAAACAATAGCTCACTGGAACTTTTTTCGACGCATTCACAATCTGAAAACCTGTCAAAATTCCCTGATTTGTCGGGAATGTTAAAAACGGGAAAAATAATTTAAAAATCTGCTCATTCTCTATCACAAGCGATTTGATTGCAACATTGTGAATCTGCGCAAGCTGCTTTAATTTTCGCACATCATACTGAGACAACGACACAAAATAGTCAAAGATACACTTTTCAATCTGGCCCTTTGCCTTCAATAGTTTATGGTCTTTTGTAAATCCCTCTCGAGAAGCATTTGGTGTCAGATCATCGAAATTGACAATACAACGGGTAAAAAATGCCCATCTTGGTATGAGTTCTTTGCCATCATCCGTCACATACATATTTTTTAGAAAAATTTTATGTCGAATGGGAGTGTTTGCGCTGGTCTGTCTGGTAGAAATATAGGCATAACCTTTGATGTTATCGCCAATTAATGGTATTACATCAAAAAACGTCTCCTCAAATACGCGCTCTCCAAATCCCATAATATCATCTGCCATACTCAAAGGCTGACGCCATGGAATAAAGTTTTGATTGACAGTTTGCTTGTAATTTTCGCCGTCAAAATACACTGGGATTTTTAGCAAAAATCCATATTCTGACAAGTCATCAATGATTTCCTGTTCCGTAAAGAATTGGTACTTTGCCCCTGTAAATTTTAGATAAACTTGTGTTCCTGCCTCAATCTGTTTTTTCGGTTCTGTGATCACATAAGAACCATCACTTTTTCCAACCCACTGATACGACTTTCCTTCTGTAGCAGAACAAGTAATTACTTTAATCTCATTTGCCACCAAAAAACAGGACAATAACCCAATGCCAAACTGCCCAATATAGCTATTGCGCACTGTGTCATCTCGCTTGGAAGATTGTCCAATCACAGAGAGAAACGCATGAATCTCCTCTTTTGTCAACCCAATTCCATTATCGGCAAAAATAAGCTCTGCGCCATTGCCTTTTCTGTGATAAGTCACTGTAATCTTTGCCTCTGGACAAGCTGAATCCACTCTTTTGCGCGCTGCAATGGCATCTGTGGCATTTTGTAACAGCTCCCGCAAAAACACCTTGTCACTAGAATATAAGTTATCACTTAACAATCGAATAATTCCTTTTAAGTCCACCTTAAAATTATAATTTGCCATATAAATCCTCCTTTTCTTCACTTATGAATCTTTTAACTTTCCACCAACTGTAAGTCATACAATTTCCGGTACATTCCTTTTCGCTGTAGCAGTTCTTGATGTGTGCCGCTTTCTCGAATTTCACCTTTGTGCATCACAATAATCTTGTCGGCATGTTGTATTGTGGATAGACGATGGGCCACCATAATTGTTGTTCTCCCCTCCATCAGTTTCTCTAATGCTTGTGTGATAAGGCTCTCTGTCTCGGTATCAATGTTGGCTGTCGCCTCATCTAACACAAGAATTGTCGGCTGATATGCAAGTGTGCGCGCAAAGGAAAGTAATTGCCGCTGTCCTGCGGAAAGTGTACTGCCGCGTTCTGTCACTGGCTCATCAAAACCATTTGGCA
>ERZ778513.1155-NODE-1155-length-17116-cov-17.596976_pt1 | contig 17116 bp, 11 predicted proteins | sample MGYA00510345_ERZ778513 | MGnify/ENA primary metagenome ERZ778513 (study PRJEB29527, sample SAMN07138966) | mouse gut metagenome | material: feces | host: mouse | place: China:Nanjing | collected 2016-01-25 ... | reverse complement strand
AATATCTATGACATTGCCAAACAATTAGTTGGCGATTAACTGAGTATCCCTAAATACTGAACCTAACCCCATTTTATCTAATAATTTTGCAGCTTGGGTTGAAGAAAATTCCTCTACAATCCCCATTGGCCTTTGTGTACGAGTGATTATATTCCCATCATTATCACAGTTCATATATTGTTTTGTATAAACGGTCCATACACCTGAGGAATCAGGTTTTATCTCTACAAAACCTAATGCTTGATTCTTTAAAAATTTCTCTTTTGACCATCTCCAACAAGCTTTTTTTCCATTATTATTATCTTTAGGATAGATGAGAGTATTATCTGGAGCAGTTATTGGATAATCTAAAGTAGCTGAATACTGAATTGATCCCATCCCTAACTTCTGCAAATAATATTTTCCTCTTATAGACTCGTATTCATCTGAACCTTTATACCTATTTTCATTACTGATAGGATTTCCTATAATTGTAACGTTGGAAATATTCTTTGCATAGCAACATATATGTTCATGTTTAATTCTGAACAATTTGCTATCGGAACTTCCACCACCTTCCTTATTGGCCCAAATTAGATCTGCGACCAAATTTTGTTCACCAAAAATTTCATCACATAGATTACGTAGATTTTTGATTTCTTTATCGCTAAGAGAAATAAATATCAAACCATCATCAGAGAGCAAATCTCGTGCGGCTTTCAGACGAGGATAGATCATATTGAGCCAGTCAGTATGAAAGCGACCATTACTTTCAGTATTGCGTTGCATTGGGTCAAGGACTTTATTTCCGTCCTCGTCAAAGAATCCGCTTGACTGCTCAAATTCATCGCGACTCTGTGCGAAGTTGTCGTTATAAACAAAGTCATTGCCGGTGTTATAGGGAGGGTCAATATAAATCATCTTGATTTTGCCAAGGTAGTTCTCGCGAAGGACTTTCAGCACATCAAGATTATCGCCCTCTATATATAGATTTTCTGTATTCCAGAAATCTTTTGAGGCATTAACATCTGGGCGAAGCGTTTTGTCAGTCGGTGTATTAGCGAGACGCGAGGCAGCTCGCTTGTCGGGCCATGTGAACTGATAGCGTTCTTCTGCGCCATCGAGCAGATTCTTCGACAACTCCGCACGGAGCTTGTCAAAGTCAATGGCAAGTTCGGCGGAGCCGTCCTTACCTTTTCGCTCAGTGACGCAATGAGGGAATAGCGCAGCTATTTTAGCCACGTTCCCATCCACAGCATCAAGGCTTTTCATTCGAAGTTTTTCCATATATTGTTGTATTTAATAATCATTTTCTATTCGCTCAAATGATGTTATCCTACTTATCAAATAGATTTTTTGGTACATTTCAATTTCAGTATGACCAAAAAGGCAATCACTATTCATAATATAGTTTGATATAGGGGGGATATCTTTTTCTTTAGGTACGATGATATGTGAAATTTGATTAAACCAATCTCCCGGTATCGTAATGAACGCATCATCTTCATCATTTAAGTCAGTGTTTAAGGCATCCCTTATAGTTTTGAATTCGGAACGATAACACCCAACTTGCCATTCAAACGGAGAGTCGTGTATATTGGGAAATATTGCTCTCCATTCATGTTCATCGTAAAAAGATTGCTTCTTGCCATCTACATTTTCCCCATAAGTGGGCTTTGTCAACGATAAAATCTTGGTAATGGCAGCGCGACATTCAATTACATATTCATAAATTTCTCTAATTTCCTTAGGGAAATTTATGAGTGCCTCGTTGATCGTTAATGTATGATTGGCAAGACATTCAAGAAATTTATCAAAATCAAAAGTTTTATCAGCTTGAATTAAGGAGCATAAATACTTCATTGATACCCCTTGTGCTTGAGATAAATGTTTAAGTGAGTCCATTACGGAATTTGACTCAACGTAAAGCACTGGATTAATAAATTCGTCATATACATGACAAAGGTAGTCTTTATTTATGCCTATTGCAAACTTACCATATCGTTTACTGTGAGAATTTATTCTCGTAAGGGGAATGTCGCAAAAAGAAATCATAGGTATAGCAAAGCCTTTACCTGTATTTTCGGTCTCATATATCGTAGGAAAAAGCCCATGACAAAAAATATTATTTACAATAGTGTCTGGAAATGCCTCAAATGCAAAAGAATATCGAAGTCCGTTCCTTAGAATAGACTTAAAGACATTTCTCTTTTTTGTAAAATGGAATAATGAAGATGAATGTGGATTCATAATTCCTCTTTCAGTTTTTGCAGTTCAACGAATAACTCACGCTTGCGGCGTGGCTGTTTAGTGGCTTTCATCTGACGCTCCAATGCTGCAATTTGACGTTCAAGTTTAGCGCGTTCCTCATCAGCCCTGATTTGCTCGGCGAGTGACTTGTCTTGCTCTACCAAAAACTGTCCGATAGATGAAACGACGGACTGCCACACAGCATCAAGGTTGAGACCAGAGAGCTCAACAGAGGCAGACTCCAACGATTGCCACGGAGCGGTGAATAGCTTGGCGTGGTACACGGCAAGCATTGCTTCGTCCTCGAAACGCAGTAGATATATTACGCGCTGCGGAATACTCTTAGCGAGCATGACGATATTCTTTTGGTCGAAATCACGAGACTTGAGCGAGACTTCGATAACGAATATCTCCTTGACCTCAATACCCTCTGCGATAGCCGGAAGTGTACGAGGCGCAATCCAGTTGACAAAGTCAAGGTGCGACACATCACCATCGAAACACTCACGTTGCGATGGTTTCCAGTCGAACCGCTTATAAAGTTGTGCTTTCGGAAGCGGTCTCTTAACTTCTGTAGATTGCGGTAGTCCTAACATATGTCACCAATCCATTGTATCCTCCCTGAGCCTCATGATAAGCTCATCGGCTATTTCCAATGACCTGTATGCTACCTGTTCATCAATTTTTTCATCCTGATTGAAAGCCTTTTCGTAACTCAGTTTCTCTACAAGAGCTACGGTTACGTCTTTGGCTATTTCATATCTCCGTTGTTCCCAGATTTGGAACTCAGCAGAACTCATTTTATTTTTCTTCATATGGTAGACAACTATTTAATTATCAAGAAACATATTAACTCAAAATCATCAAGACCTTTGACGTCGTTGCCGAAAAGCGAACCACTATCTCCATCGAGGAAGGAGAATAGATCGCTGGATTCTTTCACCTTAATTAGTGAAGAGATAGCATCGCCAAGCAATCGTGAATATGTACCCATTCGCTGTCCGTCACGGGTCTCGGCATTAAACTTACGGCACAAATCGGGTATCGGCTCTGACTTACTACGGCATAGCTGACGCATACGGTCAAGCATCCCTTTCGGATCAAGATGATTGACTATTACATCGGAATCTTTGGAAATATAGACCATATAGAATGGATGTAGCCGGTTCTTCTTGTCTATATTGATGTCGTTGTTTCGGTTTTTCAAAACGAATATTACCCCCTGTGGCGCATCTTTCCGTGCGGAGGTCAGGGCATGAAGCCCCATCGGAGTATGCTCTATGTCGACACCGCTTCGCATATATTCAAGGAGGTCAAGACGGAACTCATTTAGGCCCAAATCCATAATTGAGACTCCTGTACTCATTTCCTCGATGTCCACTACTTCCTCCTTTAACCTCTCCAACTGGTCACGGCGATACTTCAAATCACCTTGCTCATCGATTGTCAGCGGATTATCATCACCGGTTGCGGTCAGCACCGAAACTTTCATTCGTGCCTCGACACGACCCTTCAGGTTTATGTAGTCGTCAAGATCCATATCAGGCCAGAAATTGACAAGCTGAATCTTCTCGTTTCGGGAACCTATACGGTCAATTCGTCCGAAGCGTTGGATGATACGCACCGGATTCCAGTGTATATCGTAGTTAATGAGGAAATCACAGTCTTGGAGGTTCTGACCCTCCGAGATGCAATCGGTAGCAATAAGCACGTCAATTTCCTCATTGAGATTGGGATATAGAGAGGATTTTTCCTTTGAAATTGGCGAGAAGAGAGTAAGGACTTTATTAAAGTCCAGTTTCTCGCGGAGTTTCAAAGTAGAGCGAGCTTCAACGTCGCCCGACACTAAGGCTGTATTCAGACCTGTGCGCTCTTTGATGAGCGGTGCGATGTTCTCGTAGAGATACTGAGCCGTGTCGGAGAAGGCGGTGAAGATTATGATTTTCTTATTGTCGCCGTTGATTGGATTATCAAACTTATTGCGGATGTCCTGCAGGAGCATTTGAAGTTTGCTGTCATGTTCAGGCGTGATGTCTTCGAGCATGAACAATAGAGTGTTCAGGTTTTCGAGGTCTTTGGCGAGATAGCCGCGCCACTGAACATAATCCATATCAAGAAGATCAATCTTTGTTTTCTTACCACCGAAAAAGACGGAATCCTCGCGCTCGTCGAAGTCGAGACCGCTGTCAAAGTCGTAGTCATTAACTGTGGAGTGCGCTCCGGATGCGGCGACTGAATCAATGGAATTGATAGTCGCCTGAATGTAGTCTTTGATTCGGGTAAGGGTAAGACGGAACGAATTGACCGAACTTTCGAGGCGTTTGAGCAGGTTGATGCTCATAAGCTGACGGATACCACGTTCACGACCGCTTCGGGAAAGATTGCCGAAGCGTCCGTCCTCACGCGCCTCCATATACTTCTCCAGTTTGCTCGGCAAAATGAAGTCGGAGGGCGTGTATATGGCGAGATTAAGTTCACTGACACTTACAAAGATGTCATTGAACGTAACAGTCGTGGAAAGGTCGGTAAGTTTCGGAGACCGCGAGATTGGCTTCAATCTTTCGGGGAACTTGCCGATGTCGGTGGTGTCGTAATATTGCTCGATATGCTTACGGGAGCGAGCAATGGTAACGCTGTCGAGGACTTCAAAGAAGTCGAAACTGAGCGTTTCAAGCAGAGCTTTGGTGGTACGATCTTCCGGAGGAAGTTTGGACCAGCGGTTAAAAGCAGTCTGCGCCTGACGAAAAATGTCATCAAGCGAGCTTGTCGTTTTCAGTTTCGCATCCATCTGAGATGAATCCCCCTCGTAAGCGAGGGCAAGCTGATTGCGTAGGTCATTGAAGCGGTTGTTGACAGGGGTGGCTGACAACATAAGCACCTTTGTCTTCACGCCTGAGCGGATAACCTTATTCATCAACTGGAGATAGCGGTTCTCGCGCGGATTCTCGTCATTTTCGTCGGTGGTGACTTTTCCACCGTTGCGAAAGTTATGACTTTCGTCGATAACGACAAGGTCATAGTTGCCCCAGTTGATGTGTTCGAGGTCGAGACCGTTGCTCTGCCCCGACTGACGCGACAGGTCGGTATGATAGAGAATATCATAGCGCAGACGGTCAGCCACAAGTGGGTTGTTCTTATAGTTGCTTCTGTAAGTAACCCAGTTGTCGTGTAGTTTCTTTGGGCAGAGAACGAGAACAGACTTATTGCGGTTCTCGTAATATTTGATGACCGATAATGCTGTAAAAGTCTTGCCGAGACCAACTGAGTCGGCAAGGATACAACCGTTATATTTTTCAAGTTTGTTGATGATTGCAAGTGCGGCATCTTTCTGGAAATTATACAGTTTGTTCCAAACTACGCTTGACTTGAAGCCTGTAGCCTCATTGGGTAGGACATCCTCAGAAATATCTTCAAGGAACGCGCTGAAAATGTTGTAAAGGGTTACGAAGTAGATAAATTCAGGGGAGTTTTCTTTGTAGGCGTTGGTGATATTGTCAAGAACCTGTTCAGTTACAACCTGTAACTGATTACCGTCATTCCAAATCTGATTGAAAATCTGTAGGTATTGCTGAGTGAATGGCGACTCCATCTTGGTTATGGCAGTAGCGAGATTGTTGCCTCGTTCACAACCCAATTCAACTGTTGTGAATCCATTCAAGGGCATATAGGTAGTATCGTCAACCGTTGCAAATGACGGCATACCGGCATTGGTGCGATTTGACTTAAAGCAGACTTTCTGCTTGATCCACTCGGCACACTCCTTAGCGACGGCTTTCAGCGACAATTCATTGCGCAGTTTGATTTCAAACTCCGAGCCATAAAGATCACGTTCTCGATTGAGCCGGGGAATATAAAACTCTCGCTTTTGCTTGTCGGTCTTCTCTGTTATAAAAGATGGCGAAGTGAAGATAAAGCGCAGTTCCGAAATATCACTCAACTGCTCTTTTAGCTCTTGGAAAGCATAGATTGAAAAACTCGACGCAGCGACAGACACCTTTGAGCCGGAGCGCAAGGTGGCAATCATATCCTCTTTGAGAGTCTTGTTTATATTATCTATAATTTCCATTCTAACAAATAGAACATCCTCGTAGCATCTGATGGCCGACCAAAGCCTGTAACGACTACAAGGATGTTCCCAAAGTTTTCGGCTCTCGCCGTATTTCTTTTTTGTTTATCAACTGGTCATTTTCAGATTAGCGTTACTATTCCTAATTACAAAGTTACAAAGAATTTTTGAGATGGCAATCGGTTATGTCGTAAAACACAACCGATTACCACACGGTTCTTTCTACAATATCAATTCGCATCGCAAATTATGCATTTTGACAGCGTTATTAGATTGCGGTTATGGGAAAAATGCGTAATTTTGTATGCTCTGCCGGGATGTGGCTGTCGCTTTTTACTGACGGAGCGTCATTGCAATGAAAAGTGAAAAGATATTCAAGATTATACGTGGCGTGCTGATGACATGCATCGTGCTCGCCGTCATTCTGCCGGCGCTGCTTTATGTGGCGCTGTCATTGCCGTGGGTTCACGATGCCATACGCCATAAGTGCGAATCGGTGCTGACCGAAAAGCTCGGTGCCGATGTGACTATCGACGACCTCGGCATACGTCCTTTCAACCGCGCCACAATACGCGGCGTGACTGTGGTAAACGCCGGCGACACAATCATAACTGCCGAACGGCTCGGCGCCGGCATCAGTGTCTACGAACTGCTGATGCACGGAAACATCGCCATCGACTATGCCGAAGTCTCAGGTCTTGACCTGCGCCTGCACAGAGACTCCCCCGATTCCCCTCTCAACATTCAGCCGGTCATCGACGCCCTCTCAGGCAAAGACAAAGACAAAGACAAAGACAAAGCTCCGGCTAAATTCGATCTGCGCATCAACACTGTCGTAATCCGCACCTCGACCGTGAGCTACGACGTGACTTCCGTCCCCCGCCGTCAGCCCGGCGTCTTCGACCCTTCGCACATAAAGATAACCAACCTCCGGGCCGACCTCAACATACCCCGCCTGAGCAACGACGACAGCCGCATCAATCTCCGTCGGCTCGCCTTTGCCGAACAGTCCGGCCTTGAAATCACCGGCATGAAGGCCGACTTCCGCTATTCTCCCGAAGAAATCGGATGGAAAAACCTGACCATAGAAATGCCCGGCTCAAAGATTGAGCCTCTCGACATGAGCGAATCACTCTCTTCGCTCGGCGGCATCGCCACCGGACTTTCAGGCCGCATGCTCAGTCTCGGCTTTAAACCGGGCAGCCACATACAGCTCTCCGACATTGCCCCGCTCGCTCCCGAACTCGACGGTTTTGACGCAACCGTAGCTTTTGACATGGAAATTGATGCCGGCCCCCAGCACATCAGCCTCAACTCCGTCAACATCTCCGACAACACCGGCCAACTCACCATGACGCTGCGCGACGGCATCATCGACAATCCTCTCGACCCGAAAAAACTGCATTACAAAGTCGATGACATGTCACTGCACGTCGGCGGCAAAATCTACAACATGCTCGCAGCCTCCCGTCTGCCAGCCCTGAAGAATATTGCGCTACCCCACGGCCTTACGCTCAAAGGCAGCGCCGAGGGCAACGCCGTGTCGGGTCGCGCAAAAGCCGACGCCACCGTCGACAACGGCACAATCGCGATGCAGATGGCCTACAGCCATCCCGACGAGCACACTCCTCTGTCAGCAAAATTCAACGTCACGGCAAAAAATATCGACCTGCGCGAGGCCACCGGCATCGACGGCATCGGTCGCCTCAACGGCAACTTCAAGGGCGAAGCCACAATAGCCGGCAAGAAAAGCAAAGCCCGGCTTGACGCCACCGTGGCCGACTTCACTTACCGCGGACACACCTACGGATGCATAGCCGCCACGGCAGCCTACAACGCCGGCACATTCGACGGCAACGCATCACTCGACGACGCCGCCGGAAAAATCGACCTTGCATTCAACGGCTCCATAGTCCCTGGCAAGGAATGCCTCAGTGCAACGGCAACCCTCGCCGACGTCAGTCCGCACGGACTCAACATCTCCGACAGCTTCAATGACTATATCGTCAACGCCCGTATTGAAGCCAACCTCCGCGGGGCTCTTCCCGACCGCGCCGACGGCTCAATACACATCGCCGGACTCGACATCGCCTCACCGCAGCACGACAAAAAACTGACATTCGACAGCATCACTCTCATAAGCCGCGCATCGGAACTGCCGCGCCGCCTCGAGATTGAAAGCGACATAATCAACGGCGGCATCACCGGCGACTTCCGCTTCACCACACTTGTGCCCGCACTCCGCGACATTGCCATCGAGGCGCTGCCGACACTCGCTGACTCCCCCGCTTCATTGAAGGGACGCAGCGCTGCCGACATTGCCGGAAACGACTTTGATTTCAGTTTCACCCTCGACAATCTTGACCGCATTTCCGACTTCTTCAACCTCCCGGTCTACGCCATATATCCCGTCGACATCGACGGAAATATCGACGCCGCATCCTCGCAGGCATCAATCAACATCGACGCCCCCTATCTGCGTCAGGGCAACAGACTCATCGAGGGCACACAGCTGACCGCATTTGTCGACGGCGCCGAAGGCATAGACCGCGCCGTGCTCAACACATCGTTCCCGTCAAAAGACGGCATGACAGCTGTAACCCTCGCCATGCAGGCCAAAGCCAATGTCGTCGATACCGACATAAAATGGAAAATCGACCGCAAGCGCGACTACAGCGGCGCTGTTGCCATGTCAACACTGATCGACCGTCACGACGGCATGCTCAGCACCTACACCGACATACACCGCTCGACAATGACATTCAACGACTCCGTATGGACCGTCTCCCCCGCCCTGATTGTCACAGAAGGCACATCCGACATACGCATATCCGACTTCAACATCAGCCGCAGCAACCAGTTCGTCAAAATCGACGGCACCATATCGAATGACCCCGACGACACCGTCGACATCGACGTGCTAAACCTCAACCTCGACTACATTTTCGAGGCAATAGGCATCGACAAGGTTATGCTCGGCGGCGATGCCACCGGAGTGCTCACTGCCTCACACCTGCTGTCAGGCTCGCCGCGGCTGTCGACCGACGGCATCCACGTCACCGATATCAGCTACAACCGCTGCGTGCTCGGCGACGCCGACGTGCTCTCCCGGTGGGACAACGACCTCAAGGCCGTAGCCATCGACGGCACCATACACCAGCACAACGGCAAGACCGCCAAGGTCGAGGGCGAGATATTCCCGCTGAGCTCATCGCTCGACATACGCCTGCGCCCCGACGAAACACCCGTCGGCTTCATGGGCGAATACATGAAAGCCTTCGCCTCCGACATCAGCGGCCTCGGCTCCGGCTCGGCACGCATCTATGGCACATTCTCCGACATCGACATGGAAGGTGACCTCTACGTCAAAGATCTCAGGCTCAAACTCGACTTCACCAACACCTACTTCACTGCCTCCGACTCCATAAAGATCACCCCCGGCAAGATCACCCTCAGCGACGTCACCCTCAGCGACCCCTACGGACACACCGCCACCCTCAACGGCACCGTCTGCCACGAATTCTTCCGCAATCCAACATTCGACTTCGCCATCACCGACGCCCGCGGCATGCTCGTCTACGACGAGTCCCCGAAACAGAATGCCGACTGGTACGGCCGCATATTCGTCAACGGAGGCGCCACCATCAAAGGCAAGCCGGGCGTAGTCAACATCGATGTCGAAGCAACCACCACGGCAGGCTCCACATTCTCGTTCGTGCTTTCCGAACTCGAGATTGCCGACGAATACACATTCCTTACTTTCCGCGACAAAAACGCTACGGCCACTGTCGAAGAAGTGACCGTCGACGAGCGTCTCGGAGCCGTCGAACATCTGCGCGCGCTTCTCAACAAGCCCCCCGACGAAGAGTCGTCCGACTACATCATCGAGCTGCGCGTCAACATCACCCCCGAAGCCGAGGTCATACTCGTCATGGACCCCGTCGGGGGCGACCGCATACGCTCCCACGGACAAGGCAACATGCGCATGGTCTACACATCGGCCGACAACGACCTGCGCATGTTCGGCACATATACCCTCGACCGCGGCACCTACAACTTCACACTCCAGGACATAATAATCAAAGACTTCATAATCAACTCCGGCAGCCAGATTGCATTCACGGGCGACCCGCTCACCGCACGCCTCAACATCGAGGCCATCTACCCCCTCAACGCCAACCTCAGCGACCTCGACGAGTCATTCCTGCAAGACAAGGAACTCAACCGCACCAACGTGCCCGTGCACGCTGTGCTTAAAGTCAGAGGCGACATACAGCAGCCCGAAATCAGCTTCGACCTGGCATTCCCGACCCTCACCTCCGACACCTACCGCAAGGTGCGCTCCATCGTAAGCACCGAGGAGATGATGAACCGCCAGATAATCTATCTGCTCGCCCTCAACCGCTTCTACACCCCCGACTACATGGCCTCGACCACAAAAGGCAGCGAACTCTTCTCCGTCGCATCATCCACGATATCATCACAGCTGAGCAACATACTCGGCCACCTGAGCGACAACTGGAGCGTATCGCCCAACTTCCGCAGCGACCGCGGCGACTTTTCCGACATGGAAGTCGACGTTGCCCTATCCAGCCGCCTGCTCAACAACCGGCTCCTCCTCAACGGCAACTTCGGCTACCGCGACAACATGATGAACTCCAACCAGTTTATCGGCGACTTCCAGATAGAATACCTGCTCAACCGCAGCGGCACAATACGCCTCAAAGCCTACAACGTCTACAACGACCAGAACTACTATCTGCGCACAGCCGACACCACACAGGGCGTAGGCGTGATGTTCAAGAAAGATTTCGACAACATATTCTCATTCCTACGTCCGTGGCTCAGAAAAGCTGCGGCAACCGCCGTCGAAAGCAACGACAGCACCGGCCATACCGCGCCGGCAGTCAGCGACCGCACTCCTTTCATCCCCGAGGCTCCGGCCGACTCAACTCGTCAGCAGCCCGACTCCACAGCGACCGCCCTGCTCCGTTTTAACGAAAAGAAACAATCTACAGCAAACCCCTCTAACAACAACTCAAAATGAGCGTAACAATACTTGGCATAGAATCATCATGCGACGACACCTCCGCAGCCGTAATCCGCGACGGCATATTGCTTTCCAACGTAATAGCCTCGCAAAGCGTGCATGAGGAATATGGCGGCGTAGTGCCCGAGCTCGCATCGCGCGCCCATCAGCAAAACATCGTGCCGGTGGTCGACACAGCCCTCCGACGCGCCGGCATCGCAGCCTCCGACCTCAGCGCGATAGCGTTCACACGCGGCCCCGGACTGCTCGGCTCCCTACTCGTGGGGACCTCATTTGCCAAAGGCATGTCACTCGGGCTCAGGATACCCATTGTCGATGTCAACCACCTGCACGGCCACGTGCTTTCCCACTTCATACGCCGCGACCCCGCCGACATCGTGCCCGAATATCCGTTCCTCTGCCTGCTCATCTCAGGAGGAAACTCCCAGATAATACTTGTCAGAGACTATAACGACATGGAAATTCTCGGCCGCACAATCGACGATGCCGCCGGCGAAGCCTTCGACAAATGCGCCAAAGTGATGGGGCTCCCCTATCCCGGCGGCCCGCATATCGACCGCCATGCTGCCAACGGCGACCCCGCCCGCTTCAAGTTTGCCCGCCCGCACATTCCCGGCTACGACTACAGCTTCAGCGGCCTCAAGACATCTTTCCTCTACACACTGCGCGACAATGTGGCTCTCGATCCCGATTTCATCAGCAAAAACATCGACGACCTCGCCGCATCACTCCAACGCACAATAATCGACATTCTGCTTGACAAACTCGACAAAGCGGTAAAAGCAACCGGCGTAAAGACCGTGGCTATCGGAGGCGGCGTATCGGCCAATTCCGGCATCCGCGCGGCCGTCGCCGACTACTGTGAGCGACGCCATATCAAAGCCTTCATTCCCGAACGGGTGTTCACCACAGACAATGCCGCCATGGTTGCAATCGCCGGCTATTTCAAATATCTCGACAAGCAGTTCTGCCCCTACGACGCCGCGCCGTTTGCACGCGTCGGAATATGAGACACCCTCTAATTTAACCGCAATCTATGGTATCAGTCATCATCCCCGCATACAATGTCGAGCGCTACATCGGGGCATGCCTCGACTCTGTTCTCGCCCAGAAAGATGTCGACTTTGAGATTATCGTTGTCGACGACGAGTCGACTGACTCCACAATGCAGATTGTCAGCAACTATGCCGCCGGGCATAAATGCATAAGAGCGGTGCGGCGCAGCCACGGAGGCCTGTCGGCCGTGCGCAACACCGCATTGCAGCTCTGCCACGGGGAGTGGATCACAATGGTCGACAGCGACGATCTCCTCGCCGAAGGAGCACTGAAAACTATGCTCGACATAGCCTCTTCCGGCAATGATATCGACATCGTGGCCGGAGGCTGGAAAAAGTTTCACGGACAATTCGTGCCTCCGCCCTACCGACCTACAGGCATCACACTCCTCTCCGGCAGAGAAGCCACCGAAATCATGCTCTATAAAAAGCGCCGCCATAACACCGTGAACTCATCGGCATGCGGTAAACTCTACCGTAGCTCACTGTGGCGCGACACCACTTTTTGCGAAGGCATAATCTACGAGGACCTGCAACTCATACCGCGGCTTTGCGTCAGAGCGCGGCGCGTGGCTGTGACCGACTGCACCGTCTACGGCTACCGGCACAATGAAAACAGCATTCTCCACACCTTCTCCGAGCAACGGCTCGATGCCCTTAAGGTAACCGAAGGCCTGTGCCGACATTTCGCTGACGACCCTGACCTCTACAAAGCAGCTCGCTCACGACACTTCAGCGCCGCATTCAACCTGTGGCTGCTGATGAACGCCAACAGGGCCGGCCTCCCCCGCCATGTGGCATCATGCCGGAAAATAATACGTAGCCTCGCAGGCAGTCAGATCGCCGGAGGCAAAGTGCGTTTAAAAAACCGCATCGGCGCACTCCTCCAATACCTCCCGTTCATATTCACCTCACCCTACATCTGTAAAAAATTACTGTCAAAATGAAAACAGCTGTCATAGCGATAGGCGACGAACTGCTCCTCGGACAGGTCATCGACACCAATTCCGGAGCAATAGCCCGCATGATTGACCCCGCAGGCTGGAGCCTGGAGTGGGTAAAAGTAATCCACGACGATGCCGAAGCCATAACATCGGCCGTCGACGAAGCATTCCGCGCTGCTGACGTAGTGCTCACCACCGGCGGGCTCGGTCCCACAAAAGACGACATCACAAAACTCACACTGTGCCGTTATTTCGGCGGAGAGCTCCGCCACGACGAGACCGTGCTCGACAACATCAAGGAAGTGTTTGCCAAGCGCGGCATACAGCTCAACCCGCTCACTGAAGCCCAGGCTCTCGTGCCGACATCTTGCCGTGTGATCCAGAACCGCGTCGGCACAGCGCCCATCATGTGGTTTGAGCGCACCGACGGCAAAGTGCTCGTATCCATGCCCGGCGTACCGTTTGAGACTCTGCAGATGTTTCAATCTGAAGTATTCCCGCAACTGCTCAAGAAATATCACAGCGACACACACATCTCCCACCGTTGCGTCATCGTCGAAGGACTGACCGAGTCGAAAGTAGCCATGCAGCTCGACGAATGGGAAGAAGCCCTCCCCGACTTCGTGCATCTCGCATATCTGCCTAAACCGGGCATAATACGCCTTCGTCTCGACGGACACAACACCGACCGCGCCCTGCTTGAGTCAACCCTCGACCGCCTGCATGCCCAGCTTTGCAACCGCTTCGCCGACCATCTGCTCGCCGACTCCGACATGACTCCCGAAGAGTCACTGCTGCAACGGCTGAGGGCGAAAGGCCTTAATGTAGCGACTGCCGAAAGCTGCACCGGCGGTAACATCGCCCACCGCATCACGGCAATAGCCGGATGCTCCGACTGCTACTTCGGCTCAGTCGTATCCTACGACAACAGCGTAAAAACAAACTTACTCAACGTCGACCCCGCAGCAATCGAAACCCACGGCGCGGTAAGCGAGGAAGTAGCCTCACAGATGGCCGAAGGCGTGCGCAAGGCAATCGGCACCGACTGTGCCATCGCCACATCCGGCATTGCCGGTCCCTCGGGTGCCACTCCGGGCAAACCGGTGGGGACAGTCTGCATAGCCATCGCCACACCCGAGCGCACCGTAGCGGCTACATATCATTTCCCGGGCACACGCGACCGAGTCATAGACCGCGCATCGACCACTGCACTTACACTCCTTGCAATGGCTCTGAGATGACCATTAGAGCGTGACTATTAACACCTGTGACCCCTCTTACACCTGACTATGAAAAGACTTATCATATATGTCATTGCTCTCACGGCGGCAGTTGCTTCGGTTGTGCCGGCAGGCTGCCGCCAAAAGACTGCGGCATGGGACCAAATGAACCATGCCGAAAATTTCATCGAAACAAATCCCGACTCAGCGTTGTCAATCCTGTCGGCAATCAACAAACATCGGCTCGGCGACAACGAGGAGCGCGCCCGCTACGCACTGCTTATGTCGATGGCTCTTGACAAAAACTACATTGACACCACAACGTTTGACGTGCTGCAACCGGCAATTGACTACTATCTCAGACACGGCTCCCCCGATGAAAAACTGCGCACTCTCTACTACCAAAGCTGCATCTACCGCAACCGCGGCGACGACGGCAACGCAATGGCATCATGCATTGAAGCCCTCAACATCGAAGGTGTGACAGACACCCTGGTTCTTGCCCGCACGCTGGTCGGACAAGGTGCTTTATACCATAAGCAATATAAGATTGACGAATTTGCTGAAAACAATCTGAGAGCTGCTACTTTATATCTTGATTCAAAGAATTTTCCCCCTGCAATCAGATGCTATGCCAAAGCGCTTAACACAATCGTAACCATCAACAATAAGTCAAAAGCCGACAGTATTGTCAAAATTTGTTTGCCTCTTATTAAGAATAATCCGGAAATGGAGCAATTCTTCAACTGTAATTATCTCTCTTATTTAATCGAATACGGGACAGCTGATGAATTCTTCAAACTGGCAAGCGATCTACAACAATACGACTTACCAAGTGATACAAAACTCGATATTGCCAGAGGATATGCTACCAAAGGAAATATTAATACAGCGCTGTCACTGCTTGAACATATAGAAATAGCTCCGACCACTTCTGATTCATTAAAATATTATGCAGTGATATCAGATATACTGGATACCGCGCAACTTCCGGAGAATGCACTTGACGCATATAAAAAATATATGAATGTCGCCGAACGTTTCCACGTCAGGATGTTCTCTAATGATCTGCTGTTTGCCGAAAAAAAACATCAGCTGGAAATATCAAACCTGATTGAAAAACAAAATAGAGACAAATTAATCAATTACAGTCTGTTCGCAATAATCGCCTTGATGATTGTTTCCGGAATAATTATTTACCGGTATTACAAAATCCGCACTAAACGTATGATGGCCGAACAGGAGAATTTGAAACTGAAACTGGAACAGCAGGCAGCCGAACTTGAACTTAATAATCTGAGATCGGAGAAATCGCAACTCGAGGAGGAACGCAATAACTTAAAAATATTGTTGCAGAATCAGCAAAAAATTGATGCACCTATTAAAAATGTAATAAAGCAGCGCCTTGACATGCTTAACAGTCTCCTCGCAAAAGAAATCTCCGACAATGAATCTCATGCCGCTGCCTACACTCAATGGATTGAATACATACGCAAAAATAAAGAAGAATTTCTCAACTCCACGCGCATAGCCCTTACTGCATCCTACCCCACATTCATGAATAGCCTCGAAACCTACGGCCTTACCGATGATGAAATCAAATATGTATGTCTGTATGCTATCGGACTAAAAGGAAAAGAAGTCGGAGAGTATATGCAGCTTAAACGTCATTACAATATAAGCAGTTCAATTCGCAAGAAACTCGGCATTGACGAGCACGAGACTAATATAGGGCTATATATCCGACGCAGCTTGACATCATTTTCCTGACGCAAATAATACGTCACTCGACCACACCGTTAAACTTTTTGACTACGCGTTAAACTTTGCCTTTTTCGTATTTTATAACGCATTGTGTTTCAATTATATAAAAATACCGCCGTTAAACTTTTTATTTGTTTGCAAACTTTTAAATTCTTAACTTTACTTAGAAACTGTTTAAATTTATATGATACAGATTTTGAGAAGTATTGTCGGATTGATTTTTGTTTGTGATGAGGGAGCGTAGCCGTAGCTACGTGACCGAAGAATAAACAAAAAGGAACCGACAAGACTCTCAAAAGCAAAGTGATATGAATTTTAAACAGTTTCTTAGAATAACCACTAAAATTCTTGACAATGAAAAAGCTATTTTTAATTATTGCTATGATTTTTGCAACTACATTAACGTCGTTTGCTGATGACGAAAGAGTTTCTGTAATTATTAATAAAAAAGAGCAGACATCCAGTAAAAACACATGGGAAAGAGCGCCGATGCGCATACCTGTTGAGGTATACTATAACTCTGATTTAAATACTATAACAATAATCGGCGATGAGTCTGTCACAGCTGAAGTATTTTTATATAATGCATCAGGCATATTAGAGAATTATTCGTCGTCGCTCAATACAGTATTCACACTTGCATCATCGGGCGAATATACTATTTTAATCCAGGGAGAAGGATGGTATGGCACAGCTACCATAATATAATAACAACAGGTAATTCCGACTTTTATAATTTAGGGATACTCAGTTAATCGCCAACTAATTGTTTGGCAATGTCATAGATA
>ERZ778513.1147-NODE-1147-length-17199-cov-6.454036_pt1 | contig 17199 bp, 14 predicted proteins | sample MGYA00510345_ERZ778513 | MGnify/ENA primary metagenome ERZ778513 (study PRJEB29527, sample SAMN07138966) | mouse gut metagenome | material: feces | host: mouse | place: China:Nanjing | collected 2016-01-25 ... | reverse complement strand
AAAGGGGGAAGTTTAGCCAAAATAGCATTTTAGCCAAAAATGATTTACAGAATAAAGGATTCAGCAAATCAGTAAGGATATATTTCCTAAAATTGTGGTTCATCCAGAAATGTACAATCCCAATGATTCATCTTGTCTTGCTGTATTGACACAAGAAAGATTATTAAGACTATTTAAGAAGGATCCACAGCTTTCCTTTGATTGTATTATTGTGGATGAAGCCCATGAGATGTTGGATAACAATAACAGAAGTCAGACTTTGGCTAATGTTATAATTGTTGCACAGAAAAGAAATCCAAAAGTAGCATTTAAGTTTTTGACCCCGTTTCTTGCTGACAGCACAAATCTTAAAGCAAGGTATACAACCTATGATATTGAAGGCTTCAAGGTTAGTGAATACATAAAAACGGAAAAGTATTTTTTATACGATCTAAGAAATTATACTGGTCTGAAACTATACGATCAATTTCTCAAAAAGTATATTCCAATATCAGATAATCAAAACTTTGATTTTGAGGAGGATGTTGTCAAAGCATATAGTGCAGGTAAAAATATAATATATTTAAACAAGCCGACGGATATTGAAAAATTTGCTTTAACTTTAGCTGATGTATTTCCTGAAGTTGAATCGGAATTGATTCAAACTGCTTGTGATAGCATTTCGGAATATTTGCAGCCACAATATAATTTGCTGACTTGTTTGCGTAAAGGAATTATCTATCATCATGGCAGCGTACCAGATGTGATAAGAATCTACATAGAATGCCTTTACAAAAATGATGACGCAATAAGATATGTCATAACTAGTTCTACATTGTTGTCGGGTATAAATCTCCCCGCTGAGAGAATGTTTATTTTGGATAATAAGCGAGGTAGATCTAATCTGAGCCACGATTCATTTATGAATCTAGTAGGGCGTGTATGCAGATTCAGTGAAATATTCAATCATGAAAATGGTAACTTGTATCGTTTGGAGCCACAAATATATCTTGTGTTTGGAAAGTATTTCGCACAAAATGCCAATGGTGAAAAGTTTCTACATAAAGTCGCAAAAGTAGAACAAAACTATAAAGATGCAGTTGATAATGTTCTTCTTAGCGAAGCAAAGATTACATCTGATAACGAAGAAAAACTGCGCCAAGCATCGGAATTCATTGAGAATTACGAAAACGGAGTAGTCGAAGATTATCAAGAGAGATACATAAGTACTGCTGCTGGAAAAGCCTGTATAATGAATGGCATAACTGAGTTTGATGTTTTTGCACATGAAGCGACCATTCAGCAACGAGTCGATGCATATCAGAGTGAGAGTTTAAAAATCAGCAATTCAAACACATTGTTGGAAACGATCAATGAACTATTCATTCAGCACCTTCCTGACAATGGAGCGGAGAATCTTAAGCGTCTTGAGAAAAAGGAAGCTCGGAATTTCTATTCCATGATGTTTGAGTGGCGTGTGAAAAATAAGTCTTACGCTGAAATGATTAATTTGTTTGTAGGTTACTGGCAGCAGTTATATAAAAAAGACAGGAATGCTACGATATATGTTGGGAAATGGGGCGATGTTAAATATCCCGGTAGCAACGTTGCACGATATACAAAGATCGACGGAAAGAATCGTACACAACTAGTCAATCTGGCAATTGTTCGTATAAAAGAAGAACAAGATTTCATTGATAATACTTTAATCAAATATGTTGAAGTTCTCCATGATCTATCTTTAATCGAAGACGGATTTTATGCTCAAATTAAATATGGAACAGATGACGAACGAACAATTTGTTTGATAAAGAATGGATTGTCATTGAGTTCTGCCACGTTACTAATTAAAAAATACAGAGAGCTCTTTCAGATTGACGTTCCAGCAAGTACAGTAGTATATAGCAAGAATCTCGTAACAGAAATGAGGAAAGCGGAAGAAAATCAAATTCAGATATACGAGGTTCAAAGCTGTATGTAAACGGATTTTAGTATAAAGAGGAACACTCATCATTAACCTTAGTGATGGTTTCGAAGAGTGTTCTTTTTTCGTTTTTTATACCTACCGCATGAGGTCATAAACTCGAATTCCTTCAAATGATAAATTGTGTGAGGAAGGATGAACTGCTCAATCCTGCTACACCGTTTTCGTACGAAGGCTTTCCTTACGATTTACATGGTAATATTGGAATAACCATAACATAGTAACACTTCTCACGATATAAATTGGAAAAATCGGTTTTGATGGTGATGCAATGGTAAATGACTTCATAACCTAGACGAGAATCGTCGCCCCAACGACGAACCACAAGAATCGTAGTATTCTGTTTATAAAAATTAAATCACCGATGAAGGAATAATATGCTCCCAAACGTCAAAATCCTCCTACCACAAATGTGATAAGAGGATTTCTCCAGTCACCTCTAGAGCGACCATTTCTGTTATGTACTAATTTTACTCTATAAACCGTACTTTATGCAAACTCTTCTTTTGCACGATCCAGAGCCTGCGCAATGACAGCATCCATATCATAGTATTTGTATTCAGCAAGTCGTCCGCCAAAAATAACATTCTTTTCCTGTTCGGCCAATGCTTTATACTGTTCATAAAGATGGCTGTTTTTCTCATCATTGACAGGATAGTACGGTTCGTCGCCAGGCTTCCACTCCGAAGAATACTCTTTGGAAATGATCGTGGTCGGAATATCGTTTCCGTCATCATCTTTTCCAAACTCGAACCACTTATGTTCAATGATCCTTGTATACGGCGTTTCCCGATCCGTATAGTTCACTGCCGCATTTCCCTGATAATTGTCTGTATTCAGATGCTCGACTTCAAAACGTACAGAACGGTATTCAAGCGGATCCAGCCGATAATGGAAATAGGCATCGATCGGTCCGGTGTAGACCACTTTATCTGCCAACTGGTCAAGTTCTTCTTTATGGGTCAGATAATCCGTATTTAAACGGACTTCGATACCATCCAGCATTCGCTCGATCATTTTCGTATATCCGCCCATCGGGATTCCCTGGTAAAGAGCATTGAAATAGTTGTTATCAAATGTAAGCCGCACTGGCAGCCGCTTGATAATAAAGGCTGGCAGATCTTTGCAATCTCTTCCCCACTGCTTTTCAGTATATCCTTTGATCAGCTTTTCATAAATATCTTTTCCTACAAGAGAAATGGCCTGTTCTTCAAGGTTCTCAGGCTCTTTGATCCCAGCCTCTTCCTTTTGCCTGTCGATCATTTCTTTTGCCTGCTGAGGCGTGATTACGTCCCACATTTTATTAAATGTATACATATTGAAAGGAAGCGAGTACAATTCTCCTTTATAATTTGCAACCGGCGAATTTGTGAACCGATTGAATTCCGCAAACTGATTCACATAATCCCATACCATCCTGTTGTTCGTATGGAAAATATGCGCTCCATAGACATGCACATGGATACGATCCATCGTCTTTGTATAAATATTTCCTGCTACATGATCTCGCTTTTCGACCATGAGAACTTTCTTCCCTTTTGCTTTGGCCTGCTGGGCAAATACTGCGCCAAACAAGCCAGTCCCTACAACTAAATAATCATATGGTTTCATAGTATCTCCTTTTCTTCATTCAAATTTCCCATTTATAAATATATCGATAAACTCCTGTTCCTGATCTTTGAGATCATAAACGATGCCAGGATCAAAATCTTTCGGATCGATCCGTCCCATTTTCAAAAGCTCTTTCACTTTCCTGATCCCCTCTTCAATATTTCTTGTATCGAAGAACTGGCTATGCCGGCTGAAAGCGATGTCATGAGTGATCGTACTGGAAAACAAGCACGGCAGACCATTGGCTTGCGCTTCCACACCGACCAGCGGATATCCTTCAAAATTAGACGGCAGAATAAAAAGATCCATAGCACTATAATATTTTTCAATATCTGCCTGTTTTCCTAAAAACTTTATACCTCTTATATTGTTTTCTTTCACAGTCTGTTCTAATGAGTCCCGAAGCATTCCGTCTCCGATGATCCATAAGCTGTATTCATTTTCAGCACTTTCTTTATTCAGCTCCATCATGAGCTTTAGAAGTAGAACTGGATTTTTTGCATGAGAAAGGCTTCCCACAAAACCAATAACCTTCTGATCTTCACCCGCTCCATGCCGGGCCCGGATCATTTGCCGATCCTGTAGATTCCAGGCAAAACGAGAAGCATCGATCGTATTGCGGATCAGCCGGTAAGGCTTTCCCTTCCCATAAAGCCAGCTCGCCGCATGATCCGAACAACTGTACCGGTAAGTAGAATACCGATTCAATAGCGGTCTGCAGAGATAGTGTGCCATTTTGGACACTTCTCTTTTCAAACGGTTCGCGTTATCGTTTCCGGAATTGTGACTATGCGTAATAATCACCGGAATATCTTTCTTGCAAGCTATATTTCCAATGCAATCAAATGCCTCAGAAATATTAAAATAAGCCACATCGTACTTATTTTCCTGCACATACTTTTTAATCTGCTCATACCGCTTTTTTGGATGTGGGATCCGGTCGATCGGCAAAACGCGGATATTCGTGTAGTTTTTGTATTTATCCTTTAACTCCTGGTCGATCGCGCTGCTCAGAAGATCGATCTGGACATCTTCTTTTTTTAGAATATCAACCAGATGATAAATATAGTTGTCTAATCCGCTGCCTTTTGTGTTTGCGATATAGCCAATCAGTATTTTCTTCATAAATCTCCTTTAAAAAAGAAGGAAAGAATTCGCATTCTTCCCTTCACGACTTCTTAGTATCCATAACCTGGATCCACTGCGTTTGGATCGTAATAAGTCTGGTCTTCTCCGTAATAGATATCTTCCTGTACTGCCGGTTCTTCGACAACCATCTGATCCTCTACTGCTGGCGTTTCTTCCTGCGGCTGTTCTGCAGGCTGTTCGGACTGGGCTTCCGGTGCTCCTTCCGTTACCGGTTTTCCTTCCAGAACTTCCTGGATCTGATTGCGGGCAGCCTGTACCGACTCCTCATTCGGAATGGTTACATACGCGCTGTCGCCAAGTTCGGCACAGAATTCAGTGCTTCCCGTACCATCGAGCGTTGTTGTAATAAAATTCCAGCTTCCGCCATTGTCGATCTGATTCTGTATGAGTTTCTGAATTTCATCATCGCTCAAGTCAGTTTCCAGTGCGCCACCTAACGCATCCATCAACCGGGAATAATTCACGATCACAGACGGAGACATGGCTTTCTGGGCAATTGCCATGAGCACAGTCTGCTGGTTTTTAACACGCTGGAAATCTCCTTCTGTGTATGCATATCGTTCTCTGGCAAACGCGAGCGCTCCTTCGCCGTCCAGATGGTTTTCACCTTCTGTTACACCATAGTCCGGATTGGTCCAGAAAGATGGCACGGCATATCCTTCTGGTACAAATACATCGATTCCTCCCAATGCGTTGACCAGATTCACTACGCTGTTGAAGTTGACTCTTAACGTATAGTTGATTTCGATCCCGAGCAGATTTTCGATCGTTTTCTTTGTCGTTTCTACGCCATGAAGACCGGTATGTGTCAGCTTGTCGAGCTGCCCCTGAGCACATCCGTATCCTTCATCGCATTGTGTTGTCACATAATAGTCGCGCGGAACACTTGTTAATAAAACTGTATGGGTTTTCGGATTGACAGTAGCGACCATGTTCACGTCGCTACGTCCCGCTTCGGCAAAACCGTTTCGCGAATCGCTTCCGCTGATCAGTACCGTAAACGGCTGTTCCGTAATATCCGTTACTTTTTTCGCACTTCCCTGGGCAACGTCGGTATAGTATACGGTCTGATATACGACTTTGGTCTCTTCATCAAAGTTCATATACTGTTCATTGTCGGCAACGCTTCCGCGTCTTGCTTCATTTAAGATCACAGCGTCTACCGAGTGATCATATAACGCAGCCACTTCCGCATTCAGACCGTCAAATCCGGTCTGCGTAATTGTCACGTTGTCGTTGGCAATTTCTTCAAGACATTTATCGGTTCCTACGCGGTCAAGCGTATTGAGCACGCCGACTTTTTTGTCTCTCAGATCACGCAGATCCTTGATCTTGCTGTCCTTTAAAGCAATGACCGAAATCGTGTTTGCCACTTTTCCTTGCGGCGTCGTGATGTTGTAGATCATGTTCCCTGTCTTATAAATATTAAATCCGCCAAACGCCACGATAGCGCAGATCAGGACGGTCAGAACACTGACTACGATCCGTGAAAAGGAGCGTTTTGCCATAAAAAGAAGCAAAAGCAGCAGGATCAGTACGATCAGCACAATAACCGCAATAATACAAATCAGAAGCGGCGCCGGGAGCACATTCAGTGTAATGATCTGATAGAGAAAAAATCCCGTAGCAGCTGCTGTTAATATCGATAAGATAATTGAAAATATTCGATATCCTTTATTCATTCGTACACCTCTCTTATTTCGTGTCTATTTAACCATATTTTCTATTCAAAAGCAAAACGAGTTATGGACGTCTCACTTTTTCACGAAGCTTGATGACTGGATAGAACAGTTTTGGCTGCAGCCGGATCAGGCGCACCATCGTTCCATGGCTGTCATCATAGATCTGTTTGTCTTTTGCTTTGAGCTCTTTATTGAAACGGTTGATTTCACTTGTTACTTTCCAGTCAAAAGGAAAACTGAAATAGATCTGGTACTGCATCTCGATCAGAGCAAGTACTCTGCGTTTCATATAGTCGCGCTTTGCTTCATTCAATAAAGGTCTGTACTGAAGATAATAATCCACCATATGCATGGTCACATCATAGTGATGCTGAACATTTTTCTGCATGTTCTTAATATTCATACTCTGCTGTTCTGTAAACAATCGATAAAGATACATGGGATAATCGAGGATTTCAATCGTTTTTACGAACGGAATGGGCATCAGCACATATTCTGCGTCGACATAAAAACGATGTTCATCAATGGTGATATGATGCTTTTTCAAAATCGATGTCTTATAGGTCATCGCATGCATCTGAATCGACAACTGATCGGCGATCGAATCGAAGTCATATACTTTTTCTGCTGTGAATGCGTCGTTTTCCAGTCCGTTCAGTTTTCTTTCCCTGGTCTGATCGTTCACTTCAAAAAACGGGTTATAAACAATATCTGCATTCGTCTTTTTCAGATCATCAATGAACCGGGGCATGTTTTCTGTGATCAGCCAGTCATCTCCATCGACCACTTTAAAATAGCGACCTGCGGCTTCCTGGATTCCAGCGTTGATCGTTGAACCGTGCCCTCCGTTTTTCTTGTCGATCACGCGTACAGTTTGCGGATATTGTCTTTCATATTCATGACCGATAACGGATGTCGAATCTTTTGAACCGTCATTGACGATAAGAATTTCAAGATCATTCAGTATCGATGGAACGAGCAAAGAATCTACTGTTTCGCGCAGCGTGTTTTCTACGTTATAGGAAGGGATCGTGATTGTCAGTGTTTTTTCCATTTTCGCATCTCCTTTTTTATTCGATCTCCCCATCGGATCTTCCAGATCTGATTGCGATCGATCCATTGATAAAATTTCTTCTCTTTTGGGGTAAACATGGAAAAATACGGATTCGAATGAAAATCAGGAAATTTTTCCACCATATACTTTTTAAATTTTTCGATCATTGCTTTGCTTTGAGGTATTCGGGCCACCCGATTGATCCCAAAAACATATACATGAGCAATGCACAAAAACTCCAGTTCTTTTTCATATATTTTGTCCAGATGATGGGCTTTGAAATAATAAAGCAGATCATCCATTGCCTGTAACGATTCTTCCTGTCTTGATAATGCCGCAGAATTCATGATCGAACCCTGTCTTTGAAGATACAGGTAAAAAGGTTCATGAATAAAGCCTACTCTTTTCGCATTGGCGATCAGTTTTGGCGTGGTTCTCAAATCTTCATACCATACCCTGCTCGGAAAACGGATATCCGTTTTATCAAACAACTCTTTCTTAAACATTTTATTCCAAGCAGCAGGATCCGTTAGCAGTATTTCTTTGTTGATTCTTGGGTCATAAATCTTATCGCTTAAAAATGGCAAATGACTTTTCTCTAGCGTCTCGTTGTTCTCATTAACACGTTCAAATTCGCATACTAAAATATCCAACGCATTTATTTCCATCGTATTCACCATAGATTCAACCATTTTTTCTTTAATATAATCATCGCTGTCTACAAATAAAATGTATTGGCCTTGTGCTTGAGAAATTCCTGTATTGCGTGCTCCGCCTAAACCCTGATTTTCCTGTTCAAAATACCGTATCCGAGCATCTTTCTTGGCATAGTTGCTTGCAATGTCTCCGCTTCGATCGGTCGAGCCATCATTGACAAGGATGATTTCCAGGTTTTCATAGGTCTGATTTATTAAAGAATCGATACATTTTGACAAGTAGGTTTCGACATTGTAAATGGGCACAATGATAGAAACAAGTTCATTCATACACATTCTCCTTATCGTGTCTGTTTCGCTTTTGCAAAAAGCGAAGGCAGTTTTTCTTTTACGAATCCGGCCGATTTGCCGGCCACAATACACAAGGCGGTATTTTTTGATCGGATCGGACCATAGATCCATTTTTTCTTGCCCGTAAATCTCATATAAGGATACAGCATCTGGAACAGCGGAGAGTCAAATATCTGTAACAACCAATGTTTTAGGTTGGGCTGATCATAGCGTGCGATGGCTGATAACAGATATCGGCAATAGATGGGTGCCATTGTCTGTTTGCATGCTTCAAGAAGTTCGGGCATATTGTGTTCGTATTCTTCTATAAACAGCTGGATCCGTGTGGTATGCAGTTCGAAATAATCGGCTAAATGCTGATGGGTCAGACTTGCATTTGGACGGATTGCATAAGAGTATGGATCAATTTCCAGTGTTTTCATTGATTTCACATAAGGCAGAACTTCCAGATTGAACTGAACGTCCTCGATCATTTTCACCTTTTTAAATCGAATTCCCTTTTCTTTCAAAAGCTCTGTTCGATAGCATTTGTTCCACGCATAGCCGAATAATGTTTTTGACTCTAGTTCCAACACATGGGTGTAGATTGATTTTTTATCATCATTCAATACCGAGCGCGGTTCGATGACTTTTTCATATTCCACTTTCCTGTTGGCATTGTAGTACTCTTCTTTTAAACCGTAAATAAGAAGATCGGGCTGGTATTGACGAATCGCGTTGTCAAGTTTTTCAAGCAGATCGTGAGCGTATGTATCATCAGGATCGAGGAAAAGAATATACTTTCCTTTAGCTTTCGAAAGTCCTTCATTGCGGGCGTTGCTTAATCCGCCATTCTTTTTCAGATCTGCAACATGAATTTTTTCATCTTCATTTCTTCGGCATATTTCTAATGAATGATCTTTTGACGCGTCGTTGACAAGGATGAGTTCATAATCATCCATTGTCTGCTTCCTGATACAGTCAACAGCCTGCTGCAGATAGTTTTCCATGTTGTAAACTGGCATTACGATCGAAAATAATGGCTGGCTCATAAACTTCTCTCCAATCTTCGCTGTGCAGTTCTTTTCAATACCCAATCATTCATCATTTTAAATCCGTAGATCAGGAATGGATTGAATAAAGGATTGAAAAAGAAAGGCTCGATAAAACCGAGAATAATAAGAAACAACATAGATAATCCTTTTCTCAGCTGGTTATTTTTCCATAAACCCCACATACCGAATGTTGTAATACCTAAATAGAAAAGAGTTTCCAGGACACCTGTTTCTAAGAAAAAACGGACATACGAGTTATCGATATAATTGTATTTACCACCCATTTGCGTAAATGAATAGCCAATCCATTGAATCGACTGTCCAAAAAGCGAAGTTCCGTAACGAATGATCCCATCATGTCCTAAAGCCAGACGATCACTTAATAATCGGTTGACTGAATTCCATATTCCATTATTAGGATCGTATAACAGAAAACTCAAACAGGAAATAATAAATAATCCTGCCGGTAAACATACAAGCAGTATATTAATCCATTTCTTTGAATAATTAAAAAATTCAAATCTCTGTTGTGCAATGGCACTAACTAAGAAAACGATGCTCATTATGAGTACGAATCGGGAATCAGTAAATAAATAAATGATCATGATCAATAATCCATAAAGATAGACATCATTTTCTTTCCATTTATATCGTCTTACACAATTATAGAAAATCAAAATATGCAGCAAGAGTATTGCTGCCGTTGTTGTCCAGTCAAAGCCTAAACCAAAGCGCATACGGTCTTTATCATAAAGTATGTTCTCTATACCGCCAAACGCAGTTAATGTAATCACAAGAATAAGAATAAAGCGCTGAACGTTATAGTATTTTTTCAAAATGAAATCAAATGGCAATATTGAAAAAGCAGTAAGCAAGAAAAACATTTTTACTGGCTCAGAATCTTTTGAAAAAAAGGTCACTGCTCCGGAAAGCAGAAAAAAGAACGCGCACAACCGCCAATCTAATCTTTTTTTCCAAAGATTGTACACAATACTTATTAAAAATATAAGAAAGGCACATTTGCGAATAACATCTAGACCAGCTACCGCGATCTCATTGATCAGTGACTGAGACTGCTTAAACAATAAGCAATATGAAAGTAACGCAACGATCAAGTACAAAGTTGCCGCAATAGATAAGATCCGTTTTGAATGCTCTTCGTAAATATGTACAATTTCTATTGTTTTTTCTTTCATATTAACCTCCTTTCTTTGGCAGGTATTTGCCAACAACAGACATCACGATTTCTTCTTTATTGAAGATCAATGAGATTCCGTATACACCTGCAAACGCAATTCCTCCAATTAACAAGCGGAAAAACACGTTATGTAGTGGCAGACACCATGCGCCAATCAAAACGATAAAGCCAGGAATGAGACTTGACCATAAACATTTCCACTCAATATGTTTTTTAATTTCATTGATCATATCTCTCAAATAAACAAACTGTACGATGGTTACAACGAATTCTGCCATCAGGGTCCCAAAGGCAGCGCCGGCTGCACCAAAGAACGGGATGAGACAAAGATTCAGTCCAAAATCAACAATGGCTCCATATACTACGCTTCGCAATACCAGATGCTCTCTTCCAGTCGGTACGAGCACCTGGATTCCGGTAATATTGGAAAGTCCGATCAATAATATGGTTGGTGTTATGATCATGACGGCTGGTACGGCTCCCAAAAAGCTTTCTCCTGATAAAAGAAGGATGGTGTCCTTGGCAAATACCATCAGATATAAACAGGATGGTATGGCAAGCAGCAGGACAAACGAGAACGCTTTGGATATGAGAGCGTGAAATTCCTGGATCTTGTTCTGTTCAAAATAATACGAGATGCGTGGCAGCAATACGGTTCCTAATGAGGTCACTAAGGAGACCATGATCGTTTTGATCTTGACGGCTGCGTTGTAAAGTCCTACGTCATAGTTGGATTTCATGAGTCCGAGCATGACGACATCCAGATTGGTATAGACGGTCGTCGCTACGGTCATGGCAAAAAAAGTAAACATCGGGCGGATATGACGTCTAAAATCGTATTGTCCTACAGGATGGATGTCGATCAGCTTTCTTAGTCGAATAAAGTTAAAGAGACTGGATCCAAAGCTTCCTATGATCGTGATCAGTGCATAGGCAATATAATCTTCTGTTTGATGGACAAAAGAAAACATAAGCACAAGGGCAATGACTTTAAACAGTAAAGACATCATCGTGATGTAGGAATACTGCTCCAATGCCTGATACAGCCAGTTCACTCCAATGACATTCAATACAATGGCGATCGCACTTACAAAATATAGAACTTTCATGGCCGAAAAGCTTGGTACGCATAAAATGGTAATGAAAAACGCAATATAGGCGACGACCATCATTCCCAGGTTCATGATCAGCAGTTCCTGTACAGTACGGGACAGTTCAATGCGGTCATCCCGTACGCTGGCGCATGCCCGGATTCCATAGGTCGGAACACCCAACATAGCAACCATTGTAAAATACGAGACGACTGACGTTCCCATTGTAACATTACCCGTTCCTGTCGGTCCTAACACTCTTGAAACATACGGAAATGTGATGAGCGGAAACAGGATCGAGGAAGCGGTCAATAAAAAGTTCATTATAAAGTTCAGTTTCAATGATTTAGCTTTCATTTTTACAGTCCTTTTCCTCTTTTCCAGTAATTTTCAATGCTCCCCATAAAACCGGGATAGAAGCCATGACAGGATACATGTAACGGAACAAAATAACGGGTGCCAGCAGCAATGTCATCCACATGAGTACCGGTATGGAGAACAATGGCAGCAGTTTCCATCGTTTTTTTACACAGGCATATCCAAGCAAAAAGAACATGAGCCATGTTGTAAATCCTGAGCTCCAGAACAGAGAAAGCAATGGAATTTTCTGATATTTATTTTCCAGTATTTCTTCTCGGACCTTGGTCGCTGGCGATTGTAAAAATTCAGGAGTCATCCGTTTTACGATCGTCCATTCCTCATTTTCAGGTTTAGAATTATCAAATTCCATATAGGGATGCCATGCCCCAAGATCTCTTTCATTCATATCCGGATACCAGGATGCGACATTCAGCCGGCAAAATGCATCGATATAATTTATCGGACATTTTATTCCTACATTTGCCCATAACGATACAAATGCGATCGGATCTTCCTTAAATTTTTCCAGATTAAAGTACATTTTCAGATTATCCGAATTGGATGGAAAAATTGAATACGTCTCATAAGTAGGAATATATTCTTTGATTTCCTCCTGTACTTTCTTATCGAGTTTATCAGGACTGTATATCAAAGCTCTGCTCATTTGCATCAACGGCACGCTCATCATTTCCCGAATCGAATCGTACGGAAGTCCGCCAAGCGCTTTTGTGACCGGCCCGTTATAGATCTGAAATAAAACGAGGATCCCGACCAAAAGAATGGTCATCGTTTTCCGGAGCTGCTTTCGCCAGATGAGCATACCAATAAGCAAGGTCAATATCAAAACATATCTAGATTGTGAACGTAATGCCAGAACAAAAAATCCGGACAGGATCATGGCACATTTCCATTTCCAGCTTTTCAGATTTTCTTTATTATGGATCCCTTCTGCCATCAGGACCAGGAAGATCACAAAGAAAGCGGTAAAGAATACATCTTTGGTCGCTGAACATGCCATCAGGGCGTTGGGAGGAAAAAACATAAACCATAGCAGCACAAGCCTTCGGACCAGAACGGGCTGTTCCTGTTTTCGCAAATAGGAGCTGACCGTCGCAAACGATAATGAAAGGGTCAGCATTTGTATGATGCTGTAAAATGCCATCCCTGCTTCCGGGTTTGGAAAGTCTTTTATGCACCATCCGAGAAATAAAGTATGCAGCAGCGGATGGTGGGTGTACAGGGTTCCTTGTTCATACCATAAAACCTGATACACGCTGTCGTATGCATAGATGCCTGGAAAGCACAAGATCCAGAGTGGAATCCATGCAATAAAAATCAAAAGCCAATCAATTAAGAATGGATGTTTCACTGTATCGAGTTTATTGAAAAAACGAATCTTTTGAAATCGACATATGCCTGTTTCCAAAAAGCGATAAAGCAGCCTTGTACAGGCACCAAAAAAGAAGGTTCCTCCAATGATCTTCAGCCATGTTCCAAGCTGATTGATAAATAACGTATCTTCCATCATGATATTCCGCCCAAACAATAAGGTGGCAGAATAAAAGAAGCCAAGTATGGCAGTAACGACTTTTACTGAACGATCATATACGGATTCGTTTTCTTTTTTATATATTGTATAAATGAATAAAAAAAGAAAGAGAGCGAAAATACTGTTCGAAATCGCATACTCTGTATTTTGGCTTTTGATCATTCCAGAAAGAGACCACAGGGAATAATAACTTAATATTAATCGCACAATTGTTTTATGCTTTTCTGTCCATGTTTTTATTGTCTTCATAGTTTCCTTTCAAAATATATTTTTCGGGTTATATAGTTGAATACCATCACAACGGCTGTCGCAAAAAGTTTTACGATCATGTAGCTGATCAGGAGCTTTTCTACTCCAAACCACATAAGCAGCTGGTTGATACCTAAACCAAGAATACTGAATGTCACGAAAAAAACGAGGTTCTGACTTTGTGTCTTTCCATTTTCTACGGAAAATACCCATTTCACGCTCATAATATAGTTAAAGATCACAGAAACGGTAAATGAGATCAAAGAAGACCATAAGTAATAGATGCCGAGAATTTCAGTACAAAACACCATCAATCCATAATCAATGATAAATGCCAGGATTCCTACGATACCAAACCGAAGAATTTGTTCAATGAGCTTTTTCATCGTTTTGTCCTTATATAAAACAATTCAAAGATCTGACGGTTCTTTTTTACTATAACTTCGAGAATGATTCCGCTCATGAACAGCAGAAGCGCAACGACAAATAAAAAGCTGCCAAAGATCAGGGTCGGAAACCTTGGAACGAGCCCAGTCATAAAGTATTCGTGGAAGACTGGAGCAAGCATACCGATAGATATCAGGGTTACAATTATGCCGATTGCTCCAAAGAAAGCCATTGGTTTATATTCTTTGAAAAGCCGGGCAATGGTCGCAATGACTTTTGCTCCGTCGCTGTATGTATTCAGTTTGGATTCACTGCCTTCCGGACGGTCGCGATAATCTGTTGCGATCTCGACCATTCGCAGATTATTTGCTGCTGCATGGATTGTCATTTCCGTTTCGATCTCGAATCCTTTGGAAAGTACAGGAAATGTTTTCACAAAGGTATAACTGAAAGCACGGCTTCCTGTCATGATATCGGTCACTTTTACATTGAATAATGTATTGATCAGCCAGCGTACGATGCGGTTGCCGCTGTTATGAAATGGTCTTTTATTTTCTGTAAAATATGTACTGGATAAACGATCTCCGATTACCATTTCCGCTTCGCCTCGAAGAATCATCTCTGCCATTTCCGGAACTGGCGGATTCGTGTCGTCACCGTCTGCCATGATGTAACAGTCGGCATCTATATCTTTGAACATGGCACGAATTACATTTCCTTTTCCCTGGGCATATTCCTGTTTAACGATAGCGCCGGCTTTTCTCGCGATATCTCCTGTTCCGTCGGTGGAATTATTGTCATATACATAAATATCGGCTGTTGGAAACGCACTTTTATAGTCCTGGATGACTTTCTCTACCGTGAGCGATTCATTATAACACGGGATCAACACGGCAATTTTCTGTTTCGAATTTTCCATTTCTTTACCTCTTTCCAAAATAAAAAGCAGGGCAAAAAGGGCCTGCCTTAAAAACTTCCCTCATATTTTTTTCCAAAAAACTTTGCTTTAATAAATGATGTCCCTTTTTTCCACCAATTGACTGGTTCCATATGAATGACCGGTACTTCTATATATTCAATATGGTTATGATCGATCCATACGTCTAACAAAAGTTCGCTGATTCTTCCGAACAAGCGGGCCTGAAAGTCATCATATTCACTCACATTGACTTTCTGATTCAATCGATCCAGAACGTCAAAAATAAACGAACAATAGGAATCCAGCTTCTCTTTTTTCATGATACACATATTGAACATATGTGCGCTTCTTCGTTTCATTACCTTATCCCATGAAGGAACATAGTCCGGATAGTGTTCGACCAGGATCTGTCGGGTTGCGATCAGTTCCCTTTCATAATGCGTATGCGCATAATGAGAATAGATCGTTTCGATATAGTAATGACGCTTCTTGGGCAGGAGCACATCTATTTTTTCAAGCAAAGCTTCTGCTTCCTGTTTGCTTAGCACTTTATCAAATTTAGTGGATCCAGAATGTTTTCCTTTAAAATGACGTCTGTAATGGGTCAAACCGATATAGTCGGCCTTCAAGTTTTTCCAGGCCCAGAATAATCCTGTCAGTTCGCAAAAATATGGATTTAATGATGAGATATTTTCTCCCGTATTATCTCGTAGAAATCCAATATCTTTTTTTCCGAATGCGCCAACCTGTAATGGTACATACATCGGATCTGTTGGCATTTTATATGGTTTGTGGGTTGCCACAATAACTTCGATATCCATATTTTTTCCTTTCCAACGATAAAAAGGCCAAAAGCTTCTTATCTTATCAGCATTATTGCATAAGATTGTCAATATATAATGGGTTATTCAAAATAAAAGAGTGTACCCGGTCACAATCGAATACACTCTAACAAATGAAATTGGAAATGGCAACTTACGAAATAGGAAATGACAACTTACAGAAAAAATCAAATTTAACTTTAAACATCGTGTTTGGAGATCTTATTTTTCACTCTTCAGATTATTTATCCCTAATCTTTTCTAATTTAATATCTTCTATTGTTTGACGAGATGTCCAATATGGTACCTACTATATAATGAGTTTTACTAAATCTTTTTATTAAGCCAAGTTATAGGATCAAAAAAATTTTCATAATATCTTTTAGTCGTCCCAGGAATAAAATCCGTAATATTTGGTCTTATTATCCCTCTATTATCTAATTCCCAGTTCCCAGGCATTTTATAACATCCTTTTATATCTAAATCAGAAAAAATAATAGTTGGATATCCTGTGTTATTTAATCTTTTTATTAAATCTTTATTATAATGTAAATTCCAAACATTCCCTAATACATATATATTATTCAAATTCACTCTTTCTTTTCTGCGATTCCATGCTTGAATGGCTTCTTCGCATGTTTTGTAATGAAGACAGCATATTTCTATATCTCCTATTTTTATTTTTGTATATACTATTTTAGGATCTATCGGATCAATGTAATTTTCTATCAACGGTTCTGCGTTTAAAGAAAGATAATATTGTAGATTTTCTACTAACTTCACAAAGTTTTCATCCTCAATAAACATATTTATTGTAGGAGACCGAAATTCTTCCCATAGATCAGAATAAATCACTCCACCAATGCAGTTCTGTGAAATAAGCGTAAAATCATGATTTTTATTTTTTATACGTCGTAATATCCGTTTGCTATTTTTTTCTATTTTGTTAAAAATATTCATATTTATTTTTTAACCCTCATATATAACTCTTCAATCTCTTTTGCATTTTTTTCAGTACGAAAATTCATATGCGCATATATTTGTCCATTTTGGGCATTTTTTTTACTTTCATCCGGATGAGAAATAATTTTGATTAATTCATTTTTTAAGCTCTCTATATTTCCT
>ERZ778513.1122-NODE-1122-length-17525-cov-6.445278_pt1 | contig 17525 bp, 10 predicted proteins | sample MGYA00510345_ERZ778513 | MGnify/ENA primary metagenome ERZ778513 (study PRJEB29527, sample SAMN07138966) | mouse gut metagenome | material: feces | host: mouse | place: China:Nanjing | collected 2016-01-25 ... | reverse complement strand
AATACACGATTCTACCGCCGGAGGATTGCCAGTGCGAAATTCGGATATTTTTGGCGGAGAGCAGACAACAAATGGCATTATAATTTCGACCTGATTGATTTGAATTACGTTTTGATGCCTTATATGGATGCCAGTTTTATCAGCGAGCTCAAGAACGAATATGTAAAAAGTGCTTATACCGACCACATGATTCTGTCTGCTAATTTTTCTGCTACTTATACGGACCAGGTGGTTAATACCTCTGCAAGCTATAATTATTTCAGGGGAAATGTGGAAACTTCCGGTAATTTCCTGTTGGGTATTGACCGTTTACTGGGCAGTCCCCGGACCGTACAGAACGGGGAAAAGTTTCACAAAATGCTCGGGGTCCGTTATGCACAGTTTGTAAAAGCAGACGGAGAATACCGTTTTTCTCATTATGTGAATAAAGCCAATACAGTAGTTTACCGTTTGTTTTTAGGCTGTGGTTATCCTTACGGAAATATGAAGGCGTTGCCTTTTGAGGAGGCTTATTTTTGCGGCGGTGCCAATGGTATCCGTGCCTGGCAGTCCCGTACGCTCGGACCGGGGGCTTATTCCTCTGGGGACAGTTATCCTAACAATGTCGGAGATTTTAAGTTAGAGGCAAATATAGAATACCGGTTTAAACTGTTCTGGCTGTTGGAAGGTGCCTTGTTCCTGGATGCCGGTAATATCTGGAACATTAATAGATATGAAAACCGTCCCGGTGCGCACTTGAACGCTGATTTTTACCAACAGTTGGCGGTGGGTACCGGAATTGGTTTGCGGTTGGATGCCAATTTTTTTCTGCTTCGGTTTGATTTAGGGGTGAAAATGCGTGACCCTTCCTTGCCCCGGGGGCAAAAGTTTGTGTTGTTGAATCATAATGGCGGTTTCCGGGAATCCGTATTTAACATTGCCATAGGCTATCCTTTCTGATTCATTAAATGTTGCGCTTATGCTTTCTATTATTGTCGAGTATATTTCTCTTTTTTTACAGGTAGCTGCGGCTGCTATTGCTATCAGTTTGTTCAAACGGACGAAGTTCAATGCCTCGTGGATATTAATTTCTACCGGTTTTTTATTGATGGCTGTTTCCCGGGTATTTGAACTATGGCCGATGATTTATCCCGAAATGGAAGATCAAATGCAAATTATTCAGCGTTGGCTGGCTTTTATCGTTTCATTGGTATTGCTGACCGGAGTTTTTTATATCCGGAAGATATTCCAGTTTTTGCGTCGGGTGGATGAATTGCGCCGGGAAACGGAGAAAAGGGTTTTGGCCGCTGTCATCAAAACGGAGGAACAGGAACGTCAGCGTTTTGCAAAGGACCTTCATGATGGTTTGGGTCCCTTGCTGAGTGTGATTAAGATGCTGGTTTCCGGCCTTGATGCTAAGAATACGGTGGAAGTGAACGGGAAAATCCGGGGTAATCTCCGGCAGGCTGTGGATGAGGCTATTAGCAGTGTGAGGGATATTTCGGCCAATATCAGTCCCCATATCCTCAACCATTTCGGTTTGAAAGATGCGATAGAGGCTTTTATAAAGCGGTTGCGGCAGTCCGAAAATTTTCACGTCTGTTTTACTACAAACCTGGTAAAAGAACGGTTCGGATATAATGTGGAAGTGGTGCTTTATCGGGTGGTCTGTGAATTGATAAACAATACCTTGAGGCATGCCAATGCCACACAAGTGACCATAGACCTTCAATTGGATGAGGAGGTACTTTATCTGGAATATACAGACAATGGAATCGGTTTTGACCTGGGTACTTTGCCTGCACATGAAGGTATGGGACTGAAAAATATGCGTTACCGCCTGCAATCCGGAAACGGGGATATTGAGATTACAAGCGAACAGGGGAAAGGAATGCGGGCAAATGTATATATGCGGGTGTAAACGCTTTTTATTAAAAAGAAACCCATATCTTTGTTGATAAATCCGACTAAAATAACAGTTCATGGATACCAAATCTTCACAGAAACTGAAAATCTACATCGTTGATGACCACAAATTGTTTCGGGAGGGATTGAAACTTTTATTGTCTAATCAGGAATTTGTGAGGCATATTTACGAGGCTTCCAATGGAAAGGAGTTTATTGAAAACCTTTCATTTGTGGATTGTGACATTGTCCTGATGGATATTGAAATGCCGGAGATGAACGGGATTGAAGCTACCGGGGCTGCTTTGCGCGTGAAGCCGGGGCTGAAAGTGATAGTGCTTTCGATGTATGGGGATGAGCAGTACTATTATAAAATGGTGGATGCCGGCGTGAAAGGATTTGTCTTAAAGAATTCGGGTATTGAAAAAGTGATAGAAGCCATTCATCGGGTTGCTGCGGGAGAAAATTATTTCTCGGAGGAACTTTTGGTTAATATACTGAATCATATGCGGGAAGGGGGAAAACCGGAGCCGGAAGTACCCGATAATGAAATTTCCGGCAGGGAACTGGAGATTCTTTACCATGTTTGTCTGGGGCTTTCTAATCAGGAAATAGCCGATAAACTTTTTATCAGCAAGCGGACAGTGGATAAACACCGGGCAAATTTGCTTAGCAAAACGGGCTGCCGCAATACGGCGGCTTTGGTGATGTATGCCATAAAAAATAAAATGATCAACATATAGTGTTGTTATGGAAGGAATGATATTTGCTGCGGGATTGGGAACACGGTTGCGGCCTTTGACTGATGAGCGTCCTAAAGCGTTGGTGGAACTGAAAGGGAAACCTTTGTTGGCTTACGCGATTGAGAACATGAGAGAGGCAGGCATCCGGCGGATTGTGGTGAATGTGCATCATTTTGCCGGTCAGATAGAAGATTTCCTGAGACATTATCCCTTTCCGGAAGGAGAAATTTTGATTTCAGATGAGCGGGATGGTTTGCTGGATACGGGGGGGGGATTGCGTAAGGCCTCTTCTCTTTTTACGGCGGGAGAAGATGTGTTGGTTCATAATGTCGATATTTTTTCACAAATCAATCTGAAAGACCTTATGGCCTGTCACCGGCAGAGCAAGGCGGATGCCACTTTGGTGGTCAGTCCGTTTTCCGGGGGCAGGGGGCTGAGATTTAATGCGGAAGGTCTGCTGAAAGGATGGGAAAACGTGTCGCTCTGCGAGCGGAAGATTGTAGATGAAGATTTCTGGAGGGCGGAAATTTACAGTTTTTGTGGTGTTCAGGTGATAGGTCCGGAATTCCTGCACCGGATAGAAAGAGAAGGAGCCTTTTCCATTATAGATGAATATCTTTCACAGGCGCGTTTGCATCCCGTCAGGATGTATCTTTATGAAGGCCTTTTCCGGGATTTGGGAACTCCCCGGAGTTTGGGTGAAGTAGAGAAGAATTTTTTATAGAAAGCATCCATTTCCCCGCAACCCTCTTCTGGCTTTTTGCGTTATTAGATAACTTTCTTTTAGTATATTTTTCATATCTTCGGAAAGTGTAAAACGGCAATATGAAGAGAATTCTGAAATATTTGGGGAGGATAACAGGCGCAATTTTCTTGTTGCTTCTTCTTGTCGTTTTTTTGATTTACCTGCCTCCTGTCCAGAAAATGGTTTTTGACAAGGTTCTGGATTATGCTTCTTCTCATTATGGATTGTCGTTGGAAGCAGAGAAGTTTCGGTTGGGATTCCCTTTAAAACTGGAGTTGGAAAATGTTTTTGCGAGGAAGTCCGGGGCAGATACTCTTCTGGCAGCACAATCCCTGAAGGTGAATATCGGATTGAAGAAGATTTTGCGGAGAGAACTCTCGGTTGACGGGTTGGTGCTGAAACAGGCCAGGATGGTTGTGGAGAATGATACAACCGGAATGCGGCTGGACACCAGAATTGGCGAGTTGAGTCTGGAGGCAAGGAGCGTGAATCTGTCCGAAAAAAAAGTAATGGTGGATTATATCCGTCTGCAAGAGGGAGAAGTTGATTTATTTCCCGGGAGCAATTCAGAGCAGGACACCGCTACATCGAAAATACCGGACTGGACATTTGAAATAGACCATATTGATTTAAATCAAATCGCTTACAGGATGGGAAAGGATTCCCTTTCTTTTTTTTATACGGGTTTAAAAGAAGGAAGGGTTACTGAAGGGATTGTTGTGTTGGGAGGCAATGCTGTCAGTGTCGGTTCTGTTTTTGTGTCGGGCGGGTGGTGCCGGATGAGGTCCGGGGAAAAAGTTGCCGGGGACGGACAAGTCTCCTGGACCCCGGAAGTGCCGGCTGTACCCTGGACTATCCGGGCAGGTACCGTACGATTGGAGAATAGTGCATTTCAGATGGAGCGACAGAACCTGCCGCAAACACATTTAGTTCTGGCAGGTATTGGGATTCAGTTGGATAGCATATACAACCGGGGAAGCATAATCAAGGCACTTTTAAAAGACTTGAAAGCCGTGCAGGAAGGGGGAATTGAGGTAACGGCAATGAGGGCTGCGGTTGACCTTGATACTGCTGTCACTGCTTTGCACGGAATGTATGTGCAGACTCCCTATAGCTGGCTTCGCCTCGAGGCTCAAGCGGATACTTCCTTGCAGCATTTGATGGGAAAGATGCCTCTGACTGTTAGTCTGAGTGCCCGTATAGGTATGCAGGATATACTTCCTTTTTATGAGAATATTCCGCTTGTTATCCGGCAGAAAACAATGGGGGTGAATGCTTCTTTTGCTTTGTCCGGTGAACGGATTCAGCTTGGTCAGTTGATTCTGGATATGCCGGGACATTTTAAAGTGACAGGAAACGGGAGGGCTGCTTCCTACCGGCAATTGTCCGGACTACGGGGAAAAGTAGACCTGCGGGCGGAATTGGAGGATATTACTTTTATGCAGGAATACTTGCAAAGGGAGGGGATTCATATTCCCCGGCAGATGAATCTTACCGCTTCCCTGAAAGCCGACCGGGGGGATTTGGCAGCCCGTGCCGATTTGAAATGCAGGCATGGACTGTTACATTTTTCCGGCAATTATCAGATGAAACCAGAGCGTTATGAAGGGGAAATCGAGTGGGCTGATTTCCCGTTATCTTCTTTTTTACCCCGGGATTCCTTAGGCGAAGTGTCTGCCCGCATGCACCTTAAGGGAACAGGTTTTTCCTGGCCTCAGGCGCGGGCGGAAGTTATTGCCCGGATAGATGATTTTTTTTACCGGGGACATTCGTATAACGGTATCGATTTGCAAATGTCTTTGGACCACACCCGTCTTCGCGGTTATCTTGAGTCGAAAGATAGCCTGGCACCAGTAGAACTGCTCTTTCGGGGGGATTCTGTGGAAACGGCCTATCGGATGGATGTCACGGGAAGGATTGATGAAGTGGATTTGGAGGCACTGCACCTGGTGGCGGAACCTTTAAAGGTAGGGATGAACCTGCATGTACAGGCGGAAATGGCGCCTGAGAATGCTTATCATCTGAATTTGTCCCTGGATAGTCTGCGGATGACGGACAGGCAACGTAATTATGCTTTAGGCCGTCTGGAACTGGATATGCAAAGCGATAGGGAGAAGGTCGGGTTGACTCTGACGTCCGGTGACCTGAACCTGAAATTCCGTTCTGATACCGCTTTGATGGGTTTTATTGCCCAGGTTCAGAAAACCGTACAGTTGATGGATGAATTGGTCGGGAAGAAAGAGGTGGATATGAACCGGGTGAAAAAAGAGTTACCTCCTTTTAACTTTTCACTGACGGGAGGCCGGGAGAATGCTGTGGCCGGTTTTTTGAAATCCCGGAATATTGGTTTTAAAAACATTTATTTTGACGCAGTTTCAAGAAGGCGTCAGGGAGTGCGTCTGGGTTTTGAGGCCGAAGCTCCTTATTTCGGAAAAGTCCGCCTGGATTCCGTACAGTTGGGGGCCTGGCAGACAGGGAAGGGATTGGCCTATCATTTGAATGCGCGCAGTTCGGCCGAGAGTTGGAAGGGCTTGTTTAACATCAACCTCACCGGGAGAATACAGGAAAATCAGTTGCGGGTGGAGTTGAAGCAGAAGAACAACCAGGGAGAAACCGGTTTTGATCTGGGGTTGAATCTTACTTTGCTGGATAGTGCTTTTGCTGTCAGTTTCTTTCCGGTAAATCCGATACTGGGGTATAGCCGCTGGATGGTGAATGCCGGTAATAAAATCGTGGTGGGTAAGGATTTGAAAGTCAATGCCGATTTACGTATGGCTTACCGGGATAAGTTGGTCGGGATTCGTTCTCTGGAACCTGAGGAGGACGGAAAAGAACGTTTGCAAATGGAGATTCGGGGGATTCAATTGGAAAATCTGTCCCGCATGCTGCCTTTTATGCCTGAACTGGCCGGTGTCGTGAATACGGATTTGATGTTGTATTTCCGGGAGAATCTGATGGGAGTGGCCGGAGAGGTCGGAGTGCGGGATTTGTATTACCGGGGACAAAGGGTTGGTACCCTGGATTTGGGACTGGAGTATGCCGGAAAGAACCGTTTCACAGAACATGCTGTTGATTTTGAACTGAAAATAGACAGTGTCCGCCGGGCAGTTGCCAAAGGGACATTTTCTACGTCTGAAAACGGAAGTGGTTTAGAGATGGATGTGGATATTCCTTCCCTTCCGTTGTATGTGGCAAATGCCTTTATGCCTTCCGGTATTTTGAAGTTAGGCGGGGAAGTAAACGGCTATCTGCACTTGAGGGGAACCCTGGAGAGGCCTTTACTGAATGGAGAATTGGCCTTTCGCAACGGAAAAGCCAATGTGCTGATGCTTGGCACTACTTTCAGTATGGACTCTGTTCCTTTGAAAGTGCAAGACGGCAAGGTATTGTTTCGCCGCTATCGCTTCCTGGCCCCCAATGGCAGCAGTTTAGCAGTCAACGGAGATATGGCATTGACACCGTTTGACCGTATGGGAATGAACATCACGGTGAAAGCTGCGGATTTTGAAGCGGTGAATGTAAAGAAAAACACCGAATCTCTGGTGTATGGTAAAGCCTATACCGATATTGATATGCAAATTGCCGGTACTTTTTCCGATTTAAGCGTGTCGGGCAACATCAGTTTGCAAGACCGTACGGCGATTGTCTATACTCTTCGGAATTCTGATCCTCAGCTGGCGGAACATAGTGAAGGTTTGGTGCGTTTTGTCTCTTTTCGGGATACTACCCTGAATGAAGCCGACGATTTGACTAACCGTGTCGAAACCGGAAGTTTTTCATTGAGGTTATTGATTGAAATCGGGAGTCAGGTGAGTGCGACCGTTGCCTTGTCGGAGGACGGCAGTAATTACGTTTCCATCCAGGGGGGAGGAAATCTGGTGCTGGTGACAGGCCCTGAAAGCGGTATGACTTTGACGGGAAGATATATCCTTTCCGGCGGTACGGTTGTGTATAATGTCCCTATTGCCGGGAAAAAGGAATTTTCCATCCGGAACGGCAGTTATGTCGAGTGGACCGGTAATGTTGCCAATCCCATTCTGAATATTTCTGCGTCAGAAGCAGTGAAAGCTACGGTGGAAGATGGCGACCGCAACCGTTTGGTGACCTTTGAGTCGATTATCCGCATTCAGAATACCTTGAACCAGCCGGATATCACTTTCGACCTCTCTGCTCCCAACGATATGGTGATTCAGAATCAGCTGAACACTTTTTCAAAAGAGGAAAGAACACGCCAGGCCCTGAACCTGATGATATATAATACTTACACGGCTCCGGGTGCGGCAAAATCACAGGGAGGGAATCAGGTAGCCAACAATGCCTTATATAATTTCGTAGAGAATGAATTGAACAAATATACCCGGAAGGTTGGGCTGACAGTCGGTATGGATTCCTATAATACAGATGAAAATACAGTCCGGACAGATGTTACGTATGAATTTTCGAAACAGTTTTTTAATGACAGGATCCGGATAAAAATCGGAGGCCGGATTTCCACCGATAACAGTGATAATCCTTCCAATAACGGGAATCTGCAGGATAATTTGGTTGATGATATTTCAATAGAATATGTGTTTACCAAAAAAAGGAACCTGTTTCTGAAAGTATTCCGGCATTCTAATTATGAGAGTGTTTTGGACGGAGAGGTTACTCAAACAGGGGTTGGTGTCGTCTGGCGGAAAGATTTTCGTAAATTTAAAGACTTATTTAAAAATAAATACCGCCGTGGGCAGGAAAAAGCGGATGGGGGGATGACAGAAGATACAGAAAATGAGGAAAAGTGATGAAACAAAACTGGAATACAAAGAATAGAAACGCAAACCGGCAGATTACTCCCGGTAAATGGAAACGTTTGTTTCCCTGTTGCTTTCCTATGGTTTGTATTTTTCTGGTAATGTCCTGTTCCACTACCCGGAAACTGACAGAAGGAGAAATACTCTATACCGGAGTGAAAAAAATGAAGATAGAGGTTCCTCAAAAAATGAAATTGACGGGTAACCAGAAATCGGCAGCTACGGGGCCTCTTTCGGTCAAACCGAATAATCCTCTGTATTCCCCTTATATCCGTTCACCTTTTCCGGTTGGGTTATGGGTTTATAATTGGAATATTAAAAAGGAGAAAGGGATAAAATGGTGGTTGTACCGTAAATTGGCCAAGAAACCGGTGCTGATTAGTGATGTACAACCGGAATTGCGGTTGAAAATGGCTGAGAATGCCATGAAGGATTTCGGATTCTTTGGCGTCCGGAGCCGTTACGAAGTTATTCCTAAACGAAATCCCCAAAAAGCCAGAATTAGTTACTGGATGGAATTGCCCGAACCTTTCCGTTACGGGACCATTGAATTGTGGGGATGGAAATCCGAACTGGACAGCATTGTGCGTCCTTTTCTGAAATATATGGGGCTAAAAACCGGAGACCAGTATGATGTGAATCTTTTGAATGAAGGACGGCAGAAGATTTCGGATTTGTTGCGGAATAAAGGATATTACTTTTTTCAGCCCGATTATATAGAGTATCTGGTAGATACGACTGCCGGACAGAAGGTTGCAGATGTCCGTATCGGATTGAAACAAGGCATTCCGGATAATGCTTTTTATCCCTATTCTGTACGGAATGTGGAGGTCGTTTTGAGTGGGAATGATGGTACCGGCCAAATGGATTCTGTTCTGATGGACAGTGTTAAAATTTTATTCCAGCCTCCAGTTACTTTAAAACCCAATGTTTTGTTGAGAACCATTAAAGTGCGGCCGGGGCAGACTTATTCGGCTTTCTTGCAAAGCAGGACCCAGGCCAGTTTTGTTCAGCTGGGGGTTTTTAAATTTGCCAATCTCTCGATTAATGCTCCGGCGACGCCAGGTCCCAAAGTGCTGGATATGCAAATCAATGGTGAGTTTGCTTTGCCTATAGAAACTGAAGTGGAAGTGGATGTTGCCTCCAAATCCAATAACCTTTTAGGACCCGGATTGACCCTGGGGGTTACAAACCGGAATATGTTTAAACGGGCCGAAACCTTTGCCGTACGTCTTACCGGGTCTTACGAGTGGCAGGTCGGTGGTAATAAAAGCACTACAGGAAATACCGGATTAATCAATTCTTATGAATTGGGATTGAATTTTACTCTCTCCGTACCCCGTTTATTGCTTCCTCGTTTTATGAAATCCGGGCGGGATAAACGGGAACAGACGCATTTCCAGATAGGAACCGATTTATTGAACCGGCATAATTATTTCCGGATGGTTTCTTTTTGGGGAAGTGCTACTTATGATTTTAATTCTTCCTACCGGAATTATCATTCCGTTGTCCCCTTTAAATTGAATTATACCTACCTGCTTCGGACTTCCCATGCTTTTGATTCAGTTACTATGCATAATCCTTCGGTGGCCCAAAGTTTCCGGAATCAGTTTATCCCTTCCATGTCCTATACTTATACTTATGACCGGAAAGCCACTTACCGGAATCCGAACCGTTTGTTCTGGCAGACTTCTGTTACACAGGCCGGCAATATCATTTCCGGTATTCAATATCTGGCCGGAAATCATCAGGGAGAAGGGAAGAAAATCCTGAATAACCGTTATTCTCAATTTCTGAAACTGACTTCGGAAGTGATAGGATATAAGACCGTAAACAGGAAAAATCAGCTGGCTATGCGGATTATGGGAGGCATTGGTTATGCCTATGGCAATGCCAAAGTGATGCCGTATAGCGAACAATTCTATATTGGAGGGTCAAATAGCATCCGTGCTTTTCACATCAGGTCGATAGGGCCGGGCAGTTATCATCCGGTGGAAAGTAAATACGCTTACCTCGACCAAACCGGAGATATCAAAATAGAAGGGAATATGGAGTATCGTTTTGAGATATACGAACGGTTTAAAGGAGCTTTGTTTGTAGATGCCGGTAATGTTTGGCTCTTGAAAAAAGAAACACAGCGACCGGGAGGAGAATTCAGGCTGAAAGGTCTGGGAAAAGAAATAGCACTTGGTACTGGTGCAGGAATCCGGTATGATTTTTCTTATATTGTTATCCGGGCAGATTTGGGAATACCTCTCCATGCACCTTATGATACCGGAAAAAGCGGTTATTATAATATTCGGGGAAGTTTTTGGAAAGGACTGGTATTGAACCTGGCTATCGGATATCCTTTTTAAGGGGAATTTGTAGCGCTAAGGGGAATCGAACCCCTGTTTTAAGAATGAGAATCTTACGTCCTAACCCCTAGACGATAGCGCCGTAGTGTCTATTGAAAAAAGCCTGCTTTTGCAGACTTCCATCCTGAGCTGTTAGTGAGATTTGAACTCACGACCTCTTCCTTACCAAGGAAGTGCTCTACCCCTGAGCTATAACAGCATTTGCATCGAATGTTTTCTTTAGGAAAACATCCTATCGAAAAGCGGTACAAATGTAATGCTTTTGTGATACAATACAAATTTTTTGTATTAAATTTTTTTATGTGATGATTTTTCTCTGCTAATATGGGAAAGACATCTTTGTTTATATTTTTTGATATGTATATCTTTGCCCCCTCAAAAAAAAGAATGATTTAAAATGATATTTTCTAAACGAAGAGGAATGATGAAAAGATTTTTTTCTACCGGCCTGTTTGTTTTGGCTGGTATTTTTTTATTGGCGGTCAGTTGTCAGAAAGATAAGGAATTGGCGCCAGAGGGGGAAAAGGATATCAAGGCCTTTCCCGTTACCTTGACAGAGGCAGACTACAATTCGGAAAACACGTATTATTTGCTGAACGACAACGAATCTCCGGATGTTTTTTTTGATGCCGGCCAGCGGAGCTTTTATGTTACTCAGCCGTTGCAAATCCAGATGGACGACGAGCACAACTTTCAACTCCGTTTTTACAGTCCCAGGGCTTTGAGGAATGTAACGATCTGGGCAACTATAGATGGCTATGAGGAAGAGTTCAGGTTTATGTCGCTCGAAAAGGTGATGCCGTTCCAGCAACTTCGGGTACATATTCCTTTTGCTACTAAAGACATGACAGCTTACACCCGTAGCGGGAAAAAGATTCAGATTATGGCAAATCCGCATTTGATGAAAGAGAATATGACATTTACCATTGAATGTAACGACCCTTATTGGAAACGCCTGCAATCCATCCGTTGCAAATGGTATATTGCTTTTGGCAGGTACAGTGATACCCATCAGAACTGGCGGTACAAGATGATGGCGTCACATACGCGTGAAGCTGTGGCAATCGCCCTGAATATGAGTTATATGTTTTCGTCAGAACGGTTTGAAAGGGCATTGCACGATTTCGGTCCCCTGCATAGTGACAATAACAAGACAGTTATTGATAAAAATGCTTTGCTGACAAGAGTGTTGAACCATAGCGGGTTGCTTTTCGGCTACACGACAGGAGTGATGGGCTTGGGCGGTGGAACTACTTTCGGTATACATGAGTCTTGTTATCTGGAACATTATGCCGACGATAGAAGTATTACGGAAACTATTTTCCATGAATTTGCGCATTGTGTGGGCTATGGCCATAACGGAAATATGACATACGAACAAACCGGGCCGGGATGGGTTACCCTGTGCAATAATGTGTATGTTGATTTGTCGCTGGATAAGGAACTTCCCGTTTATTCCCGCCGTTTCATACACACCCGCAGAAATAAAAACAGATATTTCGATGATATATATGTGACTTCAAAACACGTCATTGAAGATCCGGAACTGGATGCTCTGGACGGTGGCTTGTCCCCGTTGCAGGGAAAAACGGACCAGGGAGGAAATGGCGGAGGCCCACTTACATTCAGATTGGACTATACGGATGTGCCCGGAGCTACGGCGGCAACATTTCGGCCTAAAGATGTGTATGTTTACGGAGATACCCTCTATGTTGTGAATGATGCTGATAATCATTATAGTTTAGAAATATTCAATGTGGCATCCGGGAATAAAAAACATGTGGCAAGTATTAGGGAATGGAAGCGGGGAGAGGAGACAGAGAAGTTCTCCGGTCGCCCGAACGGGGTTACCCGGGCCAATGGCAAACTTTTTGTTACTCATGAAAACAGCCGCACAGAGATTTTTGATGCGGCCACTCATCGGTTCTTTACTTGTATTGGCAATGGCGCATGGGGTACGGGACCTTTTCAAACTGTTCACGCTTTTGATGTGTTGCTTTATAAAGGGCTTGTTCTGATTCATGACAAACGCTGTGTCGTTGCTGTGGAAGAGCGGATTCTGGAAGCCGGGAAGGCACCGCGTATATACCTCCGTTTTGAAGGGGTGGGTGAAGCCAGAGGTACTTATGGCATGGCTGTGGACGAACAATCCGGATGGCTCTATGCTGTTCATCCTGCAAAGCGTATAGATGTGTTTGACCTTACCACAATCCGCGAAGGCATGTCCCTCATGCGCATGAGGCAGATGGCTTATAAAAATGTTCCTTATGATCTGGATTTCTGCAACGGAAGACTGTTTGTCAGTTCTGGCGGAGAGGAGAAATTTTGTGAAATTCATCCCGAAACGGGGGATATTCTGAAAAACCATACGGTTATCGGAGACATTACCTTACAATCTCCGGAGAAGTTTTGTATCCGCCGCAATACATTGTTCATTACTGACCGGACCATTAACGGACCGTGTGTTTATGCTATCCCTATGAGTAAATTGAAATAAAATACAGTCGCTTTAAAAAAGAATATGAACATGAAAGTATATATTTATATCCTGCTGATATTGTTTTTAGGCCTGACTATCCGATGTAGTAAAAAAGATGGTCACGTACCTGGTTTCGATGACGGAAAATACAACAGTTTTTGGTATTATTCATATGAAGCTGCCATGTTGCTTGATGCAGAAACTTTGGGTATGGAAACTGCGGAAGATTTTCTTCCTTATACCGTAGCTCATCTGGGAGATACTCTTTTTATTGCAAACACCGGAAAAGCAGGTAACAATTTGCTGATGTTCAGCCAAAAGAAAAAAGAATTATTCGGGGCACTGAAATCGTGGCAGTTCAATGGCGAGGAAAAGACTTTCAGCAGTCAGATAGAGGCTATTGTTCCGGCAGGCAACCGATTGTACGTTGCTGAACGCCAGTCCCGCATTCATGTGTTCCAATTGCCGGACCTGACTTATATTACTTGTATCGGCAACGGGAAATGGTTCGGGCCTGTGTTTCAAGTCCAGGCGCTTGCTGTGAAGGATGGGCTTATCTATGCACGCGATAAAAACGGAAATGTCAGCATTTATAAAGAGTCGGATGTTACGCCGGAAAACTACCAGAAAATACAACGTTACCATCAGGCTTCCAGTAGTGGCAGTCCGGGAAACAATGCTTTTGCACCCCACTATATGCAAGTCAACGCCGCAGGCAATATTCTGCTTACAGACTATGAAAGCAGGAAAATACGTGTACTGAATCCGGCATTGGTCAATGATGATTTCCAGGATGGCACTTCCATTGATGTGGATGACCAGATTCTTTTTTCCGGTTTTAAGCCCAAAACATTTGCCTTATGTGATGAACGTTGGTATGCCACAGGCGATAATAATGCCATCAATATATACGACTGCTGGCAGAAAGAATGGGTGAAAGAGTTGAAAACCATCAAAGGGTATGCGTTCTCCCAACCCGTGCGTATCTATGCGCAGTGTGATTCCGTACTTTGGGTTTCAGACATGCATAATACGAAGCGTACATTGGTTAAAATGGCGGTATATAAGGGAGAGATACGCGAATAATGTTTGTAGTTGCAACTGATTGAATGGATATTTTAAGCCCGTCTGTATCAGCAGACGGGCTTCTTTTTTTGGTAGAAAGTTTGCTGGTGCCTGCCTGGAATGGGGTTGTATGAGTGGAGTGTTTACTTTAATTTATTGTATTCCTTTTCCGTTACCGGTTCAAGCCATTCATTTGATGTATGTTCGCCGGCGATTTCAAAAGCGAGGTGTGAGAACCAACTGTCGGCAGCTGCACCGTGCCAGTGTTTTACACCTGCGGGAATGTGGATGACTGTGCCGGGCAGAATCTCCTGCGCAGGTTTCCCCTCTTCCTGATACCAGCCCCGTCCGGCTATGCCGATAAGCATCTGGCCGCCCCCCTCGGTGGCATGGTGTATATGCCAGTTGTTGCGGCAACCGGGTTCGAAGGTAACATTAGAGAAAGGTATCTGTGTTTCTGATATGCGGGCCAGGTAGCTGTTGCCGGTGAAATATCGGGCATATGCCGTATTGGGCTCGCCGATGGGGAAAATCATTTCCTGTTGAAATGCGGCTTTGGCATCTTCTCCGGTGATGTTTTCTGCCCACACCTTTTTTGCCAGGTTGAACGCGGCCCATGCTTTTGGCCATCCCGCATAGAAGCCAATGTGAGTGATGGTCTCGGCTATTTCTGTTCGGGTGATACCGTTTTCTTTTGCCGATTGTAAATGAAATGTCAGGGAGTTGTCTGTAATGCCCTGGCTGATGAGCGATGTGATGGTTACCAAACTGCGGTCGCGGAGATTCAACAGGTCGTTGCGGCTCCATACCTCTCCGAAAAGGACATCATCGTTGAGTTCCGCGAATTTGGGGGCGAACTCACCGAGTTGGTCGCGCCCTGCCGTCTGTACTATCTTTTTCTGTGCCATAACATGAAGTGTTAACAAACTGAAAATTGTAAATAAAAAAATTCTGTCCATAGTCCGTTACATTATAAATGCTTTTCCTTTTTAGAACCGTGATTTGTTTTTATCTGAAACAAAATTAAAACTGATTGTTTTGATACAGTGTATCAGAATTATAGATAAAATGACCAATTTTATCTATATCGGTGATTCTTTTGTGGCATAACCTGATTTTTCAGAAAAAGAATAACTTTGCCCTATGAGTGAAATAGAACGTATAGATTCCGTACAGCAATACAATGATTATTTCGGGGTGGAAACTCTTCATCCTTTAATGACCGTGATAGACGGAAGTGAAGCCAAGCCGTTGCGTCTGAGCGTTAAATTTTTTTTGATTTTTTGTATATTTATAAAAGACATTGATTGTGGCATTTTGAAATATGGGCGCAGTATATATGATTATCAGCAGGGTACAATGCTTTTCGTGGCTCCGGGACAAATCATGGGTTCGGCAGATGATGACCGGCTACATCAACCCCAGGGCTGGATTGTGGCATTTCATCCGGAATTTTTGCATGGGACTCTCCTGTCTGAGATAATCAGGGAATATTCTTACTTTTCATATAATGCAAACGAAGCATTACACCTTTCCGAACAGGAACGTTGTACCATCATTGAATGTATCACGAAAATCCGGGCCGAGTTGCGGCATCCCGCAGACAAGCATAGCAAGTCACTGATTGTTGACAATTTGAAACTTTTGCTGGATTACTGTGTCCGTTTTTATGACCGTCAGTTTATCACGCGGGAGAAGGCTAACAGCGATGTGCTGGCGCGGTTTGAAGAATTGCTCGACGATTATTTTGCGTCTGATGTCCCTGCTGAAAATGGCTCTCCGACTGTCCAATATTGCGCTGAAAAACTCTGTATGTCGGCAAATTATCTGAGTGATTTGCTGCGAAAGGAAACCGGTTTCTCGGCTTTGAAGCACATCCAGCAAAAGATGGTAGATGTTGCCCGAAACCGCCTTGTCGGCAGCCGGAAGACAATCGGCGAAATTTCCTACGAGCTTGGTTTCCCGTACCCGCAACATTTCAGTCGGTGGTTCAGGAAAATGACCGGTACGTCACCCCATGAATACCGATTGACCAATTAATCGGGAAACTTCTTTTTTATCTCTTCTTGCAGCAAGTTGAGGAAACGGGCGGCATGAGCACCGTCCATCTGTGTGTGGTGGAACTGGAAAGACACGGTCAGTGTGGTCCGGAACAGTCTTTTCTTGTATTTTCCCCAAATCATAAATGGATTGTTAAAAATGCCGCTATACATACCTACCGCTCCGTTTATGTCATATTGAGCGAGCGCTGAAGTGCCGATGACCATACTTTCAGTGAGGTCGTGGTTCTGGCAACTTTCGACTACCTGACGGGTGAGGCGCAGATAGTCGGCGTTAAATGCGGATAGTTCTTTGGAGAAGGGAATATCGCACGAACTGACCTCTCCGGCTTTATTGGCTACAATCGTATTTACGGCCAGGGTGTCGTACTGAATCAACTTATCACCCACGGGAAGCGTATAGAATTCTTTCACCTGGTTGGCCGCCTGTCCGATGCACCAGCACATCAGCATATTAAATTTTAAACCTTTCTTCCGGCTTAACCGCACGAGGCGTGACACGTCAAGCGTCTTGAAGAACGTCACCATCGGCATCGGAGCTTTCATCCACATCTCAAATGCATAGGCACGCGTGGTTTTTCGGGGATCAATTTCTTTCATGGGCTTTTGGGTGTAAGTAATAGGAGAATGTCAAATATAATATTTGTAGGTCTTGTTTGGGGTATAGAACCGATGCAGCATATTATGATATTTGATTATCAGTAGTTTATGGTTTAAAAGATAGACTGCTCAAAAATTTACTTGTTTTTTCGCCGAAAATTGAAGATTTAACGTTTTTAACCTTAGTTTGTCTTCAAACGAAGGGAAAAGAGAAAAATAATCCTCGTTTGCTTTGAAACTTACGGTTCGCAAAGATAAAGCTTATCTGTGATTATTTCGCCGATTATGGATGCAAAATCGTAGATGAGTTCACGGATTTTTTAGCTTATAATTGGGTGGCTTTCGATTTTGGTAGAGCTATTTCTTTTCTTCCCTCTTTTAGTTTTACTTTAATGCGTGTATATATGAATACAGGATAAAGTAAAGTTACTTTTCGTTTGAATGGGCAAACTAATATTAACACAGACACAGCAAGGAGTGTTTGTTAGGCCTGTATAACGAATAGTATTTTATTTCGGAATAGATGTATACGGTGCTTATGAATAATATGATGGCATTTAATTTTGAAATTCTATTCCAAATGGCTATGTCTATGACTAATTATATGGTTTTGATGCGATTTTTCATGTATAATATATCATTAAATAAATAAAAAGTAGCATCTTTGCATATTATATGATGTATTGACATGGCAAAGAATACAATGGGAACTAAGTTGCCCCGAAAATTGGAGCAGAAGATGTCGATTGTAGGAGAACAGATTAAACTGGCTCGCTTACGCAGGAATCTGAGTGTGGCTCAG
>ERZ778513.1106-NODE-1106-length-17766-cov-8.068150_pt1 | contig 17766 bp, 9 predicted proteins | sample MGYA00510345_ERZ778513 | MGnify/ENA primary metagenome ERZ778513 (study PRJEB29527, sample SAMN07138966) | mouse gut metagenome | material: feces | host: mouse | place: China:Nanjing | collected 2016-01-25 ... | reverse complement strand
GTCCGTCTGCTTTATAGCAGGGCCGGCTTTAGCGATTGTTTTTTAACAGCTTCTAAGCGGTTGTCTTTAAACGACCTCTAATTCTCTCTTTGGGCGAGGCCGGTTGAGGTGTGGCTTTTTCTGGGTGCTCAGTCCGGTGGTTCAGAGCAGCATGGGGTCAAATTCGTCGGCCGGAATCGGTTCCGGGGCTTTCAGGGCGTGAATTATGTTTCTGAGGTGTTCAATGTAGCCGGTGATCATTGCGGCTGTCGAGGCCGGGGTGAGGCGGAAGAGTGTGCCGAGATCCGAATTGGTGTGGCTTTTTTTGAAGGTGCGTATGGTGTTGAGGATTTCTTTGGCTTCGTCAAGTGCTTCCTGTCGGTGTCCGGTGCGCACGAGGCTCATCAGGTAGGGGTAGGTGAGTGCCGGGAGGTAGGGCCATTTCATTTTGATGAATTTGTCGCGGTAGACTCTGATGACGTCGTCGAAGCGGAGGGCGAAGTAGGTTATCTCGATCAGGAATGGGATTTCTTCCTGGAATCCTTTGATTTCGTCATAGATGAGGCAGACGGTGGCGGCGGATGCGAACTGGCCGTGGACCACGTGGTTGCGGGCCCACTCTACGGTGTCTTTTTCACTCAGGAGGTCGGAGGCAATGAGGCTGCGCACGTAGGGGGCGGCTTTCTCGCGGTCGAGTACGAGGAGCACGTCGATGGCAAGACGCGAGTCGAGGTGCTGTCCGATGTATCTGGTGAGCATTTCCACGGCTTCGGCCTGCCGGTTGGTCTCCATGAGGGCTGCTGCGAGGGTGGAGACGTCGGTGTCTTCGGCTTCGGCTGATGCAACTATGCGCCGGTAGATGGCGGTCACTGTCTCCGGGTCGCGTTCAAGTCTGTAGAGCGATGCGCCTTTGATGCGCAGGCCCATCATTGATTCGGGGTTTATGGCGAGGGCGTATTCGGCTGACGAGAGGGCTCCTTCATAGTCGTCGTTGTTGATCTGGACTGTGGCGAGTCTTAGCCAGAAGTCGAGGTTGAAGGGTTCGAGCATGGTCAGTTCCTCGAAGAGTCTTGCGGCTGCCGGCAGGTCGTTGTTTTCCTCCAGATGGTCGGCGAATTCATAGAGGAAGGTCTGCGGATAGGAGCATTTTGACTGGATGCGGTCTTTGTTCTGCATCAGCCATGATTCGAGACGCAGTTCCATTGCGTAGTCTGTGAATTGTATGATGCCTTCGTCATCGAAGTCGTCGGTATCGTCGAGTATTTTTTCGAGGGCGCTGATCACTTCTTCGTCACCGACTTCGAGATTGGCGTTGCTGGCGCGGAGGTCAAGGAGCCGGTTGAGGACGCCACCTGTGCCGACGCGTCTGTTGAGCTCGGAAGTCGCTTCTACGTCGCCGAACGAGTAGTAGAGCCAGGCGCGGCGCGTGGCCAGTGCTTCGCTCTTGGGGTAGTGGATGGCTCCGTAGAGAAGTACTTCCATTTTGACGATGTAGTTGTCGTAGTCCGAGGCGTAGTCGAAGATCTCGACGAGGTCGTTTTCGTCGAAAAATGCTTCGGTGTTGCCCCGGCGGACTACTTCTGATTCGAATTCTTCGTAGAGGTCCCGGCGGTCGTTGGGTTCGTCCATTCGGTTAGGGGTGGTTATGTCAGGAGCGTGTTTGACCCCGAAAAAGAGGTTAGACACGCTCCCGGATTGTGGTTGTCAATAGATTATTTCTGAGCTTTTTCCCAGCTGTCTTTAAGCGCTATGGTGCGGTTGAAGATGAGGTTGCCGGGGGTTGAGTCGGGGTCGAGGGTGAAGTAGCCGATGCGCTGGAACTGGAGGGGCAGGCCGGGGGCGGCGATTTCGGCCAGATAGGGCTCGACTTTGATGCCTTCCACTACTTTGAGCGAGTCGGGGTTGAGCAGTTCGCGGAAGTCGCGTTCGGTTTCGGCTCCGGGGTTCTCGACGCTGAAGAGGCGGTCGTAGAGGCGGGCTGTGGCATTGATGGCGTGTGTGGCCGATACCCAATGGAGTGTGCCTTTGACTTTGCGCTGGCTTCCGGGGAGGCCGCTGCGGCTTTCGGGGTCGTAGGTGCAGTAGATTTCCTCGATGTTGCCTTCGGTGTCTTTCTTCACGCCTGTACATTTGATAATATAGGCGCCTTTCATGCGGACTTCGCTGTCAGGGGCGAGGCGGAAGAATTTTTTCGGCGGGTTTTCCATGAAGTCGTCGCGCTCGATGTAGATTTCGCGGCTGAAGGGCATTTCATGGGTGCCGGCTTCGGGTGATTCGGGGTTGTTGTCCATCTCTACGGTTTCGGTCTGGCTTTCGGGGTAGTTGGTGATGACTACTTTGACGGGGTTGATGACGGCCATGCCGCGGGTGGCTACTTTGTTGAGGTCATCGCGCACGGCGTGTTCGAGCAGCGAGATGCTGTTGAGGGCTTCGTATTTGGTGTAGCCGATGGTGTCGATGAAGTTGCGGATGGAGCGCGGGGTGAAGCCTCGGCGGCGCAAACCGGAGATGGTCGGCATGCGGGGGTCGTCCCAGCCGGCTACAAGGCCTTCGTTGACGAGTTGCAGGAGTTTGCGCTTCGACATGACGGTGTAGGTGAGGTTCAGTCGGTTGAATTCGATCTGACGTGGGCAGTAGCTTTCGTCGGCGAGTTCTTTGACGAAGTATTCGTAGAGCGGACGGTGGACCACGAATTCAAGTGTACAGATCGAGTGGGTGACGCCTTCGAAGTAGTCGCTCTGTCCGTGGGCGAAGTCATACATCGGATAGACTTTCCAGGTTGTGCCTGTGCGGTGGTGGGGAGTCTTGATGATGCGATACATGATCGGGTCACGGAAGTGCATGTTGGGGTTGGCCATGTCGATCTTTGCGCGGAGCACACGGGCGCCTTCTTCGAATTCGCCCTGGTTCATGCGGATGAAGAGGTCGAGGTTCTCTTCTACCGAGCGGTTGCGGTAGGGGCTCTCGGTGCCGGGCTGGGTGGGGGTGCCTTTCTGGGCTGCGATTTCTTCGGAGGTCTGGTCGTCGACGTAGGCTTTGCCTTCCTTGATTAGGCGTACGGCGAGGTCGAAGAGCTGGGGGAAATAGTCGGAGGCGTAGTATTCGCGGTCGCCCCAGTCGAAGCCGAGCCAATGGATGTCTTCACGGATGGAGTCGACATATTCCACGTCCTCTTTGACGGGGTTGGTGTCGTCAAAGCGCAGGTTGCATGTGCCACCGAATTTTTCGGCGATTCCGAAGTCCATGCATATTGCCTTGGCATGGCCTATGTGGAGGTAGCCGTTTGGTTCGGGCGGGAAACGGGTGTTGAGCCGGCCGCCGTTTTTGCCGGCCTGAAGATCTTCGAGCACAAGCTGCTCTACAAAGCTGAGTCCCTTGGATTCCTGGGCTGTGGACGGGTTATTATTTTCCATTGTTCTGGCTATATTGTGAGTTTCTGTTCGATTTAAAATGCAAAGTTAGTCAGAATTTTTGTAATTGCATAAAAAATCATGTCACATACGCTGATTCGGCTATGGACTGTAGGGGGCGTAGGGCTTGCGGGGAAACTGTGGGGCGCGGGTGGCGATGGCTGGAGGTGAGGGTTTTCATTGCGGGAGTGACGGTTGAGAGGGTTAGGGGAGCGGGTGATTTTGGTGATGATGATGCAAAGGTAATGCCGTCAGGGCCGCGTTTTGGTGCGATAATGCGGGCGGAGCGAAATTTTTTTATTCCGCCTGCCTGTTCATTGTGCAATCGAGGAAGCCGAAGACTTCGGTGGAAACTTCTCCGAGTATGCCGGCTGTGGAGTTGACTCCGCATTGCACTTTGATGAAGTCGATATAGGCAAGACTCACCGGTCGGCGCGAGGCTGACATGGCGTTTTCGATCTTGAAATAGTTGTAGTTCATGCCGGCATCGGGGTTTTCGGAGTCGGTGAGGCGGTCGCTGCCCATGTTATCGGCATAGCCCCAGTCAAAAGGCTCGTTTGACCATTCGGTTGTGAAAATGGTTCTGGCTTTAAGTCTGGTGCCGCTGAGGGTGTAGCTTCCGGTGTTTTGCCATGAGGGCCATGATGGCATGACGGTCAGGGTTCCGGTGAAATTCCCGCTGTCGGCCCAGGCTATCGGTGAACCTGCGGCGGAAGGGCGGTAGTAGGTGACGGAGTAGTTGTAGAGCGTCTCAGGCTTGTCGGTCTCGCTGCCGCGCAGTTCATACCAGGTGTCGTCGGGCAGTCCGTTGCCGTTTTCGTCCTGCATCACCCAGACTATTCCGGGCTCGTTGCTGGTGCGGAATGAGTTGCCGGCTATGGCAAAGTCGTAGTCGCTGCTGATATTTCTGACGCTGTGGTCGAAACCGACGGTGATGTATCCGCCGAATGCTCCGAGCGAGACGGTCTGGTTGTTGGCGAGGCGCCGCTCGGCTTCGCGGCAGGCTTCGGTGGCGGTTGTCGCGCTGATCTGATGGATGAACTGTCCGGGAGCGGGCCGGAATTCATAGACGGTGACGCGGTCGGCGGAGCTTGATGCAGTGGCCGGGCGGTAGCGGTCGGCTTCGGTGGCCTGGAGGCAGTTGACGCTGACAGATGCCGCGCGGCTGGTGTTTGAGTCTGTGACTTTCAAACTTACGGTAGACAGACCCGGTGAAGAAGGCGTGTATTCGAGGACTGTGCCGTTGGCATCGGCTATCAGACGCCCGTCGATGCTCCATTCATAGCTCGTCGGGCCTATGGTGTCGCGGATGATCGGGGCGAGGCTGACGGTGCGTCCGCTGAGAACCTCGATTTCAGAGCGCGGAAAGCTTACCGACAGGTCCTGGCCGCTTGTGACGTTGATTTTCATTTCCGCAGATCCGCTTCCGTCAGAGTTGCTGACCGTCAGGCGGAGAGTGTAGGAGCCCTCCTTGTCGGCATGGAAGGTGAACACCGTGTCGGAGCTGACAGCAGTATCGTTGAGTTGCCACTCATAGGCGGCCGATTCATCGCCCCCGGTGCTGACTGCAGGAGTGATTGTAAGCTCACGGCCCACGGTGGTCTGCATCTCCGAAGGCAGAGTGACGGTTGGAATCACCATAGAAAGCACATCAATGCGTATCTCTTCACGGGCCGAACCGTTGTCGGCATCAACGCAGAAAGTGAAATAGAACACACCCTCTGTCTGTGACGAAAAACTCAGAGTCAAACCGGAAGCCACGGTCGTTCCGCGGTCGTCGACCCACTTGTAGCGCGGATTGACTGCGTTGGTCACAATGGGCGTGACCGTAAGCTGACGGCCGGTTTTGAGCTCGTAGACGCCGGATTCATTGTCAAACGAAACAGAAATCGGGCTACGGTCAGGCGCCATCAGGTCTTTGTCGGTATTGCAGGCGAAGAGGCTGTTGAGGCAGAGAAAAGATAGGAGGAGGTAAAAGATATTTGATTTCATCGTTAATTGACGGGAATGAAAAATGACTGCAGTGCGGTGACTGGTGATAAACTTATGATTATCGGGAAAATGCTGCCAAAAATACAAAAAAACACCGACAGGAGAAACACAAAAAGAATTAAAGGCCTTAAAGGTCGCCATTGCCACCATAAAACAATTGTCATCAATGCTTGGCTCCCAATATATAATTTAAGGTGTAAAAACAAAATCGCGCAGCGAGAGAATCGCCATAGATAGAGTATTGGAGTAGTGAAAAAATCAGAGCAAGGAAGAGATAAAAATAGAGAACGAAACATGAAGATCAGTCTTGAAAAGAGGTTGAATCGAGTCAGTCAGGACTGTTGGGTGTGTGAAATAGGTTGATTGTTAGTGATTAATCACCTTGCATTGTTCCGGGAAAAGCAGCCGGCAGGAATAATGGCGGATGAATATAGTAAGAGAAATTCGTGTAAATTGCTGCGTGACAGAAGAATAGCCGCTGTCAACGAGAGGTGGAAAATAAAGTAAAAAGAAAAAAGTAAAGAAAAAGCATATTGAAAAGTCGAAAAAATTTGGAGGAATGAAAAAAGATGCTTACCTTTGTCCTCCGAAAAGCCCAGGTGGCGGAATGGTAGACGCGCTCGTTTCAGGTGCGAGTGCTGCGAGGCGTGCAGGTTCGAGTCCTGTTCTGGGCACCCATATTAACCGTAAGTGATTGATTTTCAACACTTACGGTTTTTTAATGCAATTTTTTGTCAACCATTTGTCAACCGAGCTCAAAATTAGGGTCGATTTTACCCCCTCAAATCGAGCTGAATTGAGGTGCATGAACCGAATTTGAATTATTTAACAATTTTTAATAAAGTCCGAGGCGGAGTCTCAAATCTGCCACAAAGGATAGAACGACAAAAGGCCGACACCCTCCCCGATGGTGGATGTCGGTCTTTCCCATTTTTTAATCCTATGTGATACCCCGGCGGTCCAAAAGTTTCTGAACATCGCTGAGACGATAGTGGATTTTGCGCCCCACTTTTACCGGTATGAGTACTTTGGTTCTTGCCCAGTTCCAAAGGGTCGTATGGCAGACGCCAAACTTCTCCATTACCTCTGATTTGGTAAGGAGTTTCTCGGAGTCTTTTTCGGCAGCTACCGGGACTACCTCTTTAATTATTCTTTCAACGAGATGATCTCCCAGAGATACAAGGTCGGAATATTTTACAGTAATGTTGAAATCGTTAATACCGCTTTCAACAAGAGTCGCAATGTCTAACATAATTATTGAGGGGAATCCTGTCGTGATTGTTAGTGGAGCCAGCCCCTTGACAGGTTATAGAGACTGGCTCCCTCAAATTATAATTTAGGTCGTGCCCGGAAGTTGTCCGGTGTGCTGAATGCGTAACCTCCTACCGCAGCTCTATGAGAATTGACATGGTCATGCTGAGAATAGTGATTTGTAGGCTCTGCTACCATAGACTCTTTTGAGCCGTTGGTCTGCACGGGAGCTTCCACGGTGTTGACCTGCTTGTTCTCCTCGCCGTCCTGTTCCTCTTTCTTGGGAGCGAGGGCAGCGGTGATTTTGCGGTCGAGGGCGGCGAGGTCGGATTTAAGTTGCTTTAACTCATCTTCCTTGCCCCACGATTTGGTGACGATGGCTTCGAGCTGGGGAACGTCGGCTTTGAGTTTGGCTGTCCTTTCCTCATACTGGGCGATGATGCCGGGTATCTTCTCCAGAGCGTTGACGAAGTTCATGCAGGCGGCATGGGTGTCGCTCATGGCGATGAAGCCGTTGTTGAACTTATATTTGTAGTTGCCTTCGACCACAAAGCGGTTCTGAACGGTCTCCTTGCCGTCAACAAGGTTGCGCTCCGAGATGATACTGATGGGGAAGCCATAGACTTCTCCGATACGTTTGTACTGTCCGTGCGTGTCGGTTTTCATTGCCAGACCTTGCAGGTGAACGCCCATGTTCTGCTCATCTTTGAGGTGGCAGGTGTCGATCGTGAGATTGTTGACGGGGTTGCCGTCTTTGTCCCGCTGAACGACCGACTGATACCGGGCTGCATCCTCTTTCATCCTTCCGATTGCCGCCTCATTGTTGGCAATGTCGTGGCTGATGGTCTGGAGCCTGAACTTGGAATCGGCTATACCCTTATTATGAGCCTTGCGCTCACTCTCCAGTGAGGCAATGCGCTTTTCAAGTTTCGCTTTTTCCAAAAGGTCAGTGTTACCGCTGAGAATAGCCATGTACTCCGAGAAGTTCATGCCGTTCTTCTCATCCATCGCACCCTCGTCGATGGTTCTCGCTCCGAGTGCGCCGGATTTGAGCTGGTCGATGAATGTCGCCTTGCAATGAAGAAGATTGAACTTGTAGGAGTCCAACGATTTCTCCACAGCATAGATGATAACATCCACCTTATTGTCAGCATACAACTTGGCAATCTCGTTGCCGGCTCTAACTGCCCGACCATCACGTTGTTGCAGGTCGCTTGGTCTCCAGGGTGTATCGAGGTGATGGACCGCGACACACCGCTGTTGGGCATTGACTCCGGTACCCAACATAGTGGTCGAACCGAACAGTACACGAACATCTCCGCTATTCATAGCCTCGATGACAGCCTTTCTTGACCTTTCGGTTTTACATTCCTGAATGAAACGTATCTCATGGGGCGGGATACCATAATCCTCAATCAGCTTGCGCTTGATTTCGGTATAGACATTCCACTCGCCCGGTTTATAAGTCCCGAGGTCGGAAAATACAAACTGTGTGCCTTTCTGAGCATCATACTTGCGATGGTATTCAGCAATCATCCTGGCACAATGGCTCGCCTTGTTGTTCGGATCATCCTCAGCATTGAGGTCAATCATTCGCATATCAAGAGCCATCTTGCGGGCATAGTCCGTAGCGATGAGCATCTTCGCCTTTTCTTCCGTCTCCGACAACGGAGCGCGTCCGAGAATCGTGGCGTCGCCACTCTCGGCAAACTTCATCAGTTTCTCAATGAAAGCCTCCTGCGCCGGTGTCGGCGGGATATTATGGAGAATCTCATGCTTCTCTGGTCGGTCAACTCCCACGTCCTCCGCGGTTCTATAATCGGTAATCTCGTTGTAGAAAGCCGCCAACTCGGGGACTTTGATGAAATAGCGGAAACGCTCCTTTGCCACAATGTGATTTGTCACATTGAACTCGAAGTCGGTGGTTTTCTTAGCGAAAATTGCCGCCCACGCATCAAAACATCGAATGTCCTGACGCTCCAGCTCATTGGGTCGGAGATACTTGAACAGAAGATACAATTCAGTAAGCGAGTTGCTGATTGTAGTACCCGACAGGAATGTCGCTCCGAGGTCTTTGCCTGTACGCTCCTGAATGGTGCGTATGGCATACAGCAGATTGAGTGCCCTCTGGCTACCCTCACTGTTGCCGAGACCTGCGACGCGGTCATGTCTTGTGTTGAACATGAGGTTCTTAAACTGATGTGACTCATCCACAAAGATATGGTCGATACCCATCTGCTTGAAGTCAACGACATTGTCGCGATTCTGGTCCATCTGATACTGAATGGTCGCTATCTTGGCAGTAAGGTTCTCCTTGCGCTTGATAAGACCTTTGAGCATACCGCGACTGATGTCGTGGCCCTGCTGTTTCAGAACTTCGAGGTTCTCCTCAACCGTGTCAAGCTCCGCCTGAAGGATTTGCTGCTGCATCTCCGGTGACTGAGGTATCTTCCCAAACTGGTCATGAGACATAATCACACAGTCATAGTCGTTGTTCTTGATCTGGTTGAAGAAATTGACGCGGTTGTCTGCCTTGAAACTCTTTTCATCGGCAAACAATATCCGGGCATTGGGGTAAGCCGACTGATAGGTCATGGCAATCTCGGCGATGTTGGCTTTCAGACCGATAATCATCGGTTTGTGAGCCAGTCCGAGACGCTTCATTTCATGTGCTGCAATGCACATTATCAGCGTTTTACCCGTCCCCACTTCGTGGTCGCATATTCCGCCGCCGTTCTGTTTCAGCATCCATATACAGTCTTTCTGAGACTGGTAAATTGAGTTGATTCCATAGCGGTCTCCCAATATTTTCATATTGAGGTCAGGAAAAGTTTGATGGCTGCCGTCATATTGCGGGCGCACAAAGCAATTAAACTTGTCATTGTAAAGGTCAACGAGTTTTTCCTTGAACTCAGGCGACTGTGCTTCGAGCCAGTCGCTGAATCCGTTTCGTATCTCGTCAATCTTGGTATTGGCAAGCTGAATCGCCTCGTTGTCCGGCACCTTTATGTCGTTGCCGTTGTCATCCTTACCTGCCGACTTCTTGATGTCGGGGACGGTATTGTGGAGAGCGTGTCTAAGAAGATTCATACCGTCGTAGGTACGGTAATAGCCTCTGACGCAGAACTCCTCCCAGATGGTCATGTTCTTTCTCGATGCCTCCGCCGAATACTCATCCATAGAAGATGAATAGGCAATCTTCACATCGGTATGGAACAGATATGACATATAGGCGGAGTAGATACCCGTTGGAATCCATCGCTCACCAAAGTTGAAATCCAGCTCATCAAACTCGATACGGCGGGGTCGGGCTTCCTCCAGTGCTTTGAGGGAGTCCTTCGACATGGCGATGAACGGCTCGATGCCGTCATATCCGGGGAAATCCTTGATACGTTCTTCCTCACGGTCAATCCATGAACGGACAGCATCGGCTTTGGCAACTACATTGCCGGCGATGAAGCGGTCTTTAATCTCGTAGTTCTCCACAAGCGGATTATAGAAGATGTGTCCTTCAAGACTTTCGGTGATTGCATCTTCATTCATATCCACCAGCGACGACATATATTCGAGATTGACCTCGCCGTACTTGTTGAGCGATGCGGTCAGTGCCTCCATAGGAGTATCAACAGATGTAACCTCGTCAATGGCGAATGAAACCGGATGGTCGAAAATATCAGCCTTTACGAACTGACCGTTCTCGCCTCGTTCCAGAGCAAGGGCGTCACGACCGTTGGCGTCCATGAGAATAAACTTTACATTCTGTTTCTCATTGAGGTTGCCATACTTCTCCACGAACTCATCATAATACTGATTGAGGTGTTCGCGCAGATGCTCCGACGGCTCATGGGTCTCAGCCTCATAGTTGTAGAGCTGCTGATAGGTCTCCGACAGCGTTACATACAACATGGCGCGTTTCGCCTGTTCCGGTTTGAGGGACAGCGGATTGAACGTGGCACCGTTCTTGCGGACTTCCGAAAGGAAACCGACAAGACCGTTCTGAACGACCATACTGCCATTGTGGTGGAAGAACTGAATTACCTCCGAGAAAGGACGGGGAGACATATCAACCTCGACAGGCTCTGCTTTTACAGTAGAGCGTTGTCCAGGTACGAAATCTCCTTCAGTACGCTGGATTGTGGTGCCTCCTTCTGTAATGGTCTCGCCATTGGCGGCGGCTTGTTTTGCCGCCTCTTCTGCCTCACGTTCCAGACGCATTTCCTCCAACTGACGGTGGGCAATCGACATCATGGTTTCGTAAAAACCGTTGATAGGCGGATTGTCCTCCCAGTTCAAAGAACCGTAAAATTCCAGCTCTTTTTCAGTGAGCGGACGGAATTTCTTTACCGGAATGTCCTTGACCTCCACCCTTGGCTTCGGCTTGGGAGCATCTTCTGCCTGTTTGGGCTGAGGACGTGGCTTGCCGATAGGCTCCAACTCACCGAAAAGGTTATAGGCAAATAGTCGCGGGTCGGGATTATCGTTGTAATCCGGGCGACCATCAGTTTCTATCTCCTTTGCAGGTTCTGGCGTATGAGGTTCTGCTGGAGCAGGTTCCGGCTTTGATTCCACCTTGCTCTGCTCCTGTGGAGTGACGACCTCAACGACCTTCATCTGCTGACTGTTGTCTTTTGATTGCTCACAAAGAGCCACTTGTTTGCCGGCAGCAATCAGTTTCGGGAGATAGTTGTCGAGCGCGTGATGCGGAAATCCGGCCAGTTCAATGGTATCAGCTTTCCCGTTCATCCTTCTAGTAAGGGTTATACCCAGGATCTCGGAAGCGACCACCGCATCTTTGCCGAATGTTTCGTAAAAATCGCCGATTCTGAAAAGTACCAGAGCTTCGGGGTGTTCACCCTTTATCTCCTTGAACTGAGCAATCAGGGGCGTCTCCGCCACTCTCGATGTTTTGGGAGTTGGTTTTGGAGCCTCTGCTTTCTTTTCATGTGTTCTTTTCAGTCTCGGGTCTTCCAACTGCTCACAGATAGCCACGCGACGACCGGCCCGCACAAGTTTGGGCAGATAGGTATCGAGAGCATGGTGCGGAAATCCCGCTAACTCTATGCGGCTGTCAACACCGCTCTGGCGGTGCGTCAGGGTCAGACCTAAAATCTCCGAGGCATCGACGGCATCTTTGCCGAATGTCTCATAGAAATCGCCGGCACGGAACAGAAGAATTGCATCGGGATGTTTCTTTTTCATCTCCCGGTACTGCTGGAGCAACGGCTCATTCCTCTGCTCAATTTTGTCGGCAAGAGGCTTTTCTTTCGGAGTCTCCTCCTTTACCTCCGGTTTGGGCGTGGGCGGTTCCGGCTTGACAGGGTCAGGCGTCGGCGGTTTGATACCGTTGGAATTATACAGTTCCAAATTAAGACGCAAGTGCAAAGACTCATCGAGAGCCTTGCGCAAATCATCGGCTATGCCATCGACACCGCCGTCGTGGTGATATACGATAGCGGGTTTGCCATACTGGTCAGTGCCTACCTTTGCATCGGTACATATAACATTCTGTGTGAAAGCCTGAAAATACTTGTTGCCCGGGACTTTGGTGCCACGATCAACAACCGACTGAATGAAAAATTCCTCATCCGCCGACAATGATTTCTTTCCGGTATGCTTCTGCAATATTATGAGGTCGCTACCCACATCAGTTCCGGCATTGTCGGAGAAGGTGTTGTTCGGTAAACGCAATGCCGCCACAAGGTCAGCACGTTTTACCAGCTCCATTCTTACGAAGGGACTGGCGGCGTTCATCACACCCTGCGAAGTGATAAAGACGATAAGACCGCCTTCTCTCACTTGATCGAGACCTTTGAGAAAGAAATAATTGTGCAACGACTTGGAAGCCTGACGATAGCCAATCTCCTTGCTCACGGCATAAGCCGGGTCTGCAACCGCAAAATCACCAAAGGGAACATTTGAGGCTGCGACATCAAAGTATCCGTTGAAGTCACGTTCTATCTTCTCAAAGCCCTCGATGCGGGTCAGAATAGACGGGTGCAGGGCTGACAGGATTTTACCCGTCAGCAAATCCTTCTCATACGCGAGCACCTCTGCACCGGGGTATCTGTCATTACGCAGAAACGAATCAATGAAAGCACCCTGACCGGCAGAGGGTTCAAGAAAACTTTTTATCTCTACACCGGAGTATTTCAGTGCATCGGAAATGGCATCCACAATGCGGTGGTCGGTGTAGAACGCTGTCATCACTGAGACTTTCAGCGAATCCATATAATCCTTGAACTCCCTGTCATCGTGGCTGTAATCATGAATCAGCCGGCGCAGTTCCACCGTAGGAGCAAACAGTTCAATGTCGGACTTACTCCACTTCGCGGCATCAGACAGCTCGTTGGCGTCGTTCAGGATACACTTCAACCCGCCGAATCCGGCATACTTGCGCAGCACTGCAATTTCTTCGGCAGTCTGCGCCCCGCGACCTTTGACACCGAGACTAAACGCCATACGTATAGCCTCGATGTTGTCGCGCATTACTTGAAGGCGGTTATAACTCATAGCCGTCAAGTATTTCAGAGATTGTACCGAGCAGTTCAGTCAGCATGGGTTGATGAGTTTCCCTGCTGAGGAAATCGCCGTTCACCTCGTAATGGTCGAGAATGTCCTTGACCGGTTTCAGTCTGAGAAGGTGGACGGTAAAATCGGGCCAATAAGGTTCGGGGAGCCGGAGCCACATATTTTCCTCGACCACATTATATATAATGTCATATCGGGAAACGTAAAGCCCCTCAAGGAGTGTTCGCATCGCCATTTCTTCGGCGTATGGCACGGATTTACCCTCCAGCCGAAGTGTCACAAACTTATCATAGGCATCTTCAACACGCTGTTCTATGAATTTTTTATTATTACGTTGCGGGAAATAGTGGTCACGCAAATGACCTTGGAGATAGACGCGGTAATCGTCCATCTCCCTTGATTCAACATTTTGTTTCATTGGGAATTCGGGATTAGTGGTTTACCGGCGTCCTCGGTGTGTGTATGATGTATGTGTGTGAAAAAAGGACATCGGGATCCCTCCCGATGTCCAACCACTAAATCCACGTCAAAAATGAAACAAAAACATTATGACGTTGAATTAGTGCAAAGTTAATAAAAACTTTTGGACTATCGGGTAGGATTAACTGTTTTATAGCTGATTCAGGCGGTTTTAGCCTTGCGATTAGACTTCTTTTTCTTGGATTTGACCGATGTGAATGCGTCGAGGACTCTCTTGACGATCATGTTGTAGAGCTTTTCCTCATCGCGTGTAAGGTCGGTAGGATGAAGACCGGTGGTAACGATGCCGTGACCATTAAATATGGTCTCACCGTTGCGGAAGTTGTGGCGACGGCTCAGTTTCTGATAGCGTTTCACCTTCTTGCCCCACTTGGTATTGTAGGTCAGAACCTGCTTGTTGTGCAGCATAAGCTTCCAGACATCGTTGGGTATCGTGTTCTGCAAGGTGAAAGGATACGAAATCATTTTCTTGACGTAGAGCATCATGGCGGTCTGAACAGTCTTCTCATGCGTGAAGTCAAGTTCCGTTGCCGCATCTACGAGAAGCCCGGTAAGGTTGTAGAGTGCCTTGTGAGGAGTGAAAACAACCATTCGGTTATCAACGATGCGTGAATCAGAGTCATGGTACACTTCAATACCATACTGGTCTTCAACCTTTTCTGCTATATCGTCGGATAATTCATCGACAATGTATGCACCCACCTTATCCTTGTCGGATTTTGTCAGCTTAACAAGGTGGTTGTAGATGGAGTCAGAGAGCCACTTCTCATATCGCTCTGTGTCGATTTTGCCCTTTACGATTGCATTGACAATCGCACCCTTTGTCATGATGGGCAACCATGCACGACGCACATTCTTGGGGATGGCGAAAAAATAGTACAGGCTGAGGAACGCGAGATCACCCTCTACGTCAGGAATCATCGCATTGATGATTGTCTCGCTCTTTTTCCAAAGGGCTTTGATGGTTTCGAGCTGACGCTTGTCATGCTCCGATTTGTTGTACCCTACGAGCTCATCAAAATTGCGCATTGTGAACTCGAAATTGTGGGCGAATACCAGACGGCAATCCATGTCTGTTGAAAGCACGAAGCTCTCTTCGGGTTTGAACGTGGCTTCGATAACGTGGCCACCTGTCCATGTTACGGCATATCCGTTTCCGAGATAATAGCCGTCATGCTTCTCATTTGCGCCGATTGCCTTGGCGATTGTGTCTGCCGCAAACTGATGGTCTGTTACGACAGTGATAAGATTATTTCTTGTCATATTATTTTTTTGTTTAATATTTTTTTGGATGGATTCAGTGGTTTCAGAGAGAAAAAGCGTCGGGAGTTCCGGACCTCCCTCAGCTATTTTATCCGGATTGCGTCAGCCTCGGGTCACATTCTTGGTCCTTTGGGCTTGCGCTGCTGCTCCTGTTGAGCCTTGTTCTTAGGCTCAGTCTGATACTTCTGGAGCGGTTCGGCGACGTGTTTTGTCGCCTCGTTGGTCAAACCGTCGTTGTTGACCGCCTTCTGAGTCTGTGACTCGCTGGCAACCTTGACGCGCGGGTCGTTGAGCGATGTTGTGGGACGCTGCTTCTCGGGATTGAACTGGAGATAAACCGTACATGGCTGACCTTTCTTGTCCACCATGTTTGTCATTTCCACGACTTTTCCGGCGGCATAATCAGCCTGCTGCTGGGGAGTCATCGGAACACCTGCCCATTTGGTAATAGGCTTTATCTGCCCGTCCTTTGTGAGCCACGAAGACTGCTGCTGACCGTTGGACTGCTGTTGCTGTTCCTTCTGCTCCATGCGGCGGGCGGCGCCGGGGACAAATTCGACACCCTTGCGGTCTGCCGAGACCTGAAGCACCACATTGTAGGTCTTGCCGTTTTTGTCGGAGATTTCTTTCGGAGGAAGTGCCTTGCCGTCTTTGAGTTGCATTATTTCGGCGGTGGTCAGCTTTGTCTGCCCGATGGTGTCGCGGATGAAAACATCCTTGACCGGTACAGATACCACCTCGTTGGTCAGGCGGTCGATGCTGACATAGGATGGAACTTTATTGCCGTTCTTGTCGGTAAGTTCCACGACCTTACCGAGATTGCCGGTCTCGCGCAGGGCGGCCTTTTCTTCCTTGGAGAACTCGTAGCCCTCGAACTTCTGGTCGAGCTTCGGCTCGCGGTGGATGAAGTGAGGAACGATTTTTACGTTGCCGTCAGGATCAGTGCGGAATGAGAGGCGAGCGTCGATGGAGAATTTCTCTCCGGCGAAAGTCGGTGTTACTATTACGAGTTTCGACTTGCGGTTGTAAAGCATCTCCTTCAGGTCTCCGCTCTTTTCCAGAGCGTCACGGTCGATGCCCCATTTCTCTTTGAGATTTGCCCAGTCGATTTTGCTCTCGTCGATTGCCGAGTGCTTTACTTCCTTTTCGGGAGCCTGAGCGTTGTTTGGGGCGGTTTCCTGCTGGGATTGCTCTTTTGATGTCGTAGTCTCCTGCGGCTGTTCGACTTTATGATCTGCTGTGGGAAGCTCGACCTTGTTGTTTTTGAGCATTTCGGCATTAGCCTCAGGGTCTTTGGCAAGGTCGCCGATTACGGTGCCGACTGTGTCATAGCGGTCGGCTGGAACCCGAAAGAAACCGAAGGTTGTGGGGTTCTGGCACTGACGAACAAAGTTCGACAAGAACGCTTCGATAGGATTCTGACCCTTCTGGAATTTTACGAGGTCAGAGAGTTTCGCCGACTTTACATCGGTCATCTTGGGGGTACCGTCCTCATTGAGTCCGGTCACTGCACCTACTTCGCCGGTCTCATTGTTACGGGCGATAAGGACTTCTTCTAATTTCTGGTCTTGTGCCATAAATATAAAAGTGTTTGGGGTTAGAAACTTGTGCCGTTGCCGACACGATAATTATTGTGTATGTGTGTTGTGTGTTCTTAGGCGTTTCTGGAAGCGAACAGTTCCATTACATCGGCTTTGCGATAGTTTATCTTGCAATTTCTACCTTCCCCCGTTCTGTATCCGGTGATAATACCAGCCTTGCGGTAGTTATACATTGTGCGACGGGAGACATGGTAATGCTCGCATACCTGTTGTTCAGTCCATGTATCTTCATCCGGATCGAGGATGCCGAATCCTTCAAAAGCATCTTTAATAGACTTGGTCACGAAGTCGATTTTGGCGTGAACTCCGTTTTTTACATTCAGCACCTCTTCTTTCAGCTCAGAGATCATACGGCAGATTGTCGCAAACTCTTTTGAGGTGAGGCGTTGGGGTGTTTTTGTTTCCATTTTATTATTCGGATTTAGTGTTTTACGCCACGAATTTAGAAATTGCTTCTGGAGCCGATTAGGAACTACCTCGGGAACTACCCTGTTGATTTAATGTTATTTAACATCTTCCGTAGCATAAAATTCAGGCATAACTTTAGCTGCCTCAGAAACTTATGAATCTGAAGTGGGAAAATGAGAAATTCCAATTTTTTTGAGGGAAGTGTGGTCGTACCAGACCGGGGATTGTCTCCAATGAGATTTCCCACTTGCCGCTTGGATATGTTTACCATTCCGCTGCGACTACTCGACTTCGTGTCGGTTTCGATAGTGAAACAACCGCACCCGGGCAGTTTGTTTTAGGCAAATTTCAAAGTTGGGAAATGTTGAGAAGAATCTCGGAAATATTGGGAAACAACTGATTATTAGCAATATGCCAAGAGGAATGTTTTGAAAAGGCACTATCGAAAGTGATGAGAGGCGGAGCGGTCCTCCGAGTTATCGGCGTTATGCCGTCAAAAGGTGACGGTGCAGGCACTGACACCCATTGACAGCATCACGCCTATGGGCAATGCTGAACACCGACAACGGCCATCGCCTCATGGCGGTCATCGGAGACGCTGACCTAAGCCATAAGACTTAATGGCTGTTGTCCGTGTTCCGGGACGCATTGCCTTATAAGGACTTTTACGACCGCTCCGCCACTCATCACTTATTTGCAGCCACCTGTCGACGACTATGCCGATTTGCTCGTACCTCACTGCATTGGCATAGACTTCGCCTTAATGGGGCTGCCCGTTTCCCTTTTTGTTTTTCAGTGATTCATAGTCCATCGGCAATAGAAGGATTGCCGACAGATATGCCGCTTTGTGCCGT
>ERZ778513.1098-NODE-1098-length-17819-cov-5.934981_pt1 | contig 17819 bp, 10 predicted proteins | sample MGYA00510345_ERZ778513 | MGnify/ENA primary metagenome ERZ778513 (study PRJEB29527, sample SAMN07138966) | mouse gut metagenome | material: feces | host: mouse | place: China:Nanjing | collected 2016-01-25 ... | reverse complement strand
ACACGCGCAGCCGGCGAAGAGCCGGACGGCTATCCTTTCGGCTTTGTGGCGCCATCATCCCGGTATGAGAACATCAGCTCTCTGAGGATAATAATCGTGCGCCCCGACAATTCTGTAGAACATAACCGTATCGAGACATTTTCTGACCTAAATCCCCAACCGGGAGAGCTATACGGCGACTTCCTTTTCAAGGTAAAAATCGGTGACAACGACACCGTCAACAGCGAGATAAAACGCATTTACCTAATCGCGAACGAGAAGTCTATCATTCCGGCCATCGACTTCACAAACGGGAATTTCGCTGTCGGAGCCACCCTTACTCCTGAAGAGATGGCCTCCCTGACCGCATACCGGCCTTGGTCTTCAGGCAACATTGAAGGAAAGACCGACTACGCATCCCCGTATATCGACAACGAGAATGCAGACGAAGAGGAGAAACGATATGTGCCTATGACGGAATACTTCGATGTGACTGTCTCTCGCGACAGAGAAGCGCCAGATGCCGTCACTGTGCAGGAGGAAACTCTATTCATCACACGCAATCTTGTGAAATTCGTGTTCGAGTTCAGCAAAGACAGCTACGTGCCTTACGAAAGCATCAAAGTGAAGGGCATAACCTTCAGCAAGTTGATGCAGAAGGAGTTCCTGATGCCTAACAACCTATTCTACAAGCCGGCTAAATATAGAGACGACGGCTCTGTGGACTCTTCCAATGAACGGGTGGTCACATCGTTCGTCACTCCCGGCATGGCCGGCAACCAACTGCGGCCATTCCGTTTCTCTCCCGACAATTTCGGGATATCAGGCTCCGGGAAAGATGAACCTGAGTATAAAGCCTCCTATCTGCCTCAGATATATTTCTGTGAGACCGACCTCACAAACAACGGCGACAACGACACATATGCCATCGACCTTGAGCTGGAATGCAACGACAAAGACCACACAATCATAAAATATGAGAACCTGTCTTTACCGAACCTCCCGGCCCTGCCACGCAACACTGTGGTGAAACTATCTTTCACATTAAGTCGGGCGGCAATCAAATGCCGGGTCGACCTGTTGCCATATACCGGCGTATTCCTGAACCCGATATTCGGGATAGACAGATAATTATGAAAATCCGCATCATGAGCAAAATCAACATATTATACGCTGCCATATCCGCGCTCATCCTTCTCCTTCCGGGATGCAAGGATGACACCCTATTCAACGAATATTATTTTGGAGAGGGAGAGGGACGCATTTCCGCCTCTGTCACCTTTTCCGACATCCCGGTCAGCCTTGCAACGAGGGGTGTCGAAGGGGGCATGCCCGGGGATACCATCGAAGATATCAAATCTTTATGTGTGCTTGTCTACAACTCCAAAGGGAATTTCATAAAAAAATATTCCAGACATGACGGAGTGAACGAGTTTTCTGACTACAAATCGGAAACTGTAGAACAGACATCTCCTTCTGATGCTGTAAACGGCGACAAGGAGCATCAGGCACAGACAAGCACCGTCAGGGTGACGTTCTCTTTGGGAAACCCTGAAGAGACGCTTCCATATGGGATATACCATATGTACGCGGTGGCCAATATGGGCGACCTCTCAGGCAAAGATTACCAGACTGAGGAGAGCCTTAAAAAAATTATCCTGAAATGGGACTCGGAACATATCGCCGCCAACAACCAGATGTTCGGATATTTCACCAACACCGGCAAAGAGAAATCCGAAGGGTTCGGCCCGGAGAATGTCATTGTAAAAGAGAAGACGGTGACAGTACATTCCTGGATAAAGCGTGCCGTGTCTAAGGTGACAATTGCATTCGACGGGCGCAACCTGAAAGAAAACGTCAACATCTACCTCAAGTCGGCAAAAATCATAGACATTCCCGATGAATGTTTCTTAGGCGCAACAAATCCCGGGAAACCTGACTCGGAGATTAGTTTCGCACCTCAGACACAGGAGTTCATATATGGGAAAGGAGAAAACTACGACGACAATTGGGAGGCGCATATCTCAAGCGGGAACCCTGTATACGGAGCCAACACGGAAATTCTCGACGACTCATCCAAAACTTTCGACGAAAAACTGTCGGCCCAGCATCAAGCCGACACCCAGGCTTTCTATTTCTTCGAGAATATGCAGGGCACGGGAATCGAAGGCACCGAATCCGACAAACGTCAGCAGGTGAAGCCGGAAGACAAAGAGAACGGTGTGACCTCTTATCCCGACGGCACCAAACCGGACAACAAGGCTTGGAAGGACGCAAAGAAATACGGGACTTATATCGAGGTGAAAGCATACTACATATCCACAAATCCCGGCGACTACACTCGCGGGGAAATAACCTACAGGTTCATGCTCGGAAAGGATATCGAACTCGACTATAACGCCCAACGTAATTACCACTACAAACTGACTCTGTGCTTCAACGGATATGCAAACGATGTGGACTGGCATATCGACTACAGGAAGGAAACCCGCGAAATCCAGAACCCGAACCCTTACTACATATCCTATCTCTACAACCACAGCATGATGATGCCGCTGCAAGTCAACACCGGAACTGCAACCATCACCAAGATTGAGGCCGAGATTCTGGAGAACGGATGGAGCCCGCTGGACGGCTCTCCTTCCGCGACATCAATTCCGGGGAACAATCAGTACAGCCTGTTCTGGGCCGGAAATGGCGTGACCGACTCGAAAGCACATCGCTACAACGGTTTTCTCTCTTTGCGTCCCACCAAGGACATCGTAATCACTGCAGAAAAACCGTTCACAATGAGCAGTAACCAATCTTACTATGATTCCCATAACCGTGGCAACGTGACATACGAGGGAGCCGACGTGGCGGTAAGCTCTGAGGACTTTTCAATAGAGGACGCTCTGCGTGCCGGGAAACCACACATATCGCATGGCAAAAAAGAGGGCTATAATGTATATGACGTCCACATCCCGATGTGGACACGCGCAAAGCAGCTCATAAAACAGACGGCATATACCGGCAACAACCCGTATGTGGCATATATGAGGGAAGCCAAGGTAAAAATAACAATTACCCTGAGCGACGGGAAAACCCTCACCACCGGCATCCGGACTGACGGGGAGGACATAAATGAGGAGCCTATCTCAATACGTCAGGTGAGACGTGTTGTCAACCCCAAAGGTGTGTGGCGAAGCGGAGGTGAAAGTGCTCCGTTCCATGTCGTGCTGAAGATTCTCCCCAACGAAGAAGCCACTGAATTTGAGCCTCTTCCTTCCGACGGGCCTTGGAGGGCATATGTCATGCGCGACAGTAAGAGAGGCGACTCAGGCCAAGACGGATGCATATCTCTTTCAGGAAGCGAAAATACAGATACCGGCCAAATCACAGTGACTGACAAAAACGGAGTGACAGGCACATACCAGACGATCGAAGGTAAAAACGGCTCCAATATAGATTTCCATATCAAATTCAACGGCACCACGAGCGATGACAATCCCAACTATGCCATCATAAGGGTAGAATATAACAACTATTCATGCTATCACCTGATTTTCGTCCGTCAAGGATACGGCCCCGACGATCTTATCGAAGGGGGGACTCGATGGTTCACTCAGAACAATGTCACAAAAGACCGGCTTACCGGAAATCCGCTTGACGAAGGCTCCATGTTCAAGTTCGGCAACTGGGACGACGCGATAGCGGCATCCAACAACAAAAACGGGAAATCGCCCTGGACTTCGGTGGCTCCTGACGATTTTAAGAAGAACGCCGCAGGTGAGTCTCTTCTCACTCTTGCCGGAGGGGGCGACAAAAAATGGACTGACATCACCTCAAAGGTGTATAACGACGCTGTCGGCTTCGAGAGGCCGGCAGGTATGAGAGTCGCCGGGTATGCCGATTATGAAGCTTTATACTCCAACCCTGATATTGAACAAGGTTTCGGTGTGCTTTACGGCGATGGGGCAAAGGAAACGGCTGAATCATTAGACGACGTATATGGCCATACAGGAGAAGCTGCAAGCGCAAAAGGGATGAGGGGATGTTTTGTATATAATTACAAGACCGGGAAGAACCTCTTCTTCCCAATAGGGGCATCCGGCTACGGCCACCGCAAGAACAGTATCAAAGATGGCTCAGACACTGAATATCACGGACTGCTGAGATATTCATGTGCCGCACGCTGGGGATATTTCCCGGACGGCCAGATTGGGCCGTTCACATACAAAGACGAAAACGGCAATGATAAGACGGGGTACACATACCCTGACGGAGTCTCAGACTGCCCGCTATTCTTTGACCTGTTCCGTCGTCCCGGCGCGATTTATTGGCTTGAAAAATCCAGTAAAAGCGATCTTGAGCCCGGCGACATCATGGGATGGGACTTCAACTATTTCACGTTTGACTTTTTCCCGATATCCCGTGCGAATTTCATGGGCACGGCAGAGAACACAAGCGACGCGGTGTTCATCAGATGCGTGCAATAAGATAATAGCATCATCAGTATATTGTTGCGAAAGCTTGGCGGGCAACTGCCAAGCTTTCGCAGGCTCAAAACATTTGGTGAATGACACAGGCAACAGGCAGAAGTATTCTCAAACTACGTATAATTTTATGTAGTAAGTAAGCAGTAAGTAGTAATATATGCGCTTTAATTAATTGGAAATTATTCTGTCTGCACGGCGTCTTATGAAGTGATTCATGAGGCGCCTGCCTATTTTTATTATAGAAATTATCAAGTTTTTATTATAGAAATTGTCAAGGGCATATCGGCAGAGCCTGTCGCTTCTCTTTCAAACTCTCAACGACGCTTGTTATTCAGACTCTCAACGACGCTTGCGGAAACGACCGAAAAGGTAGCCTGCTGCCTCAGGCAACTCCGGGAAACCGCAAATCTTCATTATAATTACATATGCCGCGCCGCCGCTTATTATCTCCACACATAGCCGGAGCATCGACGGAAGCGGCATCATACCCGCAAAATGGCACACGCCGCACATTGCCAGCGAGGCAAGCAGAAAGGGTACAAGGTCGCCTGTCATCCTTGCCACAGGATAACCCAACGACCGAGCGGTCATAACCACAACCACGCAGTATGTAACTAAAGAAGCAAAAAGCTGACCCCACACAAGCAGGGCCACATCACCGAACCCCACTGTGCAGACGATGGCAACTGCTATCGCAACATCCTTCACAACCTCTATCACAAACAGCCGCCGCCCGAAACCCTTGGCAAGCATATAATTGCCATAGAGCGACACAAGCACCACAAACACCCCCCTCACGGCGAGTATGCGGAAAAGGGTTATGGCGGAGTCCCATTTATGACCAAAGAGCGTGTGGAAAAGCGGCTCACCCACCACGGCAAGCCCGAGCATGGCCGGAAAGAGTATGAACGCCGTGAAACGGTTGATTTTACGCACATATCTGCGGAAGTCTTCCGCACTGTCCTGAACACGGGACATCAACGGCACAAACGAGGCCGTGAGCACCTGCGAGAGCGACGCGCAGCCCATCTTGCTCCATTTGTCGGCCTGGGTGTAGACTCCCAAGGCGCGAAGCGAATAGAACGCGCCTATCACAAAAGAGTATATCGAAAGGAAAACAGTGTTGAGCATCGAGGAGCAGAACACGCTCAGCCCTATGCGCCACACCTTCGCGAGAGAGCTCTTTTTTATCCAGCACGTAGGCAGCCAGCGCCCTGTGGCCCAAAGGATGCCGGTCTTTATGCCGGCAAGCGCCACAGACTGCCACACAAGTGCCCACGCGCCGTAGCCGGCAAGGGCCAGCCCTATGCCGAGAGCGCCCCCGGCCACCTGCGCTATGACGTTTGACACGGCTATCATCTTCACGTCCATGCGCTTCATGAGCCTGTTGGTCTGAACGATGGCCAGCGCATTAAACACGAAGGTGAGAAACATCACCTTTGAAAGCGGAATCAGGCGCCGGTCACCTTGAAAAATGTCGGCGATAAGGGGGGCGCACAGCCACAGTGTCCAATAAATCGACACGCTCACAACGAGGTTAAACCAGAACACTGTGGAATAATCCTCGTCGGTGGGGTCTTTGCGCTGAAGCAGCGCAGCCCCGAACCCACTGTCGGCAAATATTATGGCAAACGACTGAAACACAATCAGAGCACCGACAAGTCCGAACTCTTCCTGCGACACCACATTGGCAAGCACCACGCCCACAACTCCGTAGAGCACCTGCGAGGCGAGCCTGTCGATGGTGTTCCACTTGAGTGTGCGGGCGGTTTTGAGTTTAAGCGGGGCCTCGGCCTGCTCCTGCGATGCCTGTTCTTTCATTTCAAATCATTCGCCGTGATTATCATTCGCCGTGATTATTCTTCGGAGGAGTCTTCATCTTCCTCCACATCGTCGTCGTCATCTTCATCCGCATCGTCGCCGTCATCTTCATCCGGCTCTTCATCATTCTCCTCTTCATTCTCTTCGGGGGTTTCTACCTCGGCGGACTCGTCGTCATCGCCGGCTCTCACTTCCTGATTCCCCAAAGGCTCGGAGTCTTCGGCCACAAAGGTGTCGGCCGGGCGACCCTCGGGCAGCGGGAAGAGCTTGCCGCCTCCCGATTTCTTTATCTTGGGGTCCCCTTTATAATATATCTTTGTAGAGCCGAGACCCTTGGCATTGAGATTGTTCACAGCCCAGCACCCTATGGAGCCGCTGCCGAGAATCTTGCACTGCACATCGCAGGCCTTGAGGCGGTCGGCGGAGATTATGCCTGTGCCGATTATCTTATAGACGGCTGTGAGGCTTGTGCCCGACACGTTGACTGTGCCGTTGCCGGTGTTGAGTGAGGCTATGAGCTTGTTGGTCTTCAGGTTCTCAACGGTGAGAGTGCCGTTCCCTATCTGCGTGGCCTTAAATTCGGCACACGGCGCAGGGTTCTCTATCATAAGGCTGAAAGACGAGGAGTTCTCGGCTGATGTGAGAAAGTCGGAGTAGACATACAGAACAGGGAGGTCGGGATGCCCCACATCCTCCGTTGAGACCTGTATCTTCAGCGTGCCGTCGTTCTTTGGCGTGATTATGAACGCGTCGGCAAATTCCTTGGCACCTTTATATTGCACAAAACCGGTGGAGTCGGGAAGGCATCGATACACCACGTTGACGTTGTCGACAACCTGAAGCTTGTCGAACTGTCCGACTTCCACCTTGTAGTTGTCGCTCTCCTGAGCCGACAGCCCGGCCATAAATATAAGCGACATCACCAAACATATAGCTTTTTTCATTTAGAAAAACATGATTTAGTTAAAGATATAGGCAGCTCCTCTCAGAGCGGCATTAGAGATTCATAATATAAACGTGCCAAACCCTCTCTTTAGCCGAAATAATTTTCTTCTATTTCTCTGAATATTTGTTCAAGTTCATCAGCTGTCTCGGCCCGGAGCATCCTTATGCGGGTCTGGCGGAAGTCGGGAAGACCTTTAAACAAGGGTGTGGCGGCAAGATGCCTGCGGATGTGGAGGATTCCGCGATATTCGTCGATGCGGTCGATGCTCTCGCGAATCTGCCTGCGCAGCAGGGCGAACTTCTCGGAGTCGGGAAGCGGCTCCCAACGCACTTCGCGCAGATATTGCTCCACGTCGTGAAATATCCATGTGGCGCCTATTGACCCGCGTCCTATCATCACTCCGTCCACTCCATATTTCTCAAAGGCATCGGCGGCGGCTTCGGGCGTGGTTATGTCGCCGTTCCCTATCACCGGAATCACCATCCTCGGGTCGCTCTTCAGCTCCCCGATGAGCGACCAGTCAGCGCTGCCGGTGTACATTTGCGAGCGTGTGCGCCCGTGAACCGTGATGGCGGCTATGCCGCAGTCCTGAAGCCTCGGGCCGAGGTCGGTGATTATCTTGTTCTCACAGTCCCAGCCGAGGCGTGTCTTGACGGTGACAGGGAGACTGACTCCTTTCACCACTGCCTCAGTGATTGCAAGCATCTTGGGGATGTCGCGGAGCATACCGGCGCCGGCCCCCTTGCCGGCCACTTTCTTCACGGGACAGCCGAAATTGATGTCGATCAGATCAGGCTGCGCCTCCTCCACCATCTTCGCGGCGTCAACCATTGCCTCGGGGTCGCGCCCGTAGATCTGTATTGCCACGGGGCGTTCGCGGTCGTCAATGTGCAGTTTTCGCGTTGTGGAGGCAATGTTGCGCACAAGGGCCTCTGCCGACACAAACTCTGTGTAGACCATCTTCGCCCCTTGCTCGCGGCATATAAGGCGAAAAGAGGGGTCGGTGACATCCTCCATCGGGGCGAGCATCACGGGACGCTCGCCGAGGTCTATATTTCCGATTTTCATTTCCTAAATCATTTTGTGGTGAAAAAGTGGGGGCTTATTCCGCCGCCATGACTCACACGAGGGTGAGCGCGGAGCATTTCGAGGGAGCTATGAGCTCGGCCACACTGCGCACCTCTTCGGGGGTGACGGCGCGGATATGCTCTGCCGTGGTGGAGATGTCGTGGATTGTGTCGAAATACAACAGGCTTTTGGCCAGCGACATCGCACGGTTCTCCACATGGTCGGAACTCACAAGGAGCTGCCCGCAATATTGCCTCTTGATTTTTTCAAAGGCGGTGTCAGAGAGTCTCGACTGCGCAAGGCGGTCGAGTTCGTTGGAGATGATGCGGCGGCATTTCCCCACTGTGGCCGGGTCTGACCCGAAATATATGAGCATGAGTCCGGTGTCGCTCATAAGGCTCACGTTGCTGTCTACGGTGTAGACGTAGCCGCGCTTCTCGCGCAGCTCCCTGTTGAGCCGGGAATTCATGCAGGGGCCTCCGAGATAGTTGTTCAGCAGAAACAAAGCGAATCTCCGGGGGTCTTTGCGCCCGAACACCCTGGCCCCGACGATTGTGTTTGCCTGGTGTGTGCCACGGTTGTGAAGCTCGTCGAAAGCGGCCATCTCCGGGGGCGCAACGCGCGTGTGGGTGGGTGCGGGGAAATGCAGACTGCCGAAATGTTTCTCCACTTGCCTGTAGAGCCTCTGCGGGTCAAGCGGGGAGCAGCAGTAGACAACCATGTTGGCCGGCGTGTAATACATGTCAAGAAACCCTCGGCAGTCGTCGCCGGTGAGCGACGCCACGCTGTCGCGCGAGCCGAGTATGTTGTGGGCAAGGCCGGAGCCGGCGTAGGCAAGCTCTTCAAATTCATCATACACCGAGTCGGAAGGGCTGTCGAGATAGCTGTTGATTTCCTCTGTGACCACCTCGCGCTCCCTGTCGATTTCATCTTTCGGGAAGCAGCTGCCCCCCACGAGGTCGGCAAGCAGCTCGATTGCCCTCTCCTCGAAGCCGGCGGGCGCGTTGGTGTAAACCATGGTCTCCTCTTTTGAGGTGTAGGCGTTGATCTCGCCCCCCACTTCCTCCATGCGGCTTGCTATCTGCCAGCTGCGCCGCCTGGCTGTGCCTTTGAATATTGTGTGCTCCACAAAATGAGCCAGGCCGTGATGGCTGCTGTCTTCATCGCGGCTGCCGGCGTTGACGGCCACGCCGATATAACTCACCAGGCCGCTCGTGTGGCGACACACCATGCGAAGGCTGTTGGGCAATGTGAAGATGCTGTATGCTTGATTCATCGCTTATCTATTTTCCCTATTTTTCGCGTGCAAAATTAATAAAATTTCCGTAATTTTGCGTTATATATCACCTTTTCCACAACACATTCACCAATAAATGAAAAAGATAATCCCCCTTTTCATTATTCTATGCTTCGCGCTCCTCTCCGCTGGCGCCTGTTCGGGTCAAAAGAAGCTTTCAGCAGTGTCGGCCGACATTCCGGCAGAGGCGGTGGCCGCCGTGAATCTCGCCATCGAGAAGGCGCCTCTCTATGCCGCAAAAAAGAATGCTCTCTTAGATTCGCTCAAGACGGTTATTTTCAATTCTCCGCGCGGCGACATTAGGCTGGAGTCAATCATTAAAGTGGCGTCTATCTACAGGCAGGTCAACACCGACTCGGCTATATTTTACGCCAAAATGGGTGTGAACGAGGCAGCCGCCGACTCTCCGGAGAACCTGCGCATCAGGAGCCGGCTCTCGCTTATAAACGCTCTGAGCACCGCCGGGCTTTTCACGCTGGCCACACAGAGGCTCGATTCTCTCAGACCTATGATGCACGACATCGGCGTGAAGATTGAATTCTGGAAAACTGCCCGTATGCTCAACTCCTACATGTTCGCCTTCGCCACCGGGGAGGGGGAGTTTGCCGACATTTTCAGAAGCCGGTATATAGAATGTGACGACAGCCTGCTGCGCCACCTGCCGCCTACCGACCCTTTCCGGCGTTTCATTAATGCGGAGCGCCTTGTGGCGGAGGGACGATGGGACAACGCCCGGAAGCATATGCAGGAAATCGTAGACAATCATCCGCAGGAGAGCAACCTCTATGGCATGGCCTCATATCAGCTCGCGGAGGTATATAAGCACAAGGGTGACTTCAGAAATTTTGCAAAGTGTCTGGCGCTGTCGGCGGAGAGCGACATTAAAGGGTGTGTGAAGGAGGGTATCGCGCTTCCGGCGCTCGCAAACTGGCTTTACGAGAAGGGGGACATCTACAACGCTTTTAACTTTATTAACTTCGCTCTCGAAGAGGCCAACACTGGCAACATGAGAATGAGAACAGTGACTATCGCCGCGCTCATGCCTATTATCGACAGCGCCTATCGGAAGCAGATTGACGACTCGCGCAATAAGATGGCCGAATACCTTATCATTTCTGTGACGCTGCTGCTGATTGCGCTGGTGCTGTTTGTGGTGCTGCTGAGAAACATCCGCAACACGCGCCTGAAGGAGAGGAAACTTGCTGTGTCGTCGAAGAAGCTGGAGGCTTATGTAGGAAACTTCATGGGACTATGCGCAAACTATTCTTCAAGGCTCGACCAGCTGGCGAAACTTGTGATCAGAAAAATCAACGCAAAGCAGACCGACGACCTTTTGAAGCTGGTGAGTTCGGGAAGATTCACCGAAGAAGACAACGAGGAGTTCTACCAGCTTATCGACAAGGCCATCCTCGACATTTTCCCGAATTTTGTAGACAATATCAACACGCTCCTTGTTCCGGAAAAACGAATCATCCTGAAGCCTGACGAATCGCTCAATCCGGAATTGAGAATCTATGCCTTCGTCAGACTGGGTGTTGACCAGAGCGCAAAGATAGCGCAGATTCTGCATTATTCGGTCAACACTGTCTACACTTATCGCAACCGTATGCGCAACAGGGCTGTCAACCGCGACACTTTCGACAACGACATAATCAATCTTGAACACACAAAAAACTTTTTTCAAAACTCTCGTTCCTGAGTTGTTTTACTCTGTTTTTCGGGCAAAATTCATCGTTTTTTCACTATATGACAGTTCGTATATAGTCTATATTATGTTTTCATAATATGCTATTTATCAATGAATATATATCTATATTATCTATATTTAAACTCATTCAAGGATCATATCGCTTGGAATATCAAAAACGCAATGCTAATTTTGCAACATCGGAATTCAAAACGGCACTGCGCCATTTGAGGTTTCGACAGGGATTAATTACAGGTTGATCAGGACTTCCAACAAGTCATAAGGTAATTAAAATTATTTTTAGAATAATAGGTGAAAATTTTTAAGGAAGATTGTTTTTAGGTTAGACTAATGTTAGTATGAGCATTGAAAGACATTAACGCTAAAGATACACATTAAATAAATTGTTTATGTTAGGTTGTAGAAAATAATTTTGATTCGCACAAAGCAGATCTCTTGTGAAAGAGGTCTGTTTCTTTTTTATTACAGCCGCGTCAAATTTGTCCATGCCGCTCCCGATGAGCCGCTCATGATGCCTTGACAGCCTCATCAAATCATCGCCGCTCTTAACACATTTAAGGGAACACTCTAACACATTTAAGGATATATTTGTTATAACTATGACTCTGCGCCGCATTCTTCCACGGCACGCGGAGCAGCACTCTCATTGAAAGGTTATGAAAGACACGATTCCACATAATGACCACAACCCCGCCGACGAGGCCGCATCAGCTTCTCGCCCCGCGCAATGGACAATAAGGTTCAAAACCTGGAGAAAGAGGGTGATGTCGGATTTTGTGTTCATGATTGTGCTCGCAGTCATTGTGGGATTTCTGGCCGGCGTGGCCACGCATATATTCAGATGGCTTATAGGCTTTGTGTCCGGCTTCTTCCTTCCTCATATCAGGCAGGACTCGCCCAACTGGTGGCTGATACTCACACCCGTGTGCGGCTTTGTGATAACGGGGTTCTTCACCCGCAATATAATCCGCACCAACCTTATGCACGGGGCGGCGCAACTGATGGGAGACTTGCGCAAGAAAGCCTACCGGCTGAGACGCAACATCACATTCTCCCCGGTCATAGGCGGCTCTATCACACTCGGATTCGGCGGCTCGGCAGGTGCGGAGGGTCCAATCGCCTACACAGGGGCGGCTATCGGCAGCAATGTGGGGCAGCTGTTCGGGCTAAAGCCTGAAATGCTGAAGGTTCTTATCGGATGCGGGGCGGCTGCGGGCATATCGGGGATATTCATGTCGCCTATAGGCGGGATGCTATTCACGGTGGAACTGCTGAGAATGAGCCTCGGCACTATTTCTTTCATCGCCGTATTGCTCTCCTGCTTAGTGTCATACGGAGTGGTGTTCATGCTCCACGGATGCACGCTTCATAATCCTTACACCCCTATTGAGACGCTGTCGCCCTCGCTCTATTGCCCGGTGATTCTGTTAGGAGTGTTCTGCGGGTTCTATTCCCTATATTATTCTTCGGTGATAAACTGCATGGACAGCATATATAAGCGGATAAAGAACCCGCTTCTGCGCAACACCATAGGCGGCTTGGCAGTTGGAACCGCCCTGATGCTGTTCCCGTCGCTATATGGAGCGGGCTACGAAGTGATTGGCAATGTCATTCACGGCAATTATGACGCCATCTATAACGGCAGCCTGCTTAAATTGTTCGACCTCGGCAAATTGGGTCTGATAGCTGCTGCCATAGGGATTCTGCTCATAAAATGTTTCGCCACAGGCTCCACCAACAGCAGCGGCGGTGTGGCCGGTGATTTCGCCCCCACCCTTTTCTCGGGATGCATTGCCGGATTTTTATTCGCGACTGTGAGCAACCAATATCTGGGCACTGAGTTCCCGGTAAGGATTTTCGCATTCCTGGGAATGGCCGGGCTTATGTCGGGCGCTATAGAAGCCCCTCTGATGACCGTCTTTATTGTGCGCGACCTCGGGCTCTCTTACGAATACATACTCCCCATCTGCCTCTGCTCGTTCACATCCTATCTCACCGTGAAGGGCATGTCGAGGCTTGCCGGATTCGACCAGAGGATGATTCTCCACCTCAAATGGTTCATCCACAAATACGAATTCCATAACGGCACAAAATAACGACTTCCGACAAACAAGCAAACAAACGACCAAAAAGGCAAACTAACAATGCAAGAAAAGGGCGGTCAACCCTAAGGTCGCCGCCCCTTTTCATAAAATAAGCAAAGGTGTTTTATTATTTTATGGAGTAAAATACTTTGTCAGTTGCGCGTCTGTCATTTAGCCAGGCGTGCGTTCTCGCGCTCGATATAAGCGTCGATGTCAAGGCCGTTGCCAAGGCGGAATTCAGGATATCCCGACTTGATTTGCTCATAGCAGCCCAGAGCCATGTCATATTTCTTCTGCTCGTCGTAGATGTTAGCCTCTTTAAGGAGCACTCTCGGCACAATCTGAGGATTGCTGTTGGCCTTGCGCACAGATTTCTGATAATAGTCTAACGCCTCGTCATATTTCTTGAGGTTCACATAGCAGTCGCCGATGAGAACAAGGACGTTGGCCTCAAGCACTTCATCTTTCGATGAGAATCTTTTGAGGTATTCGGCAGCCTCTTCATATTTACCTTCATTATACAGAGCCTCGCCGGCGCTGAGCGCGGCAAGCTTCCCTGCTGTGTCGCCCTTGTATTTGTCGGCCACCTCTTTATATTTCACCGCTGCAAGAGAGTCGTTGGCAAGGGCCCCGGTCTCAACCTTGTTGTATGCCTCGAACGAATCCTTCACATGAGGGTTACGGTATATGAAGATGTAACTCAAAGCGAAGCAAGCCACTACAAGAATAGCGCCTACGCCCCAAAATATGATTTTCTTATTGTTAGCGACCTTCTCGCCGGCTGATGTGAGGTGCGAGTTCATTTTGTCAATCGCGGTCTCATCCTGTTGCTGTTGGTTCTGGGATGCCATTTGTTTTGTTTAAATGCTACTGTCTATGATGGTAACTAAGTTGTTATTCTCGTTTGAAAGCCTCTGCGCCTGATTCTGGCCTCGACCAGGACCCTGCCACGCCGGGCAGCCTGTCGCAAGCCGCGAATGCGGGCTTTGGGATTTCAAGTCGCGAAATTAAGCATTTTTTATGGCAATAACAATTTTTTCTCCGTTTTTTTATAATCTCCCCATATTTTATGTTAATTTCGCGGTGCATTTCCGTTATTCTACACGTCTAAAACCGCAAAAATGGCATCCAACCAGTCATTGTCGCTCGACCAGCGCCTGTCAATGAGGCTTTCGGCTCAGCAGCTTCGTTTCGTGAAGTTGCTGGAATACAACACGCCCGAACTTGAAGAAGCCGTGGAGCGTGAACTCGACGACAATCCGGCGCTCGAAGTGGCGGAGGAGAACGAGCCGGCTGATTTGGAGTTGCCCTCCTACCGCTATGGCTACAGCGGCGGGCAACGGGCGACCGACGAGTCGGCAAACTATGACTTCTCGCCCCCCGACTTGGGCGAGAATCTTTACGACTCTCTGCTGCGACAGCTCGCCGAGAGGAATCTCTCGCCAAATGTGCTGGCCGCGGCTGAATATATCGTGGGGAGCCTCGACTCCAACGGTTATCTGCGTCGCTCACTCGGCAACCTCATCAACGACATGGCGTTCGGCCCGGGGATTGACGTGACTGAGACGGAGGCGAAAGAAGCCCTCGACACGGTGCAGGATCTTGAGCCGTATGGCGTGGGGGCCGCCGACCTCAGAGAGTGCCTTCGCCTGCAGCTCGTGCATCTTCCGCAGTCGCAGCGGCGCGACGATGCCATCGACATCATCGACAAGCAGTTTGAAGCTTTCACGATGAAACACACCCACCGCATCATATCGGGGCTGAAGATTGACCGCGAAAGAGCGAAAGAGGCCGTTGACCTTATCCTGAGCCTCAATCCGAAGCCGGGTGCGGCTGTCAACACCGACAGGGATTCAGCTAATATTATAGTGCCTGACCTGGTTGTGTGGAATGAAGACGGCAACCTCTCGGTGGCTCTCAACAACAGGATTCCGGAACTGGAGATAGACCGCTCGTTCTCGGAGGCGGTGGCAGAAATGGAGGGACAGGCCAAACGGAGGCAGAAGAAGGGGACGGAGTTCATTACATCACGATATAATGACGCCCGCGACTTTATCAGAATCCTGAAGCAAAGGCAGGAGACCCTGATGTCGGTGATGACCGCGATTGTGAAAATACAACACGATTATTTCATGACGCAAGACGTTTACCGACTCAAGCCGATGATGATTAAAGACATCTCGGCAATCACGGGGCTTGACCTGTCGGTGATTTCAAGGGCCACCAACAATAAATATGTGGCCACGCCGTGGGGCGTGTTCCCCCTGAGATTCTTTTTCAGCGACTCTATAGGAGACGAGGGCGACGAGCCTTCCGACGCGCTCACCAACCGCAAGATCGAGGCGGAAATAGCCGCCCTCGTGGAGAAGGAAGACAAGAGGCACCCTCTGAGCGATGAGAAAATCAGGCTGGAGATGGAGGCCCGGGGCTATGACGTGTCGAGAAGGACGGTGGCAAAGTATCGCGACCGGCAAGGCATTCCCGTGGCACGACTCCGCAAGGAAATGTGACACACCTCACTGAAAAAATATTATTCTCTTTCGTAAGGATGCAGATTTTTTATTACTTTTGCACTTCAAACTCACTCGGGACTTAGCAGACGTATCACTCCCACGACTTTGCCCTGACCCGGAAAACATTCAAGAATATAATGAAACGACTCATCTACATCTTAACGCTGTTTTTCCTTTTAGGCACGCCGTTCACTGCTTCCGCTGTCACCGACAAGGAGATGGAACAGGCAAGGACTATCGCCACAAAAGCCTACCTGCGCTATGCCAACGACGGATCGGGCTATCTCGACAAGCTGAACCCGAAAACAATGGCGGAGCTCGAAAAAAATCTTAAACCTAAGGAGAAGGAGAACCTGAAAGCGTTCAAGGCTATCCCTGTGCCTTCTGACTATGCCTCATGGAACAAGCAGAAGCTTGTGGAATACTGGGGCGTGACCGCATTCTCTTCCAAGGGGCTTGTGGAGAAGGGGCGACTCGGAAGGAATCGTGCCAAGAAGCACATCAACGCCATGAGCGTGACCCCTCCTCAAAAGGAGTCGGCAAAGAACGATAAGAAACCGGCAGCCGACAAGGGGGACGTAAAGAAAAATGACAAGATCAAGGATGGAGCGGCAGAAAAGAGCGCACAAGAGGCTTCTGCCTCAGCCGGCACTCCCGCAGCCGAGCCGGCGCCGGCCGACAGCACCGAATCGGCGTTGACTTCTGCTCAGGCAATCGACAATCTTAACGCCCTCGACTCGGAGCCGCAGATTAAAAAGGCCAACAACCACACATGGGTATATATATTAATATTGTGTGTGCTTGTAGCCGTTGTTGTCGCTCTCGTAGTGTTCGCATCCAATGTGATGAAGAAAAATGAAGAGGCGGTCACAGACGCGACCCGCAGGGTTGCACAGCACCCTGAATCGCCGGCAGAATCTGCCGACACAAATGCGCTGAGAGAGAAATTTGCAGCAACTCTCACTTCTAAAAACGATGAGATTCGCTCGCTGTCGAAAAAATTAGAGGACGTAAACGCCCAGAATTTTTCTCTGAAGTCAAAACTCGAGGCTGTGACCGCCGAATCGGCGTCATTGCGCTGCCGCGTCAATGAATATCTGAGAAAAATAGCGGAGATGGAGGCAAAGATGTCTGCCGCCGAACAGGCGCACGCAGCAGCGGCGGCGGCTGTTGCTCAGGCTCAGGCCACGGCGCCGACACCGACACCGGAGATTGCAGAAGTTCCGCAACCCGCGCCCACGCAACCCGCACAGGCAGCACAGGCTGTGGCACATCCTCAGCAGAAGGCGGCTTCAACTCTGCGCACAATATTCCTCGGGAGGGCTAATGCCAAGGGAATATTCGTGAGGGCTGACCGCACGCTCAACCTTGGCAACTCTATATTCAGGCTCGACACATCCGACGGCTATGCAGGGTCGTTCAGAGTGGCGGCTGACCCCACTGTGTGGGAAATGGCCATGCTCACTCCTCGCGAATCGCTTGCAGGGGCGTGCGTGGTAGCTGACCTCGACATAACCGACGGGATGCACAAGATTGTGAATGACTCGGCCGGCACCGCCATTTTTGAGGGCGGATGCTGGAAAGTGATACGCAAAGCCAAGATTCATTTTGAATAATCCTGCTGCATTACACAAAAATTAACGCGGCGGGTATTGCGAGTTACAAAATTAATTCTTAACTTTGCAACCGAAATCGAAGTCCGGGATGCCGGATTAGTTTCGAGGCCCTGATGGCGGAATTGGTAGACGCGTTGGTCTCAAACACCAATGGAGCGATCCGTGCCGGTTCGAGCCCGGCTTAGGGCACTTTCTCAAGGAGCAGATTCTTCTGCTCCTTTTCTTTTACCCCCACCCCTGCTTACAACCCACAATCTTTACTTGCACGACTATATTATATATTATATCTCATTCAAATTTGCCGTGTGC
>ERZ778513.1084-NODE-1084-length-18013-cov-9.119612_pt1 | contig 18013 bp, 14 predicted proteins | sample MGYA00510345_ERZ778513 | MGnify/ENA primary metagenome ERZ778513 (study PRJEB29527, sample SAMN07138966) | mouse gut metagenome | material: feces | host: mouse | place: China:Nanjing | collected 2016-01-25 ... | reverse complement strand
TGCAAGCAAGCTTGCATCGGATTTCTTGACCTTTTGACCCTGGTATCATAATATTAATATCTTTTTTATTCTACTCTTGTGCGCTAAACGGATCAATTACCCTACGCAAACGCTCTCCTAAGCGGTCTATCAACCATACCATCAGCACCAAAAATCCCCCTGGAAACACTGCCATCCACCATATTCCTGATGAAATATAGGTCATACTTTCTGCCAAAATAATGCCAACCGCAGGCTGTTCTGGAGGCAACCCATATCCAAGAAAAGAAATAGATGCCTCGTGTAAAATAGCATGAGGAAACATTAAAATCAACCCTACTAAAAACTGTGGTGCCAAGTGTGGCAATAAATGATGCATTAAAATCCAGCTATTTGATTTGCCCAAACGGCGTGAAACTGCAATATAATGTTGACTGCGAAGCTGCATTACTTCTTCTCGTATTAGCCTTGCAAGGCTTGTCCAGTGTGTTGCCGCAATTCCAACAAACAACCCTTTGAGTCCCCTTCCCAAAGCAAAAGAAATTAATATAATAAAAATAGTATGCGGAATCCCCATCATCAAATCAATCATCCAATTTATTACGCCATCCAAAAAACGAGAACCCACTGCTGCCGCAATCCCAATCAAAATACCAATCACCGCACTAATACACGAAGCCACAATCCCCACTGTCACACTAACTGACATCCCTTTTAAAGTGCGCATCAAAATATCGCGCCCCAGATTGTCTGTACCAAACGGGTGCTGCCACGATGGAGATTGTTTTGCATGGATAAAGTCTGTCGCAATGGCTTCCTGCGGAATCAACATACCAGCCGCATAGATAACAAGAATAATAAGGCATAAAATAACAATCAATACAAGTGTACTTGTTCTTCCATTCAGACAATTCCAGTAATTTTCTCGCTTTCGTTTCAACTGTTTCATCTCATCCCCCTAAAGTTGTTTTCTTTTATTTTTCACAATCTCTCATTTTAGGGTCAATAACGCCATACAGCAGATTCGCAATCATATTCCCCACACAGACAAACAATGTCGAAAACAGTGTAATTCCCAACAAAAGTGGCACATCTGAATTGAGTCCTGCCGCAGAGACCGCAGAGCCAAGCCCTGGATAAGAAAATATATTCTCTGCAAGTACCGAACCGCCAAAAAGTTCTGCAAACGATGCAAACTGCAAGGTCAAGGCTGGCAGAATTGTATTGCGTAACCCATGGCGGAAAAACAACGTCCATCCACTCTCTCCGCGTGCGCGCGCAAACAAAATGTATGCGCTGTTCATCACATCAATCATTTTCTGTCTTGTGTGAAGCGCAATATTAGAAAAAGACGTCAGACTCAGCGTAAGCGCTGGCAACACCAGATGGTGCAATCGTTGCCAGATGCTTACCTCACTGTCCAGCATACCGATTGGCATTGAAAATCCAATTGGAAACCAGCCTAGTTTTACAGAAAATACTAACAATAAAACAAGCCCCAGCCAAAAAATTGGCACGCTGCTCAAAAGATAACAGCACTTCCGAATTACTTTATCCTGCCATTGACCACGATATACGCCCATTATACAGCCGAGTGAAAACCCAATAATTCCCGAAAATATCCACGCACACAACATCAGAGCAAGCGAATTTTGGAAGCGCTCTACAATAATTTCAATCACAGGTCTACGATATAATAGCGAAATACCTAAATCTCCTCGAAGCAAAGCACGCAACCAGTAAATGTACCGCGTAACTGGTGGCTTATCAATCCCCCAATATGTTGTAATCTCAGCCCGTTGCTCCTCCGACACAGGTCCGATTCCCATAATATACTGCTGTACTGGGTCGATTGGCGAGGCACTCACCAACACAAAGGAAATAATACTAACTGCAAAGAGTAATGACAACATTCGTACACTGTTTTTCAAAAATAATAAACCAATCCGCCCAGCCGTGTTTCTCACGCCAATTCACCTCATTTCTAACATAAATATCCTATTCCCCATCTTCTATAATCATTGTCTATACGAATCTTGTCTTTACTTCTGACACGAATGTCATATTCACTCAAACTCTTATCATCATCTTACACCGATTTGTCGTATTCTTAACATACAGTCATATCCATCGCCATGTATGTAGATTCTGTAAAAGCGGCATGGAAGCACCATGTGGGTGAAGCTGCTGCCTGCCAATATCCAATCCATCGCGCACATAGTATAAATGGTCTACATTAACAATCCATACCCACGGGCAGACACCTTTCATACAAGTTCCTGTCTCGCCATCCCACTGTGCAAGTTGCCAATTTTCATATGCCGCTTCTATTGTTAGCGCCTCCATAGCCGCAGATAGATACTTGTCTGTTTTCTCTGATTGATACCCTTCAGGATTATAAAAATCTTCCTGAAATGCACCCTTGCTGTAATATAGACAGTAACTCTCATAAGGATTTGCGGCGCCCCAACCCATCATAACACCATTGGAAAACATGTGCTTTGACAAATCGTCCCAGCTTGTGCCCTCCACTGTGATTTGAATGCCAATTTGTTTTACCTGTTCTGCAACAGCCATTGCAACTGCTTGACGAACAGAATCCCCACTAGGATACAAAACTGTAAATGCTGCCACAACCCCATCTTTTTCTACAATCCCATCCTCATCACTATCCAACCATCCAGCACTTGTGAGCAATTTTTTCGCATAATCTACATCGGTCTCAATCATCACCGAAGGATTATTCCAAGGCATCTTGTCATTCTCAGAGTAGCATGGCGTTGCAAATCCGTTTAGTGCAACCTCAGCAACCAATTCCCTGTCTATCGCATAAGCAATCGCCTGTCGAATTTCCAAATTACAGGTCACATTATTTCCAATCGGATATCCGTCTTCGGTAACATTTCCCTCATTGGGTAGTACAGGGAGCGTAAATCCGCGATTATCTACAGACGTGACACGCTCCAGATGATAACCTTCAATTGTTTTGTCCGCAAGCGTTGCTGCTGTCAACGCCACATCAACTTGCCCTGCCTGCACTGCCGCAAAGGCAGCCTCCTCTGCCATAAATACAATTGTCACCTTTTTTATAGACGGGACAATTCCATAATAATCCTCATTTGCCTCCAAAATTAATTGTTCCTGTGGATTCCACTGAACAAACTTCCAAGGACCTGATCCAATCGGATTCATTCCATAATCTGCGCCATAGGCATGTGCTGGGATAATCCCCACCGACGCAATTGTATTTAGAAATACAGAGGTTGGTTTAGATAGCAAAAAAGTGACAGTCGTGTCATTTATTGCCTCTACCTTTTCCAGAAAAGTTAAATCAATAGATGCCTGCGCTGCCTTTGCTGTCTCAAAGGTAAACACCACATCCTGCGCTGTGACTGCTTCCCCGTCTGTAAACTTTGCGTCATCACGCAACTTAAATGTCCATACTAGCCCTGTCTCATCAAGACTATAATTAACCGCCAAATCATACTCAAAAGACATCTCATCATTATATTTTATAAGCGTGCTCTGTATTAGTGGCATGTTCCCATGTCCCCAACCTTGACATGGGTCTAAGGTAGATGGCTCTGTAGAAATGGCAACGACAACCTCCTCGCGTTTTTTATTGTTATCAACTGTTTCTGACGGCACTACACCATGCTGTAAAGCACAGCCAAAAAACGTACTCATTATTATCATGCCAAATAATATCCAATGAAATAAAGCTTTCTTATTTTTCAATAAAATTCCCCCTAACCCCCATCTGCCCGCTTTTGCGGGCGTACTAATCAATTTCACACGAACCCCCATGATTCCGCTTCGCGGAATCATAAATCCAGATGAGAAATGCCGTATTTCAGGCATTTCTTACTGTGAGACATAGTACTTCTCCACGAAACAGCCTTTGCCGTGAGTGGAAACTGCCACAGGCAGTTAGAAGTACTTCTCACACTATATGCCCTGCAACAGCATATTTTCTTTCTATGTAACATATACAATCAAACAGGAAGATTACATGTCATGCTGCACATGGGCTGCTTTAACTGTGTAATTTATCGTCGTGTTCATATGTACAAAAAAATTTCAGTACAACACATTTTGCAAAAATGTCGCACTGAAATTTATTATATCCTATATTCACTTTTTTCGTAAGCTGGGGGAGGGGTTATTTTTATTAACGCCAAGTGCTTCTAATATTTTCAATGTCCTTTTTAGATTGTGCATATGAGATATGAAATGTCATAAATATTGCTATTAATCACAATCCCAGCAATAAAACACCTTGCTAAAATCCCGCTGTGCAAGTGCTTCGCTATTGATAAAGAAATTGGCTACACCACCATCCGCCCAACACATATAATCCTCGTCATCTGTCATCTCTGAATGAATTTGCAACAATACTGTATCATAATACTTTGCACTTTTTCTTGGGTCAAATTGTACAAAAAATGGATAGCCCAGCATATTATGCCCATAATATGACAACTCTCTATCCAGATGCCAATAGTCTCCGTCTGTCAAAACATCATATGCTCTCTTTTTCCCAATACCTTTCCCTCTAATCGTTTTCACTGCACTCCGAAACAATTTGTCAAAGCGCTTGTCATTCGTATTCATATAGACTTCTTTTGGTATAATTTCAATCTGAAATGGCTTCCATACAGGCGTGAACTCCTCAATCTCTGGATCTGTTGAAACCGGAATATTCAAGGCTAAAATCTGTTCCTCTGTGACAGTATAGTCCACTGTTTCATGATACACTACACGAAACATTTCTTGGCTATCTGGCGCATTATCGTCATAACCATATGGATTGTCACAATCATCAAGCGCAATAAAAAATTGTAATATTCCTTGCTGCGGCAGACGTTCATCCACCGTCGTTCTATCAAAATTAATCTGTGCAATCAATATCATTTTTTTGCCTGTCTTGTCCTCGGGATATGCCATTTTCAAATCCCAGTAAGGTAAACCGCCAAACTTGCTGTCAAATAAATTTGGTATAATATTCTTCTGCAAAGTCAGCACATACGCCATTGTCTTAGTCTGCTCTTTGATATAATTCGTAATTTCTTCGATTGGATAATCATAGCCTATCGTCTCATCAAATTCAATCTTTGCGTCAAGTGTATCCAAAATTTGTGTGTTGACAAGGTTATGCTTTTCTGGCAGACGAACATAAGTAAGTTCTGTAAGCTGCGCCAAAGGCGTACAATCCGTAAAATTTGTCTGTACCAAATCCAACTTTTTTAATTTAGTGCACTTTTCAAGGAAAGAAAAATCCTTTATTGTAAGCGGATTTCGTGTATTCATTGTCAAAGTACGCAGATTTTCCATCTCTTGAATTATCGCAAAATCGTGTTCTTTTATCTGAAACTTATCAGCGTATGGAGCTATCGCCGCATCTGTCAACTCTAATCTCTTTATCTTTTTTATATCATATCGCCCGTTACTGTTACCCTTCATTATTGCTCTTATAAGATATGGGTCAATCATTTTCTTATCCTGTTGCATAAAAATCCCCCTATTACAATACATGGTCTTTATTTGTACAGCCCCAATAATACAATACCTTGCTAAAATCTCGCTTCGCAAGCGCCTTACTATCAATAAAAAACTGAAGTGCACCGCTGCCTGACCAGAGCACACGGTCTGCATTTTCCTTGACTTCTGAATGAATCTGCAATAACATTGTATCATACTTTTCCATTTTATTGACAATCTTTTTAGGAGTAAAAAGAAGCCAAAGCGGATACCCTAGCATATGACTTCCATAATAAGGCAACGTGTGATAAAAGTAGTCCTTTTCTTCCTCGCTAAAAAAATATCGTCCTCTAACATCTTTTCCTATTACGGCAATTTCTGTTTCCTGTAATCGCTCCATAAAGTGCCTATCATCAGGATGCATATAAACTTCTTGCGGCACAATATCAAAACCAATCTCATACCAAACAGGCGAATATTCATCAAATTCTGGGTCCGTACACACTGGAATCTCTAATCCCAAAATCTGCTCTTTTGTAACATTATAGTCCACTGTCTCATGATACACTACGCGAAACATTTCCTGTCTATCTGGCACTTCACTATCATACCCATACAGATAGCCGTCATCGTCATCTAACGCAATAAAAAACTGTAACATTCCCTGTTGTGGCAGTCTTTCATCTACTGTAGCCTTGTCAAAATTAATCTGCGCTATCATCGTCATCTTTTGTCCAGTCTTATCTAATGGATACGCCATTTTCGGATTCCAATATGGCAGACCGCCAAACTTACTGTCAAATAAATCTGGCACAACACCCTTTCGCAAGGTCAATGTATACGCTGCTCTTTTGGTCTGCTCTTTTATCTGCTCTACAACCTCCACAATTGGATAATCTTGAATTTTTTCCTCATCAAATTCAATCTTTGCGTGAAGGGTATCCAAAACTTGTTTATTAATAAGGTCTTTCTCTTTTGGCAGACGCACATACACAAGTTCTGAAAGATATGACAAAAACGCACAATCTGTAAAATTTGTCTCTGCCAAATCTAATTTCTTTATTTTTTTGCACTTTTTTAAAAAAGAAAAATCTGCAATAATCAACGGTGGTTCAAGGATATAGATTCTCAACGTATGTAGATTTTCCATTTCCCCAAGTACAGAAAAGTCATGTTCCTTAAAACGAAAAAAAGAGATTGTTTCATAACTAGGCATTCTTCTATACCGATCATAAATCTCTAACGTCTTAATTTTTTTTAAATCATATGGAATCAGGGGAATCCTGCCAGTTGTCCTTACAATTGCCCGAAAAAGATATGGGTCAATTGTTCTCTCTTTGTATTGCATATGTACCTCTCTGTTCTAATTCGTACCAATATATTTATTATCATTTTTTCCTTTATTATACGAAAAAAATGATACGAAAGCAACCATTGAAAGTCTGATATTCAACATAAACAATAGCATCTAAAAATTATTGTTTATACTTTCTACAAACAAATTGCGCTAAGTTAATATCGTACAATGACCTTGAAAAATAGCAGATTTGCTATTGACTTTAGTAAAGTAAACTGCTAACATGATAACGTAATAAAAACTATTTGCTAATTTATGGAGGAGTATTATGAAAAATAAGATTGTAAAAGCTATGGCCTTAACCACTGCACTACTGCTATCAGTAGCAATTACAGGATGCGGCAGCACTCCTGCAACATCCACAAACAATTCTACACCCACACAAGAAGATAACACGCAAAACACACAAGTTGAAAATTCCACAGATACACAAGATTCCAATACGACTTCTAACTCCGCAGATGCACAAAGTAAAATGCAATCTGATCTTGACTATGTTAAAAACAAAGGCACTTTAGTGGTCGGAATCACCGATTTTGAACCAATGGATTACAAGGATGAAAATGGTGAATGGATTGGTTTTGACGCGGATATGGCAACAGCTTTTGCAGAGAGTCTTGGCGTCACCGCAGAATTTGTAGAAATTGAATGGGATAATAAAGTTATGGAGCTTGAAGGTCAAACCATCGACTGTGTATGGAATGGGATGACACTCACACAGGAAGTTACAAGCGCTATGGAATGTTCCAATGCCTACTGTAACAATGCACAAGTTATTGTTGTACCTGTTGATAAAGCTGACAGTTTCCAAGACAAAGACAACATTCCAGAAGTTAGCTTTGCTGTGGAGGCTGGAAGTGCTGGTGAAGCGCAAGCATCTGCACTGGAACTTGAACATACCCCTGTCGCAACACAGGCGGACGCACTAATGGAAGTAGCTGCTGGTACTTCTGATGCCGCCATTATTGATTCTCTGATGGCTGCTGCTATGGTAGGGGAAGGCACTGGATACGCAAATCTTACCTATACCGTCGGGTTAAATGATGAAGAATATGGCGTTGGTTTTAGAAAAGGTTCTGATCTTGCAGCTGCACTAAACGACTTTTTTGCTACTAGTTCTCAAGATGGCAGTATGCTTGCAATCGCAGAAAAATATGGTGTTCAAGCTACTCTTATTGAACAGTAATCGAAAGATAACAACATTATAAACAGGAGATTCTCATGCAACTGATCATCGAACAATTTCCAATTGTTATTCGCTCATTAAATATTGGTTTCTTACAAACTTTAAAGTTATTTTTTGTCACACTCATTGGCGCATTTCCGCTCGGTTTGGTCATTGCGTTTGGCTCCATGTCCCATTTCAGACCCATAAAATACCTTTCGAGGTTCCTTGTATGGATTATACGAGGAACTCCCCTTATGATTCAGCTACTAATCATATATTATTTTCCGGGGTTAATACTACATACGCCTATCTGGGGCAGCGGGGAGAGCGGTCGTTTTCTAGCCGCCAGCGTTTCTTTTATTTTAAATTATGCATGTTATTTCTCTGAAATTTATCGCGGTGGTATTCAGTCTATTCCTGTCGGTCAAACAGAGGCTGGGCTTGTACTAGGTATGACCAAGCAGCAAATTTTTGTAAAAATTAAATTGCTTCAAATGGTAAAACGAATTGTTCCGCCAATGTCCAATGAAATTATCACACTGGTAAAAGATACTTCTCTTTCCCGCATTATTGCTCTGCAAGAAATTATTTGGGCAGGACAATCTTTTCTAAAAGGTTCCCAAGGAATTTCTGGCGCCATCTGGCCACTGTTTTTCACTGCGGTCTATTATCTAATCTGGAACGGTATTCTTACTACTCTTTTGGGGTATCTTGAAAAACGATTAGATTACTTTAAGTAAGGGGGAATTGACATGGCTGTCTTAGAAGTACAACACATTCAAAAAACATTTGAAAAGACACAAGTCTTAAAAGATATTAGTTTCTCTATGGAAAAAGGGCAGACAGTATCCATTATTGGCTCCTCTGGAAGCGGCAAGACAACCCTTCTGCGCTGCCTAAACTTTTTGGAAAAACCAGACACTGGCATCATTCGCGTAAATGGAGAAACACTTTTTGACTCTGCCGATCCATCCACAGGAAAAGAAAGTGAAATCCGCAAGAAACGCCTACATTTTGGTCTTGTATTCCAATCGTTTAATCTATTTCCACAGTACACTGCGCTGCAAAACGTTATGTTAGCAGGACAGCTACTTGCAAAGGAAGCACCTGATTTTAAAGCACACAAAAAAGAAAAACTGCTCGAAATTGAATTGCAGGCAAAAGAACTGTTACATCAAATGGGACTTGCAGACAGAATGGAAAATTATCCGCACCAACTTTCCGGTGGTCAATGTCAGCGTGTTGCAATTGCGCGCGCATTGGCACTGACCCCTGATATATTATGTTTCGATGAACCAACTTCCGCGCTTGACCCAGAGCTGACAGGCGAAGTCCTACATGTGATTCAAGAACTTGCTGCCAAGGAAACCACTATGATTATTGTTACACATGAGATGGCATTTGCGCGCGATGTCGCCGACCATATTATCTTTATGGACAATGGAACCATCTTGGAGCAAGGAACGCCAAAGGAAGTCATAGAAAATCCAAAAGAAGAACGCACACGGCAGTTTTTGTCACGATTCCATCAGGAGAAGCATTTTCTTTAGATGCTCATAGCGCTGACGCTTTTCTTCTTTTGCAAAATGTACTTCCCGTAATTGCTCTGGATTATTTTTATAATTTAAAATTTCATCGCCAAATTGTTCGCTCGTTAAATCAAAACAACAACCATCAACTACATTATAACAATGATAATTTCCATCAGGCCGTTGTATTCCATATACTTTACCACCAAAAATATCCTGCGCCAAAAATGCTGTAATTGAACACTGTCCCAATGTTTTATTCTCTGGTGTCCAGTTTCCCCGCATTCTTGGTGCACAGGTATCAGCACACCAGATTTCTGAGAGTGCATTGTATAAATCAATTGGTGTTTTAATTTTTGCATATTGTTCTGTCACGGATTGACAATGTGCCTGTTCCCAGCCATAAAATTTGTATTCTTTCATTATTTACCTCTTTTCATATAATAATTCCTTCCAAATGGTCGCATTCATGTTGTATAATCTGTGCAATCCATCCAGAATATTTCTGCTTCTGCTTTTTCCATACAGCATCAAAAAACTCTACCTCAATCTCTCGATATCGCGTTGTTGTCCGCACTCCGTCCAAGGACAGACATCCTTCTTCAACTTCGTATGCATCTGTTTTCTTTGTAATTACTGGATTTATCATTGGTATATTCATAAACCCCATATTTACCACAATAATTCGTTTTCGCACACCAATCATATTTGCCGCCATTCCAACACATCCAGCCTGATTTGCTTTCAGCGTGTCAAGCAAATCCGTAACTACTTGTGCATCTTCTCTTGTTGCAGGTTCTGATTTTTGATTTAAGAAAAAAATATCCCTTATAATCGGTCTCACCATAATAATCCCTCTAACTTTCTAATAAATATTCCTCTTATATCTTTATTTTAAGAAATTATTGTCCGTAATTTTATTATACGCAATACCATGTATCATTTCAAGCAATCTCTTACATCGACAAAACGACAATAAACGCCATTCCTTCCGCCTCACACACAGCAAAAATCTCTCCGTCGATTTTATGCATAATTTCGCGGCAGATATATAATCCCAGACCATTTCCCTGCTGCCCTCTTGTGTTCTCCCCACGAAAAAAACTATCAAACAAATGCACAAAATCTTTCTGTGAAACTGGTTCTCCTGTATTATATACTTTGATAAGTTGGCAGTAATCCTCCTCATAAAACGTAAGTTCTATAAAACGTCCATCTCCATATTTAAAAGCGTTTGTCAAAAGATTCTCAAACACTTCAAATAATCGGTTTAAATCTCCTTGCAATATTCGGTTTTGATAATTTCCGATGGATAAATTACATTTGCGTAACGCACACTTTTCCCCGTAAAATTGCTCAATCCATTGTACCAATTCTTTTAAATAAAACGCACCTTTTTCCACTTCAATAGAAACAATATCCTCCTTAGAAGCTTTTACAATCTCATGGACAAATTTTTCAATCTGCTCTGCCTTTTGTCCTATCTGACAATATGCATTTCGTCGCTCTACATTTGTAGTATATATACCATCAGTCAATGCCTTTGTATATAATTTTATCATATTGAGTGGGGTCTTTATATCATGTGACAGAGAAAGTAATAAAAGTTTTCTCTCTCTCTGTAACTCTAACTCCCGCTTACGGCTTATTTTAAGTTCATCTCGCAATCCATTTAATCCCCAAAGAAATCTACCAAAATATTGATTTCTCTCTGCTTTCATTTCCCCTTGCAAATTCCCTTTAGACAGCTCATAAGTCATATCTTGCATTCGGTGAAAAGGCTGTATCAAATGCTTTTTTAAATAAAGTAATACTACCACTAGAAATAATTCCATCAAAAAGAGTGTCCCTTCTATCCAGAAAAGACACTGCATTGTATTTGTACTCTTTTCATAATCAAACCGCAAAAATCCCTTGATGCCATCTCCATCAACGATTAAAGGAACAATCATACTAGATTTTTTATTCTCTCCGCTGTAAAAGTCCATCACTTTATCTCTGTCTATTTCAGAATTTGAAAGATAAGAAACCGACTGAATCTCATGATAGTGTTCCCAGTTAATTTTATCTAAATCTTCTGGCTGTTTTATCTCTGCCATAATTCGATTTATCTCCACCTTATAGTATTTTTCATTTTTTTCTATGTTAGTAAACAATAAAATACCTATACAAACTGTCATTGTAAGATAAAACAAAAGAGAAAAAATAATAAGACTATTATAGTTCTTCATAGCGATATCCTATTCCCCACACAGTCTTGATACGCAATGGCTTCTTTGGATTCTCCTCAATTTTATTGCGCAGCATATTGATATGTACCGTCAATGTTTGATTTTCACTAAAACTGTCTACTCCCCAAATTTTGTAAAACAAAAAGTCTTTATCAAGCGTCTTTCCAGAATTTTCAACCATTATCAGTAACAATTCATATTCCTTAGCATTAAGTTCCACCAATGTCTTTTCTTTGTAAACTTTTCTGGCAGACTTATCAATCATCAAATTACCTGAATATAAAATCTCTTTCTCTGTGTGTACACCGTAGACACGTGTAAAAAGTGAATTAATTTTTGCCACCAGCAAATCTGGATCAACAGGTTTTTCCAGATAATCATCCGCACCTAGCCGAAAACCATTTAATTGATCCTCTTTGCTCACGCGCGCACTAATTATTAAAATTGGTATACTGCCCATTCGGCGTACTTCTCTGCACACAACAAAACCATCAAGGTTAGGAAGTGTAATGTCTAAAAGTAACATTTTGACTGTATTATTTTTTAGAAAGTCGAGCGCTTCTTCTCCCGAAGTCACCAATTGAATGGTATAGTTTGCTCTTTCTATATAAATTTTTAACAGTTTTGCTAACTCTTTTTCATCTTCCACCATTAAAATATCAAACACACTCACTACCTCATCAAAACCTACCATCCAAGTTTCATCAACCAGTTGTTTAATTCTCTTTCTCGTTCTCTCGCCATATCTTCTTTGTATTTTCCAAGATGCTTTTCTTCACGAATATTACCATCCTCTATATAAAATACTCGCTCGCATCGAGAAGCCACTTTTACATCATGCGTAACCATCATAATTGTCGTTCCATCTTCATTTAATTTGTTTAACTCCTTCATAACTTCCTCGGAGTTTTGCTTATTTAATGCTCCTGTCGGCTCATCGGCAAAAATAATTTTAGGATTGTTAATCATACTTCGGGCAATGCAAGCTCTCTGTAATTGCCCGCCAGATACTTCGCTGATATCATTGTCCGCAACCTCACTGATACCAAGTTTTGCCATTAAAACCTTTGCGCGCTCGTTGATTTTTCTTCGTTGCTCTTTTCTGGAATCTGCCTGATATGCAGGCAAGATAATATTATCATAAATCGAGAGATTTTTTAGCATATACATCTGTTGAAAAACAAATCCCATTCGTTTTAGGCGCAAATCGCTCACTTGGTCTGCCGATAGCTTTGTCAATTCCTCTCCAAAAAACTCAATATCACCTGCTGTAGCAGTATCCATTCCACTGACTGTATATAACAATGTTGTTTTTCCAGAGCCAGAAGGTCCCATAATTCCCACCATTTCGCCTTCTTCAATCTCCAAATTTACATTTCTAAGTACATTGTTATGTCTCCTGTTCACAATATACGTTTTACACAGATTCTTTGCTCTCAATACATTCATCACAAACTCTCTTTCTTATACTAATCCCCATGCCACCTTTGGGCGACTCAAATAGATATGTGAAACTTAATAGTTCTTATACAGTGTCTCTTGTTGCCTTAGAACTATTTTTCATACGAACTCTCATATGCCGCTTTGGCGGGCGTACTAATCCGCTATTTTCATGTCATTGGTATTGATTCTCTTTACGCTTCCTGTTGCTAAATGTGTTGCAAATATAATTCCTATAAGCAACATTGTGGGATATAAAATATATGCTTTTAGCGCGTCCACTTGTATCTGAAGCTCTGCTCCCATAATTGCAAAAATATTTCTTAGCACAAACCGATTGCACAGCATAGACAATGGAACTGCAACAATCATAGATAAAATTACCATCCATACCATTCGCATAACCAACCATAGCCGAATTGCTTTGTTGCGCCATCCTATACTTTTTAACATGGCAAGCTGTCCTTTTTCCTGCACAATAAATAACTTCATCATCAACAGAGAAATCAACATAATTAAAACACACAACATTATTGTCATTGGAATCTGTAGTGTCTGCATTGTATTTTTAATCGAACCAATATTCGCATCCAGTGCTTCTTGCGCTGTAACCCAATTGTATCGGGGAAACTCTTTTTTTAGTACATCTGCTAGTTCTTGCTGCGTCAAAGTTGTCTCCATCTCAACGGTGGCCTTCCAATATCCTGGTAAAATTTCATTACTTATATCAATTGCTGGATTTAGCCGAGCGCTTTTTCCAAGTTGCATATAATCACTGTAATACCCTGTAATAATCAGTTTTTGTTCCTTTCCTCCAATTTTAGCAATAACAGTATCTCCAATTTCAAGATTATTTTCCTCCATAATCTTTTTAGAAAAAGCGACCTCATTGCTTAATTTTGGCGCTAAACCCGCTTGATATTCGCAAAAGCTTCCATTCTTGCCAATTGGATAATTGGAAAGAGGCTTTATAACATCACCCACATCATCTATCGTATATTCTATAAAAGCCAGTGCTCCAACACTTAACTCTGCCGTATAGCCTTTTGCTGCCATCTCCTTTTCTATACGACGCAACGCATGTTCCAAGTCCTTCGTGTTATGATATGGCGCAGCCCCTTGTTCCTCAACTGTTTCCAAATAAATTGCCGCATCAGGATTCAAGTTAAACTTAGATGCCATTTCATCACTCTCCATCGTTGTCAATGTATTGAGCGGAACTGTAATCAGCACAAAACTGATACAAAATGTAAAGAATAAAACAAGATAACGCCTTGTATTGCAAAGAATATCATTTAATCCAAGAAAGGATATCGTCCCCATATATTTTCTTTTATAAAGACATAACCCTCTGCGTTTTTGATATCGTTCGCCACTATCCCCACTCCGTATCGCTTCAATCGCAGAGATTTTCTTTAATTTTTTGGTAAAGACAACACACATTCCTGTCACAAACAATATTATCACAATACTACAAACTAGATTAATGACAGCAGTATTTGTACTGTCGCCTAAAACCATATTTTTGCTGACGCTATCCATCATGCCCTTACCAAATGGAATGCTGATTAAAAATCCCACGATTGCACCTGTCACCACCAGAGCAAAATACTTCACAAGATATATTTTTCGTATCGAAAAATTGCGCATTCCTATCGCTTTCATCACACCAATCTCTCGATATTTTTCTTCCATTGTAAAACTAAGAGAAAACTTTAGAATCATAAGTGATATTAAAATCAGACAAAATCCAACTACAATTAGCAGCGCAGCAACAATCATATCAAACACATATAACAGCGAATAAATACTACGTTCAAAGGAATTTACAAGAAGTTTAAATTCTTGCTGATTCATAGAATCCATTGTTTCTTTTGGATTTGTAGTATTAAAACCATATACTTCAATTTCTCTGTTTGTATTGGTTGATACCATTTTATCATAATCTTCTTCGCAGAAAACAAATCGCGCCATCCCACTCATTTCATTCCCATACATAATGTCCTTGCTTTGTACTGAAATTTGGTAGGCAAATGTTTTTCCAGAAATATAAATCTCAAGTGTATCTCCAATGTGCAGTGCGTTTCTCTCCATCATGCCTACTGTGGCTGCGACTTCTCCTGGCGCAAGCGATAGCTCTTTTCCCACATTGTCAAGGGCTTTCGCATATTTCCCTCCTGTCTTTGCCAGATACAAACTTGCTCCATTCGTGTTTAATATATCCGTTATGTGCTCCCGCTTAATTGTGATGTCCTCCGCTTTTATCTCATATAACTTTTCATGGTCATACTCTGTGACCTCATCACGACTATTTAACCATTTCTCAAATCTTTCATTTTCCTCTCCTCCACTAAATACGGTCATCACATCACTAACATTTGCATATTCCATATATGTATCAAGCCCATTCATAACCAAACAAATATTACTAACACTACTGGCAAGAAATATTGTTGACAATGTAATAAACAAAAATAAAATCAAATTGACCCCTTTTTGTTTCATCAAATCCTTTTTTAGTATTTCAAACCACATAACTTCTTTCCTCAAAACTATTTTGTCTCAATAGTCTCTTTTCTTTCTTTAAAACATTTCCGTTGTTATTAAGGAATTATAGAAAAATAATTAATACGAATTACGCAAAATATTTCTTTGAGTATAAATTAATACAAAAACGTGCACATAATCATGTAAGATGATACATTATGACAAAGTTTTTGACATACGCAATCAAAGAAATAGACAAATCAAAATATGCCAGTTACTTTCCTACAGTTTCTTAAATTATTATAAGGAAAGAAATGTTAAAAAATCCTTAAATGAGAAGAAGTTTCTAATACTTTTTTAAAATTCTACTTGGTTTGAAAAAATTGATAAATTTTCTCTGCGACATTTGCCGTAATTCCCGGCACTTCTGAAATTTTAGCGACATCTGCTGCGCGCAATTCCTCAATGGACTTAAAATATTTCATCAATGCTTTTCTACGACTAGGTCCCACTCCTGGTATTTCTTCGAGTACAGAGTGTACCTGCACCTTACTTCGGAGCGAGCGATGATAGGTGATTGCAAAGCGGTGCGCTTCATCTTGTATGCGCGTAATTAGCTTAAACCCCTCACTGTGCGTATCAATTGGCAACTCAATGTTGTTAAAATACAATCCTCTTGTGCGGTGATTGTTATCTTTTACCATGCCACAAACTGGAATGTTGATTCCAAGCGCATCAAGTACTTGCAACGCAATGTTAACTTGTCCGCGTCCCCCATCCATCAAAATCAAATCTGGAAATTTGGTAAAACTTCCAAAATCTTCTCCAATATTATTTTCATCAAGCATCATTTCCTCACGTTCGTCAAGTCCATGTTGGAAACGTCGTGTCAAAACCTCATACATACAAGCATAATCATCGGGACCAGCGACTGTTTTCATGCGAAATTTGCGATAATCGCTGCGTTTCGGCTTGCCTTTCTCATACACGACCATAGAACCTACATTGGCAAACCCACTAGTATTAGAAATATCAAATGCTTCCATACGCGTTAAGGGCCGAATGCCAAGAAGGTCTTCAATCTCCTTTACCGCACCGATGGTTCTGCCTTCCTCACGTTTAATGCGCTCTCTATCCTGACTTAACACAAGCTGAGCATTTCTTGCTGCCAAATCCACAAGTCGTTCCTTCGCCCCTTTCTGTGGTACCCGCAGATGAACTTTTGTTCCTTTTTTATTCGTCAACCATCGTTCCACTAACTCTATATCCTCAATTGGCTCTTGCAACATAATCTCTCGTGGAATAAATGGTGTTCCTGCATAAAACTGTTTGACAAAACTTGTCAAAATATTATCTGCTGTAAGCTCCTCAATCTGTGTCATATAAAAATGTTCCCTGCCAATCAACTTACCATTGCGCAGAAAAAATACCTGTATAACTGTCTCGTTTCCATCAATTGCAAGTCCTATAATATCTTTATCCTCCCCCACATTATCAGACATTTTCTGCGTCTCACTCACTTTTTTTACACTGTCAATCAAGTCGCGATATCGAATCGCTTCCTCAAAATCCATTTTCTCTGAAGCCTGTTGCATCTTTTCTTTTAATTCCTTAATTATTGGTTGCTGCTTTCCATTTAAAAAGTCAATTGCCTTTTCAATTCGTTCTGTATACGCTTCCCTTGTGATGTTTCCCTGACAAGGCGCACAACACTGACCAATATGAAAATTTAAGCAAGGGCGCTCCTTACCGCAATCCTTGGGCAATCTTCTATTGCATGTTCGCAACTGATACAACTTATTAATTAAATCAATACTCTCTTTCACACCTCCATTTGTAAATGGTCCAAAATACTTTGCCTTGTCCTTTTTCATCTGGTGTACTACCATGACACGCGGATAGTCTTCTCCCAATGTCACTTTAATATACGGGTATGTTTTATCATCTTTTAGCAGTGTATTATACTTGGGTGAATATTCCTTAATCAAATTATTTTCTAATACGAGCGCTTCCAGCTCAGAGTCAGTGACAATATACTCAAATCGTGCAATCAAAGATACCATTTTATCAATTTGTGGTCCACGCCCTATATTTTCCTTAAAATAAGAACGCACACGATTATGCAAATTTTTCGCTTTCCCAACATAGAGAATAGTGTCATCAGCATCGTGCATAATATAGACTCCTGGCTTATTGGGAAGCTTGTGAAGCTCCTCCTTCACATCAAATTCTTCGCTGTATTTCTGTTTTATATCTGACATATAAATCCCCCATTCCGCCTTTGGGCGGCTCAAATAGAAATGAAAAACGCTGTCCTTTGCGTTTTTCCTGTGTGAAATTT
>ERZ778513.1083-NODE-1083-length-18037-cov-8.987432_pt1 | contig 18037 bp, 9 predicted proteins | sample MGYA00510345_ERZ778513 | MGnify/ENA primary metagenome ERZ778513 (study PRJEB29527, sample SAMN07138966) | mouse gut metagenome | material: feces | host: mouse | place: China:Nanjing | collected 2016-01-25 ... | reverse complement strand
GGGAACATAGGATTGGATTTAGGGATTAAGGATTTGTGTATTACGTCTAATGGAAAAAAATATGGGAATCCAAAGACAATAAAGAAATATGAGAAAAAGCTTGCCAATTCACCTATTGCAATTAAACACATTTCAAGTTTTTCTATTATTTCTAAAATAAACTCCCTTTTCGGAATTGTGTACCCGTTAAAAATAGGCTTTTCAAAATTTTAGGAAGGTGCAGATTATGAAAAAATTAGCAGTATTAGTTCTGACATTAATATGTGTATTGGGTTTGTTTGGTTGCGGGTCAACTCTAAAAAGTAAGAATGAAGCGGATACTGGCGCTTTGCCACCGATGCTTATTATGGGAAAACAACACTTTTTTGCAGATGATATGCCGATATCCGAACTTCCGGATAATTTTGAGTGCATGGGAGAAATAACAGAGGAACAAGCAAACAACACAGATTTACAAGGATGTAAGTATTATGCCAATAAGTACATAAGTTCTTTTGATGAGTTTTATGTATATCAAGAGTGCGGAACACCTGTTGATGAAAACATAGTTGATACTACAAAACGTCAGTGGGCTTATGTAAAATGGGTTCGTGAAGGGTTTGAAAGAGAGTGAAATGCAAAATTTCAATTTACTCCAATTGCCTGAACAATATGAAAATGTATGAATATTCAGGTTAGTTCGGGCTAATAGACACTGGGAACACTTTTCCGAAAAGGGAGAAAATAAATAGCTAAAAATCTGATAATAACATAGTAAAGACAAGCACATAAAAATAATAAAAGACAGCATTTTTTATTATTTATGCTGCCAAAAGACGGCATGGGGGATTAAAATGGAACAGGAAAAGAAAGAAAAAATAGAAAAGGTAGCAGCCGAAATTATCCAGATGTCCAAAAATCGGCTGCTAGTCAATATGCGTTTTATGGACATGTCATTAAATCAGTTTAGAATTGCGCCAAATCCAGAGATAACTCCGTTCTCTGCTTGCGATGGAGATGTCTATGTGTATGATCCGGTACATATTCTAAATGCATATCAACTTGATGAAAACTATCCAACGCGCAATTTTTTGCATAGTGTTTTGCATTGCGTATTTAAACATTTTTTTGTAAATACATTAGTAAATCAGACCATGTGGGATCTTGCTTGTGACATTGCGGTGGAGAGTGCTATCAACGACTTGGAACTAAGTTATTTAAACATCACAAAAGCAAGAGAACAGGTTCAATTCTTTGATTTGTTTAAAAAGAAAATTCAAACAATTTCCGCAGAAAAAATATATCGATACTTTTTGGATGAAAAACTTTCTGATGATTTGGTGGAAAGGCTGTCACGACTATTTAAAGGAGATGACCACTGTCTTTGGTATCTTACAGAGGAGCAGAAAAAACAAAAGGGACTCTATACTGTTTTTGGGGAACATGAAACGATTGCGCCAAATGGTATGAACACCGCAATAATTGTGCCTAATCGATTGTTGCTTTTACAAAGCTGGGGAGATATTTCACTTCGTATGCAGACAGAACTGGAAGTCTTTTTGAAAAGTCAAGGAATAGGGGCAGGACTGCTGACACAAAATCTGCGGGAAGTGAATAGAGAACGCTATGATTATACGGAGTTTCTTAAAAAGTTTGCAGTCAGAGCGGAAATGATGAAAATCAATCCTGATGAGTTTGACTATAATTTTTATACTTATGGATTGGAATTGTATGAGAATATGCCTTTGATAGAGCCACTAGAATACAAGGAGGTAAAACGCATACGAGAGTTTGTGGTTGCAATTGACACATCAGGTTCTACTTCGGGTGATTTGGTGCAGACTTTTGTACAGAAAACTTATAATATTCTCAAGAGCACAGAGAGTTTTTTTACGAAAATTAATCTGCATATTATTCAGTGTGATGCAAACATTCAAGAAGATATTAAGATTACTACGCAAGAAGAATTTGATGAATATCTAAAACATATGAAGCTTCATGGTTTGGGCGGGACAGACTTTCGCCCTGTGTTTGAGTATGTTGATATATTAGTGCATAATAAGGAATTTGACAATCTAAAAGGGCTAATTTATTTTACGGATGGATTTGGACCATTTCCAAACAAGAAACCATCTTATGACACTGCATTTGTATTTGCTGAGGATGAAAAAAGTGCACATAGCACATACAATAATTATGATATTCCGTCTTGGGCGATTAAATTGGTACTTAGGAAAGATGAATTGTAATTGTGATAAAGGAGGACATTGATGGAAGCTTCACAGAAGGAAAAAGCGGCGCAATTGCAGCATGCAGTTATTAATTATTCGGTTGAGGAGATTTCTAAGCGCTATGAGGAATTGGGTTCTGTTGAAATGACCGCGCCAGCACTCGGACTTGCCTGTCGTTTTCGAGGACTTGGGGTGGTAAAAGCATTAGTGGAAAGAGGTGCAACCTTTCGGTTTTCGTCAACCAGAAGAATTGAGGAGTGGTACGGATGCTATATTGGCAGAAATTCTGGAAATTATCGCACAAATTATTCATTGTATTTGCTACGTGTTTTCGATGAGGATTTAAAGGGTGCATTTTGTTTTAAGGGTATGACACTTGCACAATGCGCTGAACAAGAAGTGGGAGAGTCACTACCAATTCTTTCGGATACAGAGCGTGTTGCAGTGTTGCGATATCTTATAGAGAATAAAGAGAAAGTTTCCTTTCAGCCAGAAGAAATGTTATACTATGCGATTTTTTTCGAGGATACAGCGATTGTAGAGGAATTAAATAGGCAAAAGATTGAATTTTTAGAGATTCGCGTACAAACAATTGCAAATGGCGCCAGCGCAATGAATCCATATTGGGTGGAATATATAACAATGACAGAACAAGCGGATAATGAGGCTTATTTGAGTATTATGGAGCAAATTTCCAAGAAACTAAAGGGAAATCAATTTCATTATACGGAAAATATTAATGAAGTAACAAAAAAACGCTTTTCCAATACAGAAATTTTTATGTTTTTCTTTGAGCATTTTAAGCGGGATAAGATAAAAAAGTATCAGCTGATACGCAGTTTAATTGAGGAGAATGCTACAGGAGCACTTATGCGCATTGAACAAGAAGGGTGGTTGAATGTACCTAAAAAGCGCGATGAAATGATAGACTATGCGACACAAAATGGCAAGACAGAAGCGTTGGCATGGCTGTTAGACTATAAGAATCGCACAGCTAATTTTGTAGCGGAACAAGAAAAAGCAGACAAAAAATTGATGCGTGCGCTGAATGCTGCACCAAATTCTGTTGCCACATTAAAGCAGATATGGAGTTATCGCAAGCGAGAAGATGGCACATTGATGATTACAAACTACAAAGGAAAAGAGACTGAGGTCACTGTCCCAGAAAAAATTGGCAAAGGAATTGTCACAGCGATTGGCAAAGGGGCATTTTCGGGAAATTTTTATAATCCTAAAGCGACAGAAGTACAAGTAAAACAACATAATGAGATTGTAAAAGTTATACTTCCAGACACCATTGAATTCATTGGAGAAGGAGCTTTCAGCAAAATGGCATCCTTGAAAGAAATCAATATTCCAATAGGAGTTCGGGAAATTGGAGCATATGCATTCCATGGGTGTGATTCTCTAAAAAGCTTGACGATTCCCAAGACTGTAGAGATAATCAGAAAACATGCAGTTTCTTTTTGCCCTAACTTAGAAAAGGTGTTTCTTGGCGAGGGGATAGAGGAAATTGGTGAGCATGCATTCTGGCGTTGTAAAAATTTGTGTGAAGTTAGGGTCTCACAGTCATTGCAATGGTTAAGTATGGAAAATACTGATTATCATTGTGAACAGTGCGCTTCTGCTTCCAATTGTACTTATAGAAAAACAAACAATATTGGTCGTGATTTATTTTGTATCTTTGAGTATCGCAAGAAATTGACAATCGTTGGACCGAAGGGGAGTCCACTAGAAACATACTGCAAGGAGAAGCATGTGCGATATCGAATCGATGATAATAGATAAAGGGGAAACATGTTATTATGGAACTGACACGAGAAGAAAAAGCTATCATATTGCAGCGTGCAGTTATAAATTGTTCTGTCGAGGAACTTTCTACAAAATATAAGGAACTTGGAACTGTGGAGAAAGCTGCGCCAGCGCTAGGGCTTGCCTGTCGTTTTCGGGGACTTGATATGGTGAAATCATTGGTAGAAAAAGGTATAACATTTGATTTCTTTTTGACAGAAGAAACTGCCGTAGAATCCAACTGTTATGTGAACAAAGGAGGTTCTCATATAAATTATTCCTGTTATTTGTTGAAAATTCCCAAGAAGCCTTTCTGGTTTCAAGGTATGATGTTAGAACAGAGTGTTAAGCAGGATTCGGGCGAGGTATTATCTATTCTTTCAAACACAGAACGTGTTGCGGTGTTGCAATTTCTTTTGGAACAGAGAGAAAGAATTGTGTTTCAGCCAGAAGATGTACTGTACTATGCAATTTTTTTTAGGGATACATCAATCTATAAGGCGCTGAAAGAAAGCAGCGTGAAACTTGCAAAGGTTGAAGTGGATACAATTGCAGATGGTCTTGATTTAAATATGGGTTATTGGTATAAGTATAACGAAATGATGAAGCAAGTTTCTACTGAGAATTGTCTTGAAGTTTTACAGCAGCTTGCCTTAGAGCTTGAAGGAAAGAAATTTCGGTGTACAGATTGGAATTATGAGATTATAAAAAAGCATTTTTGCAATAAAGAGATTGCTTTATTTTTCGTCTTTCATTTTCAGAGTGACAAAATGAATAAAACAGAAATTATGCGAGGGTTTATTGATGCCAATGCGGTGGAAGCGCTTGCGGCTGTTGCGTGTAAAGGCTGGCTTAGTATGCCGTCAAAGCGTGATAAAATGATAGGTTACGCCTCACAGAATAACCGGACGGAAGCGCTTGCGTGGCTGTTGGATTTTAAAAATCGTACTGCTGATTTTGTAGCAGAACAGAAAAATGCGGACAAAAAATTGATGCGTGCGCTGAATGCCGCGCCAGATTCTGTCACAGTGTTAAAAACCCTTTGGAGTTATAAAAAGAATGCACAGGGCACATTGATTATCACAAACTATAAAGGGGATTCTGTGGAGCCTATTGTACCAGAGAGAATTGGCAAAAGTATTGTCACAGCAATTGGACAAAGTGCATTTACAGGAGAAGCTTACAGAACTAGAGCAACCATCGAGCAATTAAAGCAACACAGAAAAATTAAGAAGATTATTTTACCAAAAACAATACAATCAATTGGTTTTGGTGCTTTTGAAGATATGGAATGTCTGGAAGAAATCAGTCTTCCTGAAAGTGTGAAGCAAATAGACGCAAAGGCATTCTATAGATGTCGTTCTCTAAAGAGGCTTTCTATTCCAGAACCTGTGGAAATTATTAGAGAGCATGTTTTTAGTGATATGTCAGCATTAAAGGAGATTGATATTTTGGGTCCTGTCAAGGAAATCCAAAAAGGGGCATTTAGTGGATGTGTATCTTTGGAAAAACTTGAGATTCAGGCAAATGTGGAGAAAATTGGTGCAAGTGCCTTTTATCATTGTACATCTCTAAAATCTTTTGTTATGCCACAGGGGATTAGAACAGTGGAATGCAGACTGTTTTCTTATTGTAAACAGTTGGAAACTGTACAATTGCGTGGGGGCGTGGAGGTGATCGCCGAGGAAGCTTTTCTGGGCTGTACCTCTCTCAAGACAATTACAATTCCACATTCTGTGAAAATTATTAAAAGGGATGCATTTTTTGACTGTGAACAGTTAGAAAGCGTGTACCTTAGTGAGGGCGTGGAGGAAATCGGTGCAGGCGCATTTGCCAAATGCCCCAATTTAAAGGAGATTGTGTTGCCAAGGTCCATACAGCGCATAAAAAACAAGACGCGCGGTTTGGGGTTCGACACATTTGAAGAAAGTTCCAATTTGACTGTAACCTGTATTGCAGGAAGCAAGGCAGCGGCGTATTGTAAGCGGAAAGGGATACGGTTTTTATATAAGTAAGGGAGATTTTATAAAGAAGGGATAGATATGGAACTGACACAGGAAGAAAAAGCCATTCGATTGCAACAAGCAGTTCTTAATAGCACTACCGAGGAGATTTGCAATATCTATGATACGCTTGGATATGTGGAGATGTCTGCGCCAGCGCTAGGACTTGCCTGCCGCTTTCGAGGGTTGGAGGTGGTCAAAGTGTTGGTGGAAAAAGGTGCAACTTTTGATTTTCCTTCAACCGAAGAAATCGAGATAAAATATCATTGTCATATCGGTGAAAAACATGCAAAATATCGTACAAATTATCGCACAAATTATTCACTGTATTTGCTAAAATGTTTTCGGGGTGGTTTGAAAGGCGCACGCTGTCTGCAAGGAATGAAATTTGTCAAAAAGGCAAAGCGAGATGATGGTACATCACTGTCATTTCTTGCAGACAAGGAGCGCATTGCAGTGCTTAATTATCTACTTGTAGAGAGAGAAAAGCTGTTTTTTCAGCCAGAGGAGATGCTCTTTTTTGCAATATTTGCGCAGGATACAGTTGTTTATAAGGCGCTAAAAGAACAGAATATTATGCTTTCAGAACAGCGTGTTTTTGCCATGACAGAAGGAACCTTGGCAGATGGTTATTGGTTTGAATTTGGTTCCCTTGTAGGAAAACTTGCTGACAAAGATTATATTAATATAATGCAACAACTTTCTATTGAGCTTTCCGGAAAGTCCTTTCGCTTTACGCAAAAAATATTTGATATTACACAAAAACGTTTTTATAATATCAATATCTTTGCTTTTTTTCTCGCTCATTTTCGTCAAGAAAAGATGAAAAAATATGAGATAATACGCAGTCTAATTGATGAGAATGCTGTTGATGCACTGGCAGTTGTCGAGAGAGAAGGCTGGCTTACTACGTCAAAAAAGCGTGATGAAATGATAGCATATGCTTCGCAGAATCAGAAGATAGAAGCGCTTGCATGGCTTCTTGATTTTAAAAATCGTACTGCGGATATTGCCGCGGAACAGGAAAAATTAGACAGAAAATTAATGCGAGAATTAAATGCAGCACCGGGGGCGGTGGCTGCACTTAGACAGATATGGAATTTTAGAAAACAGGAGAATGGCACACTGATTATCACTGGTTACAAAGGTGCTAAGACGGAGGTTATTATTCCAGAAAAGATTGGAAAAAATATTGTTGCAGCGATTGGAAAAGGTGTTTTTTCGACGGAGGATGTATTTAAACCAAGTACGACGAGAGAACAAATAGAACAACATAAAAAAATTATAAAAATTGTATTGCCAGAGACGATTGTATCGATTGGAAAAGGTGCTTTTTGTGGACTGTCATTATTAAAAGAAATCAATATTCCAGAAGGTGTAAAAGAGATTGGTGCAAATGCGTTTTATGGATGTTGTCATCTAAGTGGACTTGTCCTACCGGAAAAAATCAAGAAAATTGAGAAAGGCACGTTTTGTAATTGTCGGAAATTAGAAGCAGTTTGTATTCCGAAAGATGTACAGGAGATTTGTGAGGGGGCATTTCATGGATGTGCTTCTTTAAAAGAACTTGTGATTCCCCAGAACATACAGAAAATTGGAAAAGAAGCCTTCTCTGGCAGTTCCTTGAGAAAACTTATAATTCCAGGAACAGTAAAGATAATTGAAGAAGCTGCCTTTGCAAATTGCAGAAAATTAAAAGAAATAAACATTTGTGAGGGTGTGGAGGAAATCGGCAAATGTGCATTCTATAGGTGTCAGAATCTAAAAAGTGTCACAATTCCCAAAACAGTGAAAAAAATTGAAATGCAAGCGTTTGTGGATTGCAGAAATATGGAGACGTTATGTATTTGTGAAGGCGTTCAGGAAATTGGCGAACATGCATTTAGTGAATGTAATGCACTAAAAACTGTCACAATTCCCGGGACAGTTTTTAGTGTTAAACAATGTACATTTTCTTATTGTAAAAATCTGGAAAAAGTATATATCTGTGAGGGCGTTGAGGAACTTCAGACAAACGCATTTGGGTTGTGTAATGCGCTAAAGGAAGTATATATTTCGGCATCTGTTAAGCGTCTAATCTCTATGAAACATGAAAATACTGTCTATGAACCGTTTGGAACTTGTACGAATCTGACTGTAATTTGTCCCAAAGGGAGTCCGACAGAAATATATTGTAAGGAGAAAGGGTTTCGATTTCAGTATAGTGATATCAAATTTTGAGCGATTTGTCAAATATTTTGCGAAAAAGTGAGTGGTTTTTTAAAATAATATTTTGAAAGTTTTATAAAATAAGGGATTAAGATTTGGAGAAATTATAGGAGGTTAAAGGAGAAATTAAAGATGGAACTTGCGCAGAAAGAAAGAGCAGAACAGTTACAGCACGCGGTTCTAAACTGTTCTGTTGAGGAGATTGGCACAATATATGATGAACTTAAAGAGATAGAGATGTCCGCGCCAGCACTGGGACTTGCCTGCCGCTTTCGCGGGCTGGATATGGTAAAGGCTCTAGTGGAAAAAGGAGCAACATTTGACTTTCCTTCCACCAAGGAAATCGAGGAAAAATATCATTGCTATATTGGACAGAAGTATGGGAATTATCGTACAAACTATGCGATGTATTTGCTCAAAATTTTTGGGAAAAATTTGAAAATATTCTGCATAGAAGGTATGAAAATGGAACGAAATGCAAATACACAGGCGGCAGTATCATTGCCTTTTTTGCCCGATCAAGAGCGCGTTAACGTGCTGAGATATCTTTTGGAGCAAAGAGAAAAAATTGCATTTCAACCAGAACAATTATTGTTTTATGCAATTTATTTCAAAGATACTGCTATTGTAGCAGAACTGAAAACACACAATGTCAGACTTTCTGACATTCGTGTGCAAAAGCTTACAGAAGGCGCAATTGCAATGGATGCATATTGGTATGAATATATTTGTCTTACAAGTCAGTTAGCTGATAAAGACTATTTGGATACTATGCAGCAGATTCTTGCAGAATTGGATGGGAAGCCATTTCATTTTACAGAGAATATTTACGAAATTACAAAAAAACGGTTTTATGACTTGAATATATTTGAATTTTTTCTTGCTAATTTTAAGCGAGAAAAAATGAATAAAATTGAAATAATACGAGATTTTGTGAAACGAGACCAAGTAGATGCACTGCCCATTATTGAGCGCGAAGGGTGGTTAAATATTACAAAAAGACGCGATGAAATCATTGCGTATGCATCAGAAAATAATAAGACAGAGATATTGGCATGGTTGCTTGATTTTAAGAACCGCACTGCGGATTTTGTTGCGGAACAGAAAAAAGCGGATAAAAAATTGATGCGCGAACTAAATGCTGCGCCAGATTCTGTCACAGCGCTAAAAAAGATTTGGGGTTATAAAAAAGAAGAAAATGGTACACTTACTATCACGAATTACAAGGGCACAGAGTTTGAAGTGACTGTCCCGGAGAAGATAGGAAAAAGCGTTGTTGCAGCAATTGGAAAAGGTGCTTTTTCACATAGTTATTGCAATGGAAGATTGACTTCAGAACAGCTAGCACATCGCCAGAAAATTACAAAAATAGTATTACCAGAAACAGTGCAAGAAATTAAAGAGGCTGCTTTTTTTGGTATGAAGGCACTTGTAGAAGTCAACATTCCAAAAGGTGTGAGAGTAATTGGCAAGAATACGTTTGGGTTTTGCTGTGCGCTGAAACATCTTGTCCTTCCAGAGCGCTTAGAAAAAATTGAGGAAAGAGCATTTTACAATATGTCTGCCTTAAAAGAAATTCAAATTCCCAAAGGCGTTAAAGAAGTTGGAATTGAGGCATTTGCAAAGTGTAATTCTCTAAAAAAACTAACTTTTTCTAATAGTCTGAAAAAAATTGATGCGCGTGCATTTGCGAATTGTTATAAATTAGAGGAAATAGATTTTGGCGAAAGCATCCAAGAAATTGGTGAATTGGCATTTCAGGACTGTACTTCTCTGAAAAATATAATAATTCCTAGCACTGTAATTGAAATGAAAAGATATCTGTTTTATAGATGCAAGGCACTTGAACATGTGCAAATTTGTGAAGGCGTTCAAGAGATGGCAGATAGTGTGTTTTGTAAATGTCCGAATTTAAAAGAAGTTTTTATTCCAAAATCTGTTCAATATTTGAAGTACAAAAAATATGCATCGGGCAAGTGCTATGTGTTTGAGGAGTGTCCTAACTTGACAGTAATCTGTCCGAAAAAGAGTACGGCGGAGGCATATTGCAAAAGAAAAGGTTTCCGGTTTCGCAACAGTGAAGAAAAAATAAAGGAGTTTGTTGTAGATGGACAAACAATATAAAAAAGAAAAGACAAAATTGTCAGCGATTGAAAAAGCAATGCTAAGCGGTGCATATGACGAGGCTGGAAGTCTTTTTCGAGAGCTGAACAATCCCTTTCTTACAGTCCGCATATTGGGTGTTGCAGGTCGGTTTTGCGGGCTGGATATGGTAAAAATTCTGATTGAAAACGGTGCGTTATTTGATTATAAATGGATAGAAAATCATGGTTCTTATTTTTATTCTTATCATTATTCCTCGGTTCTTTCCGATTTTTTTATCTTATTTTTGCTCAAAGGTTTGGATAGAATTAGAGGTTATACACCAAACAGAAAAATGAATGCACTGGTTGATAAGGAAGGCAAACCGCTTGTGCCAATTTGTGAAGAAGAACGCATTCAGGTGATAAAATATTTGTGTGAACAAGAAGATAAAGTGTGCCTTTCTGCTGGCGATTACCTTTATTATGCAATACTTACACAAGAAAGAACTATTGCGGATACATTAAGAAAAGATGGAGTTTGCTTTTCTGATGCATTGAAAGAGTTATTGACAAAAGGTGGTGGAAAAGAGAATGACAAGTGGATGATATATTGCTATTTTATGGAAGAACTTCAAGATAATGCATTGGTGGATGTTTTTTCTGCGCTACACAGGGAAATTGGCGAGGAAAAAAGACTACATTTTACAGAAAAAATATGGCAGATTAACAAACAACGTTTTTTGATTCCAGAGTTCTTTGTGTCTTTTTTGCAACATTTTAATCAGTCGGAGATGAACAAGAAAAAAATTTTGAGAGAACTCATTGACAGCCAAAGTGTTTCCAACCTAAAAGTGTTGGAAGATTGTGGTTGGCTCAAGGATACACGACGACGTGACGAATTGATTGCATATGCCTCAGAAAATCACAAGGTAGAATCGGCGGCATGGCTTTTGGAGTTTAAAAATCGTACTGCTGATTTGGTTGCGGAACAAAGACGTGCAGAGAAAAAGTTGATGCGCGAACTAAATGCTGCGCCGGATTCTGTCACAGCTTTAAGAAAATTGTGGAGCTACGAGGAAAGAGAAGATGGAACACTGACCATTATCAATTATAAGGGCAAGGATTCTATCGTTGTTGTTCCTGAAAGAATTGGAAAGAACACTGTTACAGAGATAGGATATGCTGCTTTCGCAGGAACCTATATGAAATCTATGATGAGAGCGGAGACAATTGCGCAACATCGGAAAATAACAAGTATTACGTTGCCAAAGACCTTACAAAAGATTGAAAATTATGCAATTTGCAATTTGCCATTATTAAATGAAATAACCATTCCTGACAGCGTGAAAGAATTTGGGGAAGGTGTATTTCAAAAATGTCCAAATCTTGTGATATTTTGCTCACAAGGAAGTAAAACAGAGGACTACTGCAAGGAAAAAGGATTTCCATTTCAATATAGCGTGGAATAGAGGAGAAAATTTAAATGGAGGATGAAAACAATGAACATTAAACAGGCAAAAGAGGATATTAAAAATGCGGTATCAGCCTATCTGACAAAAGATCAGTTTGGAAATTATGTGATTCCCATTGAAAGACAGCGCCCTATTTTTTTGATGGGTGCACCGGGTATTGGAAAGACAGCAATTATGGAACAGATTGCACAAGAGTTACAGATTGGTCTAGTCAGTTATTCTATGACACACCATACCAGACAGTCTGCATTGGGACTGCCATTTATCGTCAAGAAAACATATGGTGGTGAGGAGTATAGTGTCAGTGAATATACAATGAGCGAAATTATTGCGTCCATTTATGATTTAATGGAAGTGACAGGATTAAAAGAAGGGATTTTGTTTCTCGACGAGATTAACTGTGTTTCAGAGACACTTGCGCCTTCCATGTTGCAGTTTTTGCAGTACAAAACATTTGGGCGTCATAGTGTTCCTGGCGGTTGGATTGTTGTCACCGCAGGCAATCCACCAGAATATAATAATTCTGTGCGAGAGTTTGATATTGTGACATGGGACAGATTAAAACGAATTGATGTAAAAGCGGATTATGAGGCATGGAAAGAGTATGCTTATGCGAAAGGTACGCACCCTGCAATTACGACTTATCTGGATATTAAAAAGGATGATTTCTATAAAATAGAAACTACTGTAGACGGGAAAAATTTTGTGACGGCACGTGGATGGAGTGACCTTTCTGACATGATAAAACTGTATGAGCAAAAAGAGATTCCTGTTACAGAGCAACTTATAGTACAATATTTACAGAATAAAAAGATTGCCAAAAGTTTTGCTGTTTACTATGATTTATTTAAAAAGTATCGGTCTGATTATCAGGTTGATAAAATTATGACTGGAAAAGCTGGAAAAGAGATTGTTAAGCGTGCCAAGGAGGCAAAATTTGATGAGCGCTTGTCCCTTTTAGGATTGCTGATAGATGGGTTAGTCAATGTACTGCGTGAAGTTTCTGCACAAGAAGGGGCCGTGATGGAGCTTGTGAACTGTCTAAAGCTAATGCGGGCAGATTTTGTTGTGGAAAAGGATTTTACAGAGGTTGTAAAGCGGCAGATATCAGCAGAGCAAAAGGCAATTTCTGTCGGAAAAAAAGCGGGAAACCTTTCGGCAGACCGTGAATATATGCTGAATATTACAATTGCTGCCTTGGATGAGCAATTAAATTTGATTGTCCAAAAGATTCCAGCAAGTGGGGACGCTGCATTTAAGCTTCTAAAAACAGATTTTGACAAAAGAAAAAAGGCACTTACAAAGCTTGTTTCGCAAACAGACAGCCATCTAACGAACGTGTTCCAATTTTGTGAGGAAGCTTTTGCAGCAAGCAGTCAGGAACTTTTGATTTTGGTGACAGAATTGACCATCAACAGTTATGCAGCACAATTCATTGGCAAATATGGTTGTGAAGCTTACTTTAAACATAATAAGGACATGCTGTTTACAGAGCGAAAGAAAGATATTTTGGCAGAAATAGATGCGTTGATGAAATAGGTTTTGTCGTGGTTTATGGGGGTTTATTTGCCCATTTGTGGAATGTATATCAGATGTGGTATGACTCCCGCCTGTATAGGCTGCGAGCTGCTTATTTGTATCAGTGGCGGGATTCAATCCCCCATCTGATATGCCTCCAGCGGATTGCAGAAGCGCGCAGAAGAACATTATCATGCTATGCATGATGCGCGCTTCGCAGCAAGAACGCCGATGGCGTTCTTGAATATAATGGAAACAATATTTTGTAAAGGAAGGGAAGTTCATGTTTTTCAGAATGATATCAGTGTTGTTGTGTAGCTGTCTCTTGGCGGTGAGTATACCACAAGTCAGTTATGGGGCAGAAGAAACGGCGATAGAGGAAGCTATGACAGAAAGCAGCATCACACAAGATACAGAAGAATCAGAGGAGGAAGCACCTTCAGAGCCAGAGGTGTCCTCAGAAGATGAGGAAGCACCTTCTAGTGAAGAACTGCCGGACGAAGAACCTTCCAACGAGGAGTTTTCTTCGGAAGAATCTTCTGTAGAAGAATCTTCTAGCGAAGAACCTTCCAATAGTGAATCTTCTAGTGAAGATCTTTCCAGTACAGAGACTTCAAGCAGCGAAGAATCTTCCAGCACAGAGACAACAAGCAGTGAGGAGTCTTCCAGCACAGAGACAACAAGCAGTGAAGAATCTTCCAGCACAGAGACAACAAGCAGTGAAGAATCTTCTAGCACAGAGACTACGGACAGTGAGGAGTCTTCTAGTACGGTGGTAACGGACACTGAAGAATCTTCCAGTACAGAGACTTCAGATACACAACAGAGTACAGAGGAGGAGACATCAGAGGAACAAGAGACAGAGGAAGATGAGACTACGGAGGAGGAGACAGAAGAAACTACAGAAGAAGAAACTACAGAAGAAACTACTGTAGAAAAGGAATTGACAGAAATACCAACGATAGTGGAAACACCAATGTTAAATAATATTGTAGAGGTAAAAAATGGTACTTCCAAGACAGTACTCTTAAAGTCCAGTGAGGCACAATGGTTTAAATTTACTGTGCCAGAGACAGGATATTATAATTTTTACGTGCAAGGGAGCAGCGTGAGTGGAGTATCTTTGTCTGTATATAATCAGCTTGCAGATGGTGTTAAGCTAAAAGGGCAAACTTACCAGAATACAGTGCGTTATGCATTGATGTACTTGGAAAAAGGGCAAACCATATATCCGCAGTTAACTTATGTGGAAAGTGGATCTGGCATAGAGAAAAACATTCAATTTGGCGTAACTAGAGTGAATATGGCATCTGTAGGGAAAACGAGTGTCGGTTATACAGCAAGTACAGGAAATTTTACGGCGCAGATTGGTTGGAGGGCAGCCAGCAGGACGGTATCGGTAGATATAAAACTTTCTGCCAAAAATGGCACAGCGCTCAACGGCAATTATTACTGGCAAATTCGATATGGAAACAATGAGAAAGGATACCAATTCATTGAAGAACAAATTTCGCCAGAAGTGAAAAAAGAACGTATGATTAATGCATTAAATGCAGGGACAGAGTACAATTTTACGATGTATCTAATCAATGCAAATACACTGGCGCTTGAGGCTGTTCTAATACCGGAAAGCAACCCAATCAAAATGCAGACAGGAAGTTCTCATGAGAATCTGATTTTTCGCAGTAAACGTGCAGGATATGATAGTGTTACGCTTGAGGTGGAGGCAGTGGAACCTGTGGCAAAATACTGCTATGGCCCACTTGGAGAATATGATAAGGAAGTGACAGTACAACGTCAGATAAATGGTATTTCAAGTATTACAGTGACGGGACTTGAACCAGCGCAGACCTATTATTTTGAGTTTTATAATCGAAATGGCGTTACATTTGCATATACAACAGTAGATACAAAGGAATATCCAGCAGTGGTAAATTACAGTGCTAAGGCATCAGGACCAGACAGTGTTGCACTGAGAGCAGATATCACTGCATTTTCAGGAAAAATTCCAGCGTATTTTAATCTGTGTTACGAGATTACGGACCAAAAGGGCAAACTGATTGTTTCCGATATAGAAAAACTTGCGACGAAAGACCGTGATAAGTGGTCAATTATGGCGTCTATTTCTGATTTGGAGCACAGTACACCATATCTTGTTACTATGTGGATTAATGAGCCAGGTTATTCTGCACATTTTAAAGAAAAGACGATAGAAGTTAAGACAGAGCCAGCACCTTTTCCAGAGAGTGCATTATCCATTTCGGTCAAACAGAGTCGGGAAAATGGAACAAAGGCAGAATATATGATTCGTATAGCGGACAATACAATTAATTTGACTGGAAAACTAAAGTACCGAATGAAAAATTCTCTTGGCGCATATGAGACGAAAGTGATTTATGTGAAAGACAGCATGGCAAAGGGAAGTATTACAGATTTGCAGGAAGGCGCTGCATATGAATATGAAGTACAGATTGCTGGCATTGTAAAGCGCGGTACATTTCAGATGGGAAAAGCGCGTATCAACCCCCGTCTGGCAGCAGATACAGGCGCATATGATTCTATACTTAGTTATGAATTAGACAAAACGGAACTGAATAAAAGTTCTGCGTACAGCTATAAATTATATTATTATAATGAAGAAACAAAACTTTATGCAGAGCTGCGTACAAAAACAACACTCACAGTAGTGGATGAGTATTTGGTGTCTGTGCAAGCGGCGGATTATTTTGCACTTTCGCCAGACACAGAGTATGGATTTAAATGGGAGCTTTTTGAGGATAATACACTTATAAATACGCAATATCAGCGTATTCACACTAAAAAGTCAGAGGTGGCAGTTTCAATCACAGCAAACTTGTCAGAATCCATAACATGCACGATCGCACTTAAAGGAAGGACAGAAAATATTACAAAGGATATCACTTTGTTTGCATATGTCCAGGAAGAAGATGGAGCATACTACAAAAATGGTTCCAGTTTTAATCTCTATGCATCAAAGGGATATCAGACAACAGGATATACGATTTCGGATCTTGTAGATGAGCGAAAATATACAGTTTCTTTCCGCGATATCAAAGGAAAGGAGTACGGAAGCTATGCGTTTACATTTGATGCAAAAATTGATGGTGTGCGGGTGAGCGCTGGAAATCAGATTGCAGGGGCACACAATATTACATTACAGATGCAGATTGAAGGAGTGCCAGCGTTAGGGTCTTATCTTGTGTTGTTTTTTAAGGAGAAGAATGAGGTAGATTGGGATATTCGAACCACATTGCTTGCTGAGAATCAGACAGAGTGTAATTTTGAACTTACAAGTTATCTGGGAGATGATGTAAATGCTGATACGATCTATGAGTTTGTGGCAGGTATTAGTAGTGAACAGTATCCGCCAATTACAGCTACACTAGACGGATATTGTTCGGGTGAGATATTGACACAGACAGATGGCAGGAGTCTTACAAATGTGATTGCGGCGAGTGGATACTCCTATATTTCAATTAAAGCCATGATTACAAATAATCCAATTAATACCAATTCCTATTTATATGTATTTTATAGAGAGAAAGGGGCAGAAGACTGGATTAAGAGCAAAAAAAGTTATATTATCAGCAAGACAACTGGCGGAATGCTAACTTTTATTAATGGTCTGAAACCTGGTACAGAGTATGAGTACAGAGTGGCTGTGAGCGATAGTGGTTATGATGTTGCACTTTCTGATATAGAGGAAGACAGACAGGTCGGTGGAAGCATTGTGACACAGGCACACGAATTTTCACTTGATCTCATTAATCAACCGTGGAGTGCCAACCATGGTGCAACTATAAAAGTCAAGGCGGATACAACTGCGCAGGAAAAGAGCCTCAAGGCAGTACTATCATTTGACAATGGAGAAGTAAAAGAGTTGTTGCTGCCTCGCACAAAGAATTACAGTGGTATTTTGTATTTAGAGGACCTATCTTTTGGAGAGCGTTGTTCTGTGACCAATGTGGAACTTCAAGTTATGGAGACAATTACTGGAGAGTGTAGTTATGTTACAGTTGCGTCATTTTCTCCAGAGTGCGAGGTTGTGGCACCGCCGCGCAGTGGTCAGGTGAGTTTAACACGAGAATGGAAAAAGATATCGAAAAAACCATATTTAAGTGGATTTGTGCTGTATAATAATTAAAGGATTACAAATAATATAAGGGAGGAGCGACACCGATAGTCCTATACATAATATTGTAAAAGGCAGGGAAACAGTATGAATTTTTTATTGCGAGGGGACTATCAACGGGTGGTGTTATATATTCTGACATCTGTGTCGGTTTTACTTGCCCTAAAGTATCTTCTTCCATATTTTTTACCGCTGTTAGTGGCACTGCTGATTGTGGTGCCTCTGCAGCGTTTTTGTCAGCGCAGGGAAAAGTCTGGACAGAAAGGATTTATGGCGGGAGGAATTTTATTTGGTATTATTTTGATTGTAGCGCTAATTATTGTGGGGATTGGCACTTTTTTAATTAGTAAAGCGCGTATGGTCGTACAAAATGCAGATTTTTGGACAAATAGCATTGCACAATTTATCACAGATATAAGTGTGACTATTGAGAATTTTTTTCAACTTCAAAGGGGAACTGTTGAACGGTGGCTTTTGGATCGAGCAGTAGAGATAAGAGATTGTGTTTCAAGGTCTGGCGATGGGCTGCTTACTGGAAGTTTACGTTATCTGTCTGTGGCAGGGCGCGCAGGCACCTTTCTTGTGGTGAGTTTTATCT
>ERZ778513.1080-NODE-1080-length-18072-cov-24.228284_pt1 | contig 18072 bp, 14 predicted proteins | sample MGYA00510345_ERZ778513 | MGnify/ENA primary metagenome ERZ778513 (study PRJEB29527, sample SAMN07138966) | mouse gut metagenome | material: feces | host: mouse | place: China:Nanjing | collected 2016-01-25 ... | reverse complement strand
TAGGTCTGAAAATTAGGCAGTTGCAAGCTTTTGTCAAAAAGAAGGAGGCTTTGAGGGAGATAGGCAAGCCTCGCTTTTCAGCCACGTAGAGAGTCACGATTTCTCGTCGTTAAATGGTCTCAAATTAAGTATCTCTTTTTTAGAGATTTGGATTACTTGCAACAGATTGATATTATGCAATTTGAAAATTTGAAAATTGCCCGTTTTTAAAACATTTTCCGAAAATTGGGCCGATTCAGATGAAAATGACGAAAAAAAATCCCAGAGCCATTGGCCTGTAATTCAATAAAATTTTATAACTTTGCAGTCAGATTAAGTATCTCTAAAAAAGAGATTTGGACATTTTTAAAACAAAAGCCCACGAATTCGGATTCGTGGGCTTTTGGGCTGGTATGGATTCTGTGGGATGGATGTTGGTTCGGACGTGTGCTTAGCGCAAAGTATTAAGTAGGAGGGATTAAGTATTAAGGAATAGTCGCACGCTCGGACTGAGCACTGCGCAGGCCGGCGGATCAGATTCCCGATCCGTCGATGAAGCGTTCTTCTACCGGGCGGTTTTGCAGCACCTTGGCATCCTCGGGAATGTCTCTCGTGACCCATATGTTGCCCCCCACCACGCTGCGGTCGCCGATTGTGACGGGGCCAAGGATGGTGGCGTTGGAATAGACCGTCACGTGGTTGCCAAGCTGAGGATGCCGGCGCGTCTTGGCGGCACTCCCGTGCAACCCGAACGGTATGTTCTTGGCTCCCAACGTCACTCCCTGATAGAGCTTCACGTGATGGCCGATAATGCAAGTCTCCCCGATGACAATGCCCGTGCCGTGGTCGATGCTGAAATATTCCCCTATTTGAGCTCCGGGATGAATGTCGATTCCCGTGGCGGAATGCGCCAGCTCGGTGATGATTCGCGGAAGCCAGCGCACGTTGCGTTTGTAGAGCTCGTGGGCAATCCGGAAATGGAGCATGGCGAGAAACCCCGGATAGCAAAAGCCGATCTCCTCGATGCTCGTGGCCGCGGGGTCGGCGGCATAGGTGGCCTCAAGGTCGGTCAGCAAGATCAGTTTCACGTCGGGAAGGGAGTCTACAAAGGAGCGGGCGACGGCAGCGGCATCGGCCGAGCCGTCGGTGCGGGCCACGTGGTTGAGAATCTCCAGCCCTACCGACTCAAGATTCATCCCTGCGGCATAGGCCGACAGCTTGCTCCCCAGACTGAAAAATTCGGGGAAGAGCGTCTCTTTGAGAGTCGTCATCATCTCCTTCACCCTTGCGGGGGAGGGATGGTAGTAGTCGGGGTTTGACCCATATTCCGACTTTGCCGAAGCCTTTGCCAGCCTTTCTACCGTCGGGCCGATCGCGCCCGTAATATCCGCGTATGCATCCATAATAAAATTCGGTTTGACAAGGGAATGCCCCTTGTCAAACCGTGGCACACCCTGATAACAGGGCGTAAAATTACTCACAAATTCCGAGACGGCAAAATCCGCGACGGCGAGAAAGCAAAATTCGTGGCAAAATACTTCGCAATAAGCAAAAATGAGTGAAATTTGTCAGAAGCTTACCTGAAGCATGGCCTCCACCCGGTTGTCGTGGGCCTGGCTGCCGTCGAAATCGACACGGCGGCCGTAGATGTACTCCGCGCCGACCTGCACGATGGAGTTGATGTTATAAAAGACGTTGCCCACCACGTATTGCGCGTATTTATATCCCGTCTTCCAATCTGAGGGGGAATCGGAATAGCGGTCGGCATACGTGCGGACATGGCTATAGATTGCCGTGCAGAAAAGCTTGGGCGAGAATTTATATTGCAGCGAGCCGACGGCCGACCATGCCTTCACGGCTTCCAGCCTGGAGGGATTGGAAGGGTCGGGCATGAGGTCCATCCCAAGGCCGTTGATATCTTGGATATAACTGGCTATTCCCTTGCCATACAGCCCCATATAAGAGGCCGACAGACCGCCGGCTATTGGCGTCGTCCCGCTTGCCTTGATTCCCCAGCCCACCTTGTCGATATTCTTTTGGGCTACGGCGTCGCGATAATACATGTTGCGCACGATGCCCGCAAGGCGGATCCATCCGGCTCCCCCGGCCCAATTGCGCTGCACGTAGAAAGGTATGTCGGGGAGACGTTGGCTGACGCTCAGCGTGCGGTCGGCGTTGGTGATGGAAGTCTCCGGCATGTCGAGGCCGATGCCCACGCGCCATTCACGGTTTTTGCCGAGGTATGGCTCGTAGGCCACCATGCCATGGATAATGGTGGCCAGGCCGTTGGGCCCCTCATAGTCGATAGTGGCTGGGACCGCCGCGGCGTCTGCGAATATCGTGTAGGTATATCCGGCGATAATGTCGCGGTATTTTAGATAGGCGTGCTGGAGCGTGGGAGCATATCCCGAGCCAAGGAAGTTCATCGACACGTATGCGCCGAGCTGGTCTTTCGTGCCGGGAAGGGCCACGACGTTAAGATAGATGTTGCTCTGCTGGGCAGAGACCTTGAATTGCGCTCCGTTGCCCGGAGCGAGATTCATGGGTATGCCCGACGTGACAAACAGGTTGGGATTGGGAATCGGGTTGCCGAAGTCGTAGGTGGGGACCACCTTGACGTTGGCTCCCAGGCCCATATAGAATTTTCCCTCCTTTCCGAGAATGGCGAAGCGAGGCACGTCCTTGATATTGATTTTATGCGGGGCATTCTCGTGCATTGTGACGAAAAGGGTGGATGTGTCGTTATGCTCCACTAATTTTATAATAGCGGATTCATCTGAAGCTGATTGCGCTGCGGCGAAGAGCGGCAATAAAGCGCATGGAATCAATAAACGTGTTTTCATAAGGCGGCTTTGAGTGGTGATCAATAATTAAGATTTTTTTGCGGGTGCCGGCTGCTGTCCGGATGACGATGGCTGCTTGTCCTGATAATAGCTTTTGTTGACGGCGAATGCGAAGGTGTTGCGGAAGAGGAACGCCATCACGGTGTATGCCGCAAGGAGGATGAAGCAGACGATGAAGGCAAACGTGCCGTTGCCATGGGCGTGTAGCAGTGACCGCAGGCCGTCGATGATGAACGGGGTCAGGACAATCGCGATGTAGTTGGCCGAAAGGACAATCGCTATGGCGAGGGTTGACTTCCCTTGGGATATCGACGTGCGGCTTGCTTTGTCGTAGATAAGAGGCTGGCAAAGGCCATAGCCGAATCCGGCGAAAGCGGCTCCCACGCACATGCTCCACGACAAAGGTAGGAATGCGAACAGCGCGAGCCCGGCCGTCATAATCAGGGCGGAAAATATAAAAGTCCATTTCTTCAGGATTTTCACAATCCAGGAGATGGCATATCCCGGAATGAGGATGAAGAGGAAGAATATGGAGGTGATGGTGCCCGTCAGGGAGGGGCTCCAGTCTTTCTTCTCAATGAGGAACGGACAATAAAGGGAGAGAACAATCGTGGCAAACGTGATGAATGCGTAGACCCCCATAAGGGCAGAGAGTCTGCCGATGTATAATCCGCCGGCCACTTTTTCCCCCGTGGCAGCCGGGGCGGCCACGTCGGGGCTCGATGAGGGAGAGGCCATCGGGGGCAGCAATTCGTCGCGGGGAATCTTCTTAAGCCAGAAGGAGAGCGCCAACGGGATGACGGCGATCAGATAGACTGCGAAGGGGAGATGCCAGTTGCCATGGCTGAGCCATCCTACCACGAATGTTGCCGCCACGAGCGACGTGTTGGAGATGCCGGAGACGAGTCCCATCTTCTCCATTCTGTATTTCCCCGCGAATGTGTCGGAGATAAGGCCTTGGGAGAAAGGGATGAGCAATCCTGCGCCCCCGCCGAGCAGACAGCTGACCACGATAAGCATCATCATGCTGTCGGAGAAGAAATAAGCCATGCCGCAAGCCATGAATATCAAGAGTCCGGCCATGATCACTCCTATCTTATGCCGGGATAGGGAAAGCTTTCCCGAAAGGAGTACGAAAGGGATAATCACAAGGTTGGGCAAGACGGTGAGCATCTGTTTCTCAAGCTGGGTGGTCTTCGGGAATACTTCGGAGAGAGTCCCGAGCATGGGCGTTACGGCCAGCCCCGGAAGGTTGACCAGCAGGGAGATAGACAGAATGGCGCAGAACGTCATCAGCGATATTGGGGCTTTACCGGTTTGAATCATTATATAAGCGATTAAGGATGAGATATGCCGTATGCCCGGCCTTTATCAGGCCGGGCATGGCTTTTAGGGTTTGGATTTCGGTTTGACGGAGAGGTCGTTGACGTAGGAGAGGGTTTTCATGCTTGCGGGACCGAATTCTCCCTCTGCCCATTCTGTCGCTCTCTTCACTTGCTCTGCGGTAGGGACGTATCCGGCAGGCCATTTCGATACGGTGTCGGGCGTGCGGCCTTCGATTTCCCATTCAAATGGTTCGAAATCAGTGTCGGGGTCGCGCCACGAAGCTTTGCGTTTCGCATAGACGATAAAGGGGACAATAAGGAAGATGGCAGAGCCGACAATGAGTATCACGACATACGTGACAGGGCTGCCTGTATTGATCTGCGACGGCGGAACAAAGCTCAGGACCATGGCTACGAGTGCTCCAAGCAGGCCTACGCCCGTGACGAGCCATTTCCCGAAGTTGCCGCCGGGGACGCGGAAGCCGCGTTTGACGTTGGGCTCCGTCTTGCGGAGACGCAGGAATGCGAAATAGATGATGAAGACCATTGCCAGATAGATGATGGTCGACATCTGGCTAAGAATCTGATAGGCTGACTGCACGCTCGGAAGAACTACAAGCACGAGCGAAAGAATCGAAACCATTATCCCCTGCACCCACAGGATAGAGGTCTGCACGTTGTTTTTATTCGTTTTCTGGAGGCCGCGGGGAAGATAGCCGGCTTTGCCTACCGACAGGATGCCCGAAGACGGCGCTATGATCACGCAGCTGACCTGTCCGATGACGCCAAACGTAAGGAATAGGGCAATCACGTGGCCAAGCCATTCGCAATGGATAGAGGCAAAGAGATTGTTGTAGGCCACGAGCAGGGAGGCAAGCAGGTTGATCTCCTTTTGCGGGATGACGAAGCCGATGGCAAGGGTGCCGAAGATGAAGACTACGAGAATGATTATGACTGCCATGAACACAGCCTTCGGGAAAGATTTTGAGGGATTGTTCATGTTGGGTACGTGCACGGCCTGCATCTCCATGCCGGCAAAGAAAAGTAAAATAGAGGCGGCGAGCACGATCGTGCTGAATTTTGAGAAGTCGGGCCAGAATGGCTGATGTGAATCAATGTAGATATGGTTGCCAAGGCAGACATATACTATTCCCATAATGATCAAGACGGCTCCCGGGATAATCGTGCCGAGGAGGCCGCCCGCCGTAGAGAGCTTGTTGGCCGCGGCCTGCCCCCGGAATGCGTTGAAATTGGCAATCCAATAGACCGCTAGAACCACGATCAGGGAATAAATGACGTTGGAAGATAGCTTGTTGTCGAAAGATTCAGGCCAGAAAATATATGCGAGAGTCACGGCTCCGAACATCAGGACCGCCGGAAACCAGATTACGACCATCTGCCAGTCGTAGTACATGGCCGCCCAGCCGTATTTGGGCCCGAGCCCTTCGCTGACCCATCGGAAGAGCCCTCCGCTTTTGGTCCAGGTAGAGGCCAGCTCGGCGCACACCAGGGAGTAGGGCACGAGGAAAACGAGCGCGGCAAAGACGTAGTAAAAGATTGAGGTGTAGCCATACTCCGCTTGAGATGCAAGGCCACGCATGCTGACGATATTCGTCACGATAAGAATGGTCATCGCCCAGGTGGTGATGAGAGCCTTTTTCGCTGGTTTGGCAAGGCCTCCGGGCTTGCTGTCTGCAACGGCCGGGGTAGAAGTGGATGTGTTTGCCATAATCAATTAATTAGAGTGTTTTTCAATATATAATCAATTATTGTGTGGGCATCGAGATGATGGCAGCGCAATGTCTGCGTGAAGACACCTATATTTATTATCCATATTTCAACAAACGAAAGGATAAATTTGTTGAGGCACGGGGTTGAAAAAAAGTTTGCATCGGCAGTAAGTTCTCTGGATGGAAGTCAATATGGAGGGCAAGGAATTAGAATTAACAAATATTCTAAATTCGACTAATTTTACGGAATCGTTATAAAAATATTAAAACATATATTTGCAACAAATTTAGATGATTTCGCTGAACAATTCTAAAAGAACCGTGTTGTATAATTATGAATGGGCTTACAAGGGAAAAGCCTTGACCGGGAAGCAATTCCGGGCAATGGTTTTCCTGAGAGAAGCGTCATTGACCATCTCCGGCTTAACAACATTGGAAAACACCTCTTATTATAGAAAAACACTAAGACAGTTTTATTATAGAAAAACACTAAGAAAGTTCCCGCATTCACAGCCGGCTAAAGAAACCTTATTATTAACTTTTTAAAGCCTTATTAAAAAAATTATGGCACAAAAAACGTATGATCCCGCCGTGCAGGCCCTGCTCGACCTTATAGCCAAAAACGGCTGGGAAGACAAATTTCAGAAAGCGCTCGACGCATGCCACGCACTGAACACGATCGAATATGAGAACATCAAGACTCTCGACGACTACTACGACTGGCTTCAGGGCTGTCTGCACTGGATTCCTGTTGAGAACAGAGAAGGCACAGCTGTCTACAACGCCGTAACGATGTTCTATTTCCTTCTCGACCAGAGCCCTGTCAAGGAGCTGCAGACTCCTGTGACTCCCTCGCAGCTGAAAGACAACGTGATGCCGCCGCTGACCCCGCTTTCGCAGTGGATGAAGGATTACGTAAATGCACTTGGTGCTTGGATGGATACTCCTGATTCCATCTCCGAAGAAGCCGTCAAGAGCTATTATGACGCTCCCCGCTACAACATGGGAGACTACGAGAAACCGAAGGGCGGCTGGAAGACATTCAATCAGTTCTTCGCACGCCGCAAGAAACCGGGCTATATGCCCGTCGCAGCCATCAACGACGACCATGTGATCGTTTCTCCTGCCGATTCCGTCAACGACGGCCAGTGGGAAGTCGGCTCAGATTCGAAGGTCAATATCAAAGGCCTTGAATGGAGCATCGAGGAGCTTCTCGAAGGATCGGACTACAAAGATGATTTCGCCGGCGGTATCTGGACACACCAGTTCCTTAACACGACCGACTACCACCGTCAGCACGCCAGCGTGGGCGGAAAGGTGCTTGAGGCCCGTGAGGTGCAGGGTGTGGTATATCTTGGAGTAGGCACTGAGCCCATCGAAGGCGATGAAAAGGGTCGTACCCGTATCGTCCGCAAGCAGATAGCTCTCGACGAACCCGGATATCAGTTTATGCAGATGCGTGGTCTGGTGGTGATCCAGTCGTCTATTGGTAAGGTGGCTATCCTGCCGATGGGTATGGCTCAGGTATCTTCTATCATCGTGACAGCTGAAAAGGGCACCACTCTTCGTAAGGGCGACGAGATCTCCTACTTCCAGTTTGGCGGCTCCGACATCGTGATTGTCTTCCAGAGAGACTCCAATGTCAGCATCACGGCGCAGCCCGGCGTTCACTACAAAGCCGGCACGCGTATTGCAATGGCTTATCCCGTAGGTGAATAAGCATCTTTGCTTGATTATTAAAAACAAGCCCCGACGGGGATTCTTCATATTAGGAATCCTTGCCGGGGCTTCTTTATCATTAAGCGAGCTTTATGAGGAGCGGGACGTAGCCTTTCACGTCGTGGGGATTCTCCTCCCCCGGAAGCGCCACGGAGGAATCGCGGTCGGAGAAAATCATGGCCACGCGGTTGCCGCTCTCGTCGTCGGTCTTCATGACCACGAGGATCTCTGCCTCATCCAGACGATAGCGGTCGAACTCTATCCTCCCTCTCCACATTGCGGGATTGTCGCGGCGGAAGCGCATGACGTCGCTGACGTAGTTCATCAGACGCCGCTCGCGGTCGTCTTCGGGTTGTAGTCGGCCCGAGGTGCGCGAAGCGTTGTCGGGCTGCGAGCCCTCGCAGTCGCGCGAAAGGTCGGCAAACTCATCGCCGTAGTAGAGGGTTATCGGGCCGGGATAACCGGCAAGGATGGCGAAACGGGTCATAAGGTTCACTTCGTTGTGGTCGTCATAGAAATTGTCGGCCACGCGCACCCCGTCATGGTTGCTCAGGAAAAGGTTGGGGAGCACGTCATCCGGGGAATAACCTCTTTCCGACGGCGGGGAGTAGATTTTCATCACGTCGTCCCAGCCGTTTTCGAGTCCGCCGACGCCTTCGCCGTTCATGGCTCCGCTGATGAGCTGCTTGCCGTCGAAATCAAAAGCGCTCTTCAATCCGCCGTCGCGCAGGATTCTCGCGCTGATGGCTTCGGCGTCGCTCCAGTCTTCACCCACGAGGTAGCCGAGAGTGCCCCATTTTTTCCCTTCCGCGGCCCGGCGGTCGCAAAGCTCTCTTACGGCCTGCGAGATTTCTTGCCAATAATTATGGCCGTCCTGACATAGCTGGTAGGCCTGGTCGAAGCGCCATCCGTCGATATCGAATTTGTCGATCCAATATGTGGCCACCTCCTTGAAATAGTCGAGCGATTCGGGATATTTCACGTTCCCCTCCTCGCCGCGCTCATTGACGGTGGTTGTCGAGTCGATAAGATGCCCCGAGGGGGATGGGTTATTCGCGCCTCCATGATGGCCGAAGACTCCGTCGAGGAATACGTAGATTCCTCGTTCATGGGCCTTCTCCACGAGTTCACGCAGGTCGTCTTCCGTCCCGAAATGGGGGTCGATTTTGAAGTAATCGTTTGCGAAATATCCAGTCGCCTGGAGCTTTTCTCCCCCTTCGGCTTCCGAACTGTCGAAAATCGGGGTCAGCCAGATAGCCGTGGCCCCGAGGGCTTTGATATGGTCGAGGGCGTTGATTACGCCCCGGAGATTCCCGTTCTTCAATTCTCCATCGGGTCCCCACAACTGTGAATAGCCCTTGGCTCCATCCTTGCCATGGAGAAAAGAGCCCACCATCACCTGGTAGATGGTCAGCGAGCGCCAGTCTTTGCATGGTTCATACAGCTTTGTTTCCATAGTCGATATATTTTTCAGAAATTAATTTTCAAAACATGTAGGATAAACGACGATGGAATCTCGATTGTTCGCAGTCAAGTGGTCAAAACATTGTGATTTAAATAAAAATTGGTTAATGCCTCCAGTCTCATATGGAGAGAATGCTTCTGAGCTCGCGCCTATCGGACCCAATCTGAGTCTGAGCTCGCGCCCAACTCCTTCAGGCTTCATCCTTAATACTTTGCGAAAAGCATACGTCCGACATGAAGAGATGGATTTTTATATTCCGGGAATGCAAGAATTAAGATGGATTTCAGTTTCTTATAATAAAGGGGAGTCGGCGATGCCGGCTCCTCGAAGATAACCATAAACTTATCCTGATGAAGAAGTATGGAATGATTTTGGCAACTTTTGCCACCATGGGATGCCTTACAGGAAACGCCGCCGAGCCGGCACGCCTCCTGCGCTTCCCGGCCACCAACGGCACAGACGTGGTCTTCACCTATGCCGGCGACCTCTATTCCGCACCGTTGAGCGGGGGAGAGGCACGCCGTCTTACCTCCCACAAGGGAATCGAGATTTTCCCGAAATTCTCCCCCGACGGGAAAAACGTGGCGTTCACGGGCCAGTACGACGGCAACACAGAGGTCTATCTCATTCCCGCCGACGGCGGCGAACCGAAGAGACTGACCTTCACGTCAACCAACTCCCGCGACGACTTGGGCGACCGTATGGGCCCCAACAACATTGTCGTGGCATGGACTCCCGACGGATCTGAAATCGTCTATCGCAACCGTATCGGCGACGGATTCGACGGAAAGCTCTGGCAGGTCGCTCCCCAAGGAGGGATGCCCTCGCAGATACCGCTGCCCGAAGGGGGCTTCGCAAGTTTCTCTCCCGACGGCAAGAAGATGGCCTACAACAGGGTGATGCGCGAGTTCCGCACGTGGAAGTATTATCGCGGAGGTATGGCCGACGACGTCTGGATCTACGACCCCGAGGCGAAGACCGTCGTCAACATCACCGATAACCCGGCCCAGGACATATTCCCGATGTGGGTCGGCGACGAGATTTTCTTCATTTCCGACCGCGACATGACGATGAATTTCTTCGTCTACAACACCAAGACCGGCAAGACAGAGAAAGTCACGGAGTTCTCAGACTTCGACGTGAAGTTCCCGAGTTCCGACGGCAAGCGGATAGTGTTTGAGAAAGGGGGCTGGCTCTACACCCTCGACCCGGCCACACGTCAGACCCGCAAAATCGACATAACCCTTGCCTCCGACAATCTTCAGGCCCGCACGAAGCTGAAGGACGTGGCCGACAAGCTGACCTCTTTCGGCTCGAATCCCGACGGCTCGCGCCTGCTCCTGACGGCCCGCGGGGAGGTCTTCGACGTCCCTGTTGAGAAGGGAGTGACGCGCAATCTGACCCGTTCTTCAGATTCCAACGACCGCGACGCGTCGTGGAGCCCCGACGGCAGTAAGATAGCCTTCATCGCCGACAAGACGGGAGAGAGCGAGATCTGGGTTCGCGATGCCGGCGACTCTCAGCCGCGACAGCTGACCCACGACAACGACACGTATATCCGCTCCCTGACATGGAGTCCCGACAGCAAGACGATCGTATATACCGACCGCAAGAACCGCGTCGTGGCGGTCGATCCGGCCACGGGCAAGAAGCGCACTCTCTTCACAAATCCTGCCCACGAGGTGAGAGGAGTGGCATTCTCTCCCGACAGCAAGTGGATAGCTTATACTCGCTCGGGCGACAACAACATGGGCGTGGTCTACGTCCGCGAATTGGCCACGGGGAAGGAGATTCCCGTGACCGAGAAATGGTACAACTCATCCTCGCCTGAGTTCAGCACCGACGGCAAATATCTCATCTTCTGCTCCGAAAGAGACTTCAATCCCAACTATAGCGAGACCGAATGGAATCATTCCTTCAATCGCATGGGCGGCGTTTATCTCGCCATGCTTTCTGCCGACACTCCCTCTCCATTCCTTGCCTACGACGGAAAACGCCCTGAAGAGGCCGACAAGAAGGGGGGTCCTGTGGAGGTGAAAATTGATGCCGACGGCCTTTCGCAACGCCTCGTGAAGCTTCCGCTGAAGGCAGGATACTATGGAGGGTTCCATTCCGACGGCAAGAAAGTGTGGTATTCTTCCATGGCGGGTACGGAGGTGTTCGACCTTGCATCCGGCAAGAACGAGACCGTGGCTCCCGGAGCGATGATGGCGGTCAATGATAAGGGCGACAAGGCCGTGTTTTATTCCGACGGCAAACTCTACGTGACGGCACTTCCCTCCGGGAAGGCTTCTCTCGACTCTCCCGTCGACCTTTCGGCAATGACGGCAGAGGTGGATTATTCCAAGGAGTGGCCTCAGATTTTCGATGAGGTGTGGCGTGCTTTCCGCGATGGGTTCTATCTTGAGAACATGCATGGCGTAGACTGGAATGCCATGAAGGAGAAATACGGCCAATTGCTGCCCTACGTCAAGACCCGTCTCGACCTCAACTACGTGATCGGGGAGATGATTTCAGAGCTTGCCTGTGGCCATGCCTATGTCAATCCGGGCGAGATGGAGGAGGCTCCGCGTGTCTCGATGGGTCTGCTTGGGGCTGAACTGAGCCGCGACAAAGGGGGCAACTATCGCATCGACCGCATTATCCCCGGCGATGTCTATAGCCGCGAGTTGCGCTCTCCTCTGGCAGAGCCGGGACTCGGCGTCAAGGCCGGCGACTTCATCGTGGCCATCGACGGCATTTCCGTGAAAGAGACTGAGAATATCTACAGCCTTCTCTCCGGAAAGGCCGGAGTGCTGACAGAGCTTACCGTCAGCGCGTCTGCCGACGGTTCGTCGCCGCGTAAGGTGGTGGTGGAGCCAATAGCCGACGAATATCCGCTGTATCATCATGAGTGGGTGCAAGGCAATATCGAGAAGGTCGACAAGGCCACCGGCGGAAAGGTGGGCTACATATATATCCCCGACATGGGTCCGGCCGGACTCAAGGAGTTTGCTCGCCTCTACTATCCTCAGCTCGACAAGGAGGCTCTGATTATCGACGACCGTGCCAACGGCGGCGGCAATATCAGCCCGATGGTGATTGAAAGGTTGCTTCGCGAGCCCTATCGCATGACCATGAGCCGCACGTCGGACAAGAACGGCACGATTCCCGATGCCACTCATGTCGGCCCGAAGGTGTTGCTCATCAATAAGTATTCCGCTTCCGACGGCGACCTCTTCCCCTGGAGCTTCAAGGCCAACAATCTTGGCACCGTGATCGGCACCCGCACGTGGGGCGGCATCATCGGAATCAGCGGTTCGCTCCCCTACGTCGACGGCACCGACGTCCGCGTTCCCTTCTTCACCAACTATGACGCCAAGACAGGGCAATGGATTGTGGAAAATCATGGAGTGGATCCCGATATCCTTATCGACAACGACCCGATAAAGGAGCAGGCCGGCGAAGACCAGCAGCTCAACAAGGCCATCGAGGTGGCTCTGGAGCAGCTGAAGACTCGCAAGGCCATGCCGAAGACTCCGGCTCCGCGCACGTTCAAGGATCTCGGTCTCTGATGCGCCCTACAAAAAAGCTGCCCGCCGAAATTTCGGCGGGCAGCTTTTTTGTAGGACTATCCTCATAACGCACTTTAAGATGCATTCTAAGACGCATTCTGAAAAACGCGCTCTTAGTTTCCGAAATATGTCTTGACGCTGTCGTCGGGAGTGCCGGTGATTAGGAAAATTATCATGGCGAGAAGTCCGAGGAGCAGCACGTTGAGATTGGCTACTGTCCGCAGTCTCGAAAGCTTGTAGCGGGGAAGGCGGCGCATCTGTATCCATATATAGATGTTGATGATGAAAGTCAACGCCGGAGGGAGCATGTCGAGTCCTGCGAGATTGAGATTGAGTGCGAGGCAGGCCCAGACAGCCATGGCCAATGCGAGGATGCTGATCGTCAGGAATACGACTCTTGTCCCCTTCCTTCCTAACTCTGTGGCAAGCGAGACTCTTGAATTGCGGAGGTGGGAATAGTAGTCGGAATAGTTGTATACGAGGGTGGCGTTGGTTGCCAGAAGTCCGGCCACGATGGAGACGTAGATGGCCGGAGCCATGTCATACCATCCGAACGAGTGGGTAGCCTCATGCTGCGACTGAGTGAGCGACGTGGTTATCACGCAGACAGGCCCGAACATGACGAATGCGAGAAACGGACTGAAAGGGGTGTGCATCAAAGGAGTGGCGCCGTTGCAGCTTAGCCATCCCGCGACGATGATGAATATCCCTATGGGAAGCATCCACCATCCTGCCATCGTCATGATCGCAAGCCCCACCATTATCGAGAGCAGAAACATCGAGACGGCGCATTCCTTAAGCATCCAGGTGTCGGTCGGCTGTGGCTCTGTCGATAGTTTCATGTCGATGATTCTTCCGAGGAAGTTCACCTCGTCGTGATGTCGGTTGGCCATGTTGGCTGCCAGCTGGGCGAATGCCGCGAACACTAAGCAGAGTGTGGCGGGAAATATCTCAAGGTTGCCGTGCAGTGAGGCCGAAGCTGTGCCGGCCAATACGCAGCCAGCCCCTACCATGAGGGAGCTGATGTTGAGTTTTTTCCACAAAGGGATTCGTGTTGCCATGATTGTCGGATATATGATCGTGCGTTCTTCAGGGAGAACCCACCGTTGTTAGATAAGATATGTCAGCCCTGCCGGAAGCAGGATTTGTCGTCAGTCGATTGTCTCCATGACGACGAAGAGGCTCGTGGCTCCGATCGCCATCCAGAGGGCCAAGGCCTGGATGAGGGGCTTGACGCCTACCTGCCTGATGACCTTCAGGCTCAGGCTCGCACCGATTGCGAAGAGCACCGCCACCAAGGCTTGCTTGGCTAAGACGACTATTGCCGAGTAGATCGGGCCCATGACGGGCATCGCTGAGGAGGGGGTGTAGGAATAAATGACCATCGCCACAACGAAGAGAAGTATGAACCAGGGGATCGAGATTTTGGCTTTTCCTTCTCCCTGCTTGTCGCCTCGGAAATACCACATGGAGAAGAATGCGAGGGGTATGATCCAAAGGGCACGGGTGCATTTTATGAGCGTGGCGAGTTCGCAGGCCTCCGCTCCGTAGGCTTCCCCGGCGCCCACCACGGAGCTCGTGTCGTGGATGGCGATTGCCGCCCACGTTCCGAACTGGGCTTGCGAAAGGTCGAACAGGTGGCCGAGGGGAGGGAAGATGAAGAGGGCTATGGCGTTGAGGATGAAGATGACGCCGAGAGAGACGGCCATTTCGTTCTCATTTGCCTTGAGCACGCCCCCCACGGCTGCTATCGCGCTGCCGCCGCATATGGCGGTGCCGGAGGAGATGAGGTAGGAGGTTTTGCGGTCGATCAGCATGTATTTTCCCAAGGCCACTCCGATGATCATCACTCCGATGACGGAGATGATGGTGAAGAGCATTCCGTCGGCTCCGCTTTGCAGCGATTTCTGGAGGTTCATGCCAAACCCGAGACCCACGACGGAGGCTTGAAGAAGGTATTTGGAGAGCTTCTTGTTGAATTTAGGGTAAGGAATGCCGAAGGTGAAGGCGAATGCGAGCCCCAAGAAGAGGGCGACGGGAGGGGTGATGAACTTATATTCATCCCCGAGCAAAAGGTCGAAAGGGAAAATCATGATTGCCAGCAGAATCCAATAGAGCGTGCGCCCCGTCTTCGCGGTCAATCCGGATAACTTAGCCATAATTACAATAAATTTCATCGCATCCGCAGGGAAGCGATATATAGAAAACTGAGAATTAAAAGCAAAGTTAACAAATCCCCCCGACTTAATGAAATATAAAGCGATAAAAATAATTTTGGGAATCCCGGCTATGGTTAAAACCCCGATATTTACGGAAGCGTTCTAAGGAAGAGCCTTAAGGATGCACGCTAAGGGAGTGCTCTTGCGAAGCCAATGCTTTGCTGCGTTTTGTAGAATGGAAGTTTTTTATTAGATTTGCAGGGCGCATCGGCAATGTCGCCGGTGGTGGATATTCAGACAGAACATGAGGTTTCCATTCATAAAACAGAAAGATTCGATGCAGTGCGGAGTGGCGGCACTCGCTATGGTGTGCCGCTACTTCGGCAAGGCTTATTCAATGAGTTTCCTCGACAGCCTGTGCCATCCGACCACCGAGGGCGTTTCCCTTCTTGGCATCTCAGATGCCGCCCGTCGCCTCGGCCTTGACAACGTCTCCGCCCGAGTCGGCATAGCCGAACTGCCTAAATGTCCTCTCCCGGCCATCCTCCATTGGAACCAAAACCATTTCACGGTCCTATACAAGATTTCCAAAAACGGAAAGCGTTACTACGTTTCCGATCCGGCGAAAGGCCGCATAAAGTTGAACCGCGGCGAATTCCTGCAGCATTGGGGAAGTATAGGAGAGGGCGACTACGCCAAAGGGGTGGCGATGTTTTTTGAGAAAACTCCCGAATTCGGTAAGACCGAAGAACCCGGAGGCGAAGGCGAACGCCGTTCGTTCCGGTTTCTCGCAGGCTACCTCCGTCGCTATCGTCGCTACTTCCTCCAGATATTTCTCGGTCTGTTGCTCGGATGCGTGTTGCAGCTCATCATGCCGTTCCTCACGCAGTCGATTGTCGACATCGGCATCCATCATCGCGACATAGGATTTATATGGCTCGTCCTGCTTGGCGAATTGATGATAGTGGTGGGCCGCACGGCCACCGACTTCATCCGTCGCTGGCTTCTGCTCCATATATCGATGCGCATCAACATCTCCCTCGTCAGCGATTTCTTCATAAAGCTCCTAAAGCTGCCCATGTCGTTTTTCGATACGAAGCTCATGGGCGACCTCATGCAGCGTATAAGCGACCACTCAAGGGTGCAGAATTTCCTGACGGGGCAGGTTTTGGGAGTGGTCTTCACTTTTCTTAGTTTCATAATCTTCGGGGCGGTGCTTTTCGTCTACGACCGCCTGATTTTCTTTGTCTTCCTTGCCGGAAGCGTGGTCTACGGTCTTTGGATAAGCACGTTCCTGAGGCGAAGGAAGGTGCTCGACTATGAGCTTTTCGAGCGTCAGGCAGCCAACCATAACAAGACCTACCGGTTCATCACCTCCATGCAGGAGATAAAGCTTCAGGACTGTGAGCTGCGCCGCCGATGGGAATGGGAAGACTCGCAGGCCGACCTCTTCGCCGTGCAGATGAAGTCGCTGCGCCTTCAGCAGACGCAGGAGGCCGGCTCCATATTCATCAACGAGGTGAAGAATATCCTCATCACCGTGCTTGCCGCCACGGCCGTCATCGACGGGCGCATGACGCTCGGAGCGATGCTGGCCGTGCAATACATTATCGGTCAGCTAAATTCCCCGGTAGAGCAACTTATGTCGTTTATATATTCGCTTCAGGACGTGAAAATATCCCTTGAGCGTATCAACGAGATTCACGAAGGCCGCAACGAGGAATCGGCGGAAAGCACGGCCTGCGATTTTCCGTGCGGCAAGGATATCAGTTTCAAGAACGTAGATTTCCGCTACGACCTGCATTCCCTGAAGAAGACACTCGAAGATATCTCTTTCGATATTCCGGAAGGGAAGGTGACGGCCATTGTCGGTGCTTCGGGAAGCGGGAAGACAACGCTGATCAAGCTTATGCTCGGTTATTATCCCGTGGAGGCCGGCAGTCTCGAGATTTCAGGGCGTGAGATTGGTAGCTACAACCTGAAATGGTGGCGCCGTCATTGCGGAGTCGTGATGCAAGACGGGGTGATCTTCTCCGAATCCATCGAACGCAACATAGCCGTGGGAGATGATGAGATCGATCGGGAGCGGCTTGAGAGGGCTGCCCGCATAGCCTGTATCCACGACTATGTTATGGCTTTGCCGCTTAAATACGACACTAAGATCGGTCCCGACGGCGTGGGCCTGAGCCAAGGTCAGCGTCAGCGCATATTGATAGCCAGAGCCGTCTACAAAGATCCCGACTTTATCTTCCTCGACGAAGCCACCAACGCACTCGACTCCAAAAACGAGCGCATGATAGTGGAGAACCTTAATGAATTTTACAGAAACCGCACCGTAGTGGTGGTGGCCCACAGATTATCCACGGTGAAAGACGCCGACCAGATCATCGTGATTGACGGCGGCAAGGTAGTGGAAAAAGGCGACCACGCCACGCTCGTCTCCCAAAAAGGCGCCTACTACACCCTCGTCCGCAACCAGCTCGAACTCGGCTCCTGACCCTCCACGCACGCGCTCCATGCCAGACTGAGCGCGGACTCGGTCGGACGGCAGTAGGCCGCAGGCTCGGAGGCCTGCTCCCCATGTCGGACCTGGCACGGACTCGGACTGGACAAAAAGAAAAAGGGCCATGCAAGCTGTTTGTCGGACAGTTTGCATGGCCCTTTTTCTTTGGGTTTTCTTTTATAACTACGGCCTACCGTAGTTATAGCCATCCGTGGAAGTGCCGCCTGATCGTTATGACGGCTAACAGCATTACTTGGGATTCACGATGCACGATTCACGATGCACGATTCACGGTTGGACTGAGCGCGGACTCGGTCTCCATGTTGGACTGGGCATGGTGTCACGGGGCAGGTTCGGAGGGCTGCCGCCATGCCGGGGTTGGTGGAATCCTTTTTCATGCACGAAACCTGATGAAGCGACCTCTTTGGGAGTGGTGGCGACAGCCACGTGTGGCTGCCGGTCGTGGGGCATCACTGCCATCAAAAACTCGTGACGGACGAGACGGGGGATGCTGGGGCATCGCACCCGGACGTGACGGCACTTGTTTTTGCTTCGGTTTCGTCGGATGACTTCCGTCAGGTTGGACTCGGTTGTGCGCAGGCCGGGAGGCCATGCGCTCCATGCCGGACTGAGCGCGGACTCGATGGAGTCGCTGACGGGTGTTGCAGAATGTCAATGTTCTCTTAATGGGGGCTTCTCAGGGCCTCCATGGCGGCAGTCAGTCGGGACGGCTTTTTGCATCTGTACCGGGCCGGGGACGGTTGAGTGGCTTTGTCGCCTTCGCCTTGACGATGG
>ERZ778513.1065-NODE-1065-length-18334-cov-28.171235_pt1 | contig 18334 bp, 19 predicted proteins | sample MGYA00510345_ERZ778513 | MGnify/ENA primary metagenome ERZ778513 (study PRJEB29527, sample SAMN07138966) | mouse gut metagenome | material: feces | host: mouse | place: China:Nanjing | collected 2016-01-25 ... | reverse complement strand
GGTAAGGAACTGAAACCAAAATCATTCAGGATTGATGATGAAACAGCGGAAAAATTCAAAGAAATATCAAACACTATCGGAGGCAACCAGCAGGAAACGCTTGCAAAACTCATTGAGGCATTTGAGTTTCAATCCGGCAAGGCTATATTAACCGACAAAAAGGCAGACATAGAACAATTTGAAAAGTATGTATCTGCTATTACACGAATGTTTATGGGAAGTCTGGAAGATAACCAGAACATAACCGAAACAGTACGGACGGAGTTTGACGCACTCTTAAAGTCCAAAGATGCAACTATTCAGGATTTGCAGGAGAAATTAACAGTAGCAAAGCAATTAAAAGAAGATGCCACTTTAAAAGCCAGGGCGCACGCGGACGAAAACGCAAGATTGAACAATGTCATTGACAGCCTTAACAATGAGTATAACTCCAAAATGGACGATATGCAGTCTATGCTATCCGATAAGGATAATCTTAATAAAGCCTTGACGGATTCATGCAACGACCTTAAAGCCAAAATCGAGGGCATGAAAGATGCTGCAGAACAGTCTGCTATATTCCGGGAAGAATTGGAGCAGATAAAGAAAGAACATGAAAAAATTATCCGGGAATATTCAGAACTTGAAAAGCAGATGCAGCAGGAGCAGACCGCAAATGAAAAAGCCGTATCGGAATTAAAGCAGCATGAAGCAGATGCTTTAGAACGTCTGAAAGAGCAATTACAGACAGCGCAGGATAAAGCAGTATTGCAGATTGAAAAATCATATCAGGAGCAAATACAGAAGTTAAAAGCAGATAAACAATCAGAGGTTGACAAGTACCAGCAGAAATATTTTGATTTACTGGAACAGATGAAAAGCCAGGCAGAAACAGGAGGCGAGAAACAATGAAGATATTCACGGCAGCAGTTGTAAAGGGAGGAACAGCGAAAACAACGACCTGCACCGCCCTATCACAAATAGCAGCGGCAGCGGGGCAAAGGGTACTTGCTATTGACCTTGACCCACAGGCGAACTTTTCAAGCTATATCGGCGCAGACCCAAACAAGCCCGGCAGTTATGATTTACTGAATGGCGCGCCTGATGCCCTGCAGCTTATCCAGCAGACGGAGCAGGGCATATCTGCAATATCAGCAAGCCGGAATTTGGGAGTTATTAAGACCACACCAGCAAGCGCAATGAAGCTGCAGAAAGCCCTAGAGCCGGTAAAGAATAATTTTGATGTATGTTTCATAGATACCCCGCCCGGAATACTGGAACTGCAGAACGTGGCTTTACACGCTGCCACAGGCTTAATTATCCCATTGGAGCCGGACAGCAGCAGTTTACAAGGGCTTTATCAGATTGCGGATATGGCGAACCATGCAAAGAAGCGCAACCCGGAATTATCTTTTACCGGCATTGTCTTAACAAAGTATGATAACCGCCCCGCTATCAATCGCTATCTGAAAGATGTACTCATAGAAAAGGGCGCAGAAATGGAAATACCGTACTTAATGGATATTCGGCAAGGCATAAAGGTTAGAGAGGCACAGGCAATGCAGCAATCATTATTTGACTATGCGCCCCGGAGCAATCCGGCAAAGGACTATAAGAAACTGTATGAAATGATTATGGAGGGCTAGGAAATGGCGAAAAAAGACTTTAGCGCAATGAATACCGGCAGGGCAGAAACAGCAGAGAGCAGCGCAGTTATGCGAAAGCTGGAACAGGGGGCAAGTAATAAGGGGCAGCAGGGAGAGACAACACAGCAGGAGGCAGCAGAGCGGGCGGCAGCTTTAAGGACACAGGGAAGAAAGGGCTGCAAGGCTATCCGTATCAATATGGCTTTTACTCCCGAAAATCACGAATTTATAAAGACTATGGCGCGGATCAGCGGCAAGACCATGACAGAATTTGCAAATTTGTGCATTCAGAAGTACCGGGAGGAACACCCGGACTTATACGAACAGGCAAAACAGATTATAGACAGCCTATAAAGAAAGGGGCATAGCATGGCAGCAGGACAGGAACGGCAGGAGCCGGAAACATTTGCACAAGAAGTGCAAGAAGATAAAGCGGCAGCAGGGCGGCATATTCATAGCATTAGAATTTCCAGCAACATAGACCCGGAGAAAGCATGGCTTTATGATTTGAACCAAGAAAACTTTAAGAAGCTGACACCAGAGCAGCAGGAAGAATGGTTAGCGCACCAGAAAGAAGCTATGGAGAGATTTCCAGAGGCATTAGAGCGCATGGAAAATAGTATGAAATCTATAATTTTAGCACAAGGCGAAAGCATAAAAGAAGCCCACTTAATTCTAGCTGATATGTTAGGCGATATGCGTAAAATGATGTCAGAATCGTTTAAGTCTCTTTTCAATGCTGATGTGCTGGAATATACAAAGGAAGTATTGCAACGACTTTCAGAAGAAACAAAAGAAACATTGCAAGAAATTGAGGAAAACAATACAGAGGACACACCCAAAAGCACCCCACGACAGGCGAGAAATAAGGCAATAGAAAAAGGCGCGATAATGACTATTGAAAATCGTGTTGCATCACTATCCTCTAAAGAATTAGCAGACGCTCTAACAGGACACGCTATATTTCTATTGCCTAGCGATTCAAAAAATTTTGTTTTTGATAAAGGAAAACTGAATAGCCTTTCTTTAAGTGGCGACAAACTACTACCAGCAGAAAAAATTTATACAGCCGTTTTAATGGCGATATTAAAAATGGTTTTACAATCACAGAACCAAACAGGGGATTATTATATAACATTCTATGTAAATTCTATATGCAGGGAATTAAAAATAGACCCAAGAGAATTTTCCTCAAAAAGAAAAGAAAACAGCGAGTATAATAAACTATCAATGAAAGAAAAAAGGCTTGCTACTCTGGTAAATATAATATCACTATTTGACAGGGCAGTTGCAAAACTACCAGACGGCAGCTTTTACCGCGTACTTTCATTTTCAAGTTATGATGCAGAGAGCGACACAATGACAATAGATGCACCATACCTTTTCAAAATTAAAGAGATGGAAGAAGCAAAAATGACAAATATATTGCTTCATGGAAGTATTGCACAAGAATCAAATTTTGCGGCTGTGGAATTGGCAAACAGAATTTTAACAGGCTTAAAACAAAGAGGACTAAGGCCAGACCCCAAAACAGATAAAGACATAGAGAGAGAAAACAACGGAGAACCGCCATTAAAGAAAGTTACTTATAAAGTAAAATATTCCACGCTTATAAGCGATTGCCCAATGCTGGAAAATGAGTTGCTAAAAATCGAAACAGAAAGCACGAAAAACAAGAGCCAAAAGAAAAATAAGAAGCTGAAAGATGTTTTCGGAGCGGCATATAGAATTATAAGGGATAAATCAGATGCTTTTACCTACTACAAAAATTTGACATTTTCGGTAATGAATAGCAAGACCGATGCAATAATAACACCAACACAAAGCCAGCTAAACGGCAATTTAATTATTACGCATGAGGGGAAAAACTGATAAAAAAGTTATGTGGGAGTTGGTTTAAGTTATGTGGGAGTTGGTTTAAGTTATGTGGGAGTTGGTTTAAGTTATGTGGGAGTTGGTTTAAGGCATTTTTAAAAAACCTAGTAAAATCAATGCTTCCGGGGTACAAAATTTTTCCTAATGTTTTAATCTTTTAATCTCTTAATACGCGCTGGTGGCTTACTTGACGTGCCGCCGCGCTCATCTATAATATATATGCGGGCAAACCTGCTGCCAGCTATTTTCTTTATCGGCAGCAGATAAACGAGTTTTTCCCTATTTTCCCTTTATATTAGGGAATACCGCAAAAACTGTACAAAAATGTACGCGAAAAAAGGACGCTCCGAACCGGCAAGCGCAGAGCGTCCAACACACCCAACACTGGCGCAGCGTTTCCGGCGTGTATGGTTATTTTAGCACCAGCGCGGAAATGTTGCAAGATTCAAGAAAGGAAATCAGACTATGAACAGAGAAGATGCAAAACAAGAAATCCGGCGCAGAGTGAGGATAACCGACTATCTGGAAAAGAGCAAAAGCGGCTTGTATTGCTGCCCTTTTTGCGGGAGCGGCCACGGAACGCACAAGACCGGCGCGGTCAAATACTACCCGGAAACAAATACTATTTGCTGTTTTGGGGCTTGCGAAAAGAAAAGCTATGATGTATTTGACATTTACATGAATCATTATGGAGCGGATTATAACACCGCATTGCAAATGCTGGCCGGGGAAATCGGCATAGAGATAGACCCATACAGACCAGACGGAGCCGCCGATCAGCGCGAGGCAAGGCAGGATAAAGCCGTACAAGCCCCACAGGGCGATTTTAAGCAGCAGGACGATAAAAACACCATACAGGAGCAGAAGGCCCCGGAAAACGGCGCACAGGAGCGCACAGAGGGCAAAGCGGATTATACAGAGTATTACCAGTTATGCAAAGGGAGGTTAAACAGCCCGGAGGCAGTTTCTTATTTATCGGCAAGGGGAATCAGCGTCAATACTGCTGCTGCATATTGGATAGGATTTGACCCGGCGGCAGATTTGGCAAACGCTCCTGGAGGGCAGGGGAAAAATAAATTTCCATGCCCGCGCATCATCATACCGACAACCACAGGGCATTATATAGGGCGCAGCATATCCCCCGATACAGAACGCCCATTCCAGAAAATGAATGTAAAGGGCGGCAGTCCGAGGATATTTAATAGGCAGGCTTTATATGCACAAGATGTGCGAGAAGTATTCATAACAGAGGGGGCTTTTGATGCCTTATCAGTTATTGAGGCCGGGGCTGCAGCAGTCGCATTGAACAGCACCAGCAATGCAGATGCCTTGATAAAGCAGATTCAGCAGAAAAAGACCGCTGCCATATTGATAATATCACTTGACAATGACGAAAGCGGCAGCAGCGCGACACAGACGCTTATAGACGGCTTCAAATTGTTAAACCAGCCTCATATAGTGGCGAACATATCAGGGAAGTATAAAGACCCAAACGAGGCATTGACAAAGGACAGAGAGGGCTTTATAGGAACTATCAGAAAATTACAGAACCAGACAGCGGCAAGGCCGGACAATGTATCTGCCTATATAGACAATATCATGCAGCGGGATATTGACAGAATGAGAGGCGCGGAGGAAAGAAAGACAGGATTTGAAAGACTGGACGAAATGAGCGGCGGTTTATATCCGGGATTGTATGTGATAGCCGCTACAAGCAGTTTAGGAAAGACAACCTTTTCACACCAGATCGCGGACAATCTGGCGATAGCCGGAAATGAAGTATTGTTTTTCAGTATGGAGCAATCGAGGCTTGAACTTGTGACAAAGAGCATTGCAAGGATAACAGCGCAGGAGGATATAAGCAAAGCAGTCACAAGCCTATCTGTCCGCAAGGGATATTTCCCGGACAATGTAAAGGCGGCAATCTCAAAATATAAAAGCGGCGTAGCGGATAGATTGAGCATAATAGAGGGGAATTTTAACTGCAATATTTCTTTTATCGGCGAGTATGTGAGGAAGTACATAAAAAAGAATCAGTGCAAGCCTATTATTGTTATAGACTATCTGCAAATACTCCAACCGGCAGAGGATAACAAGCACATGACAACGAAAGAAACGGTTGACAGTACGGTAACTGAATTAAAGCGCATCAGCAGGGAGCATGATATAACAGTTTTCATTATATCCAGCGTGAACAGGGCAAACTATCTGACACCGATAGACTTTGAAAGCCTTAAAGAAAGTGGCGGGATTGAGTACACCGCAGATGTTATTTGGGGCTTGCAACTTCAATGTCTGAATGAGCCTTTATTTTCAGAGGCAAACAAGATAAAAGAAAAGCGGTTGAGAATCAGACAGGAGAAAGCAGCAGAGCCGCGAAAGATAGAATTGTTGTGCTTAAAGAATCGCTATGGAGTAGCAAATTACAGTTGCGGTTTTGACTATTATCCAAAGTATGATTTATTCGTACAGACAACACCCGGAGAGTTTAACCCTTACTATGGGGAAAATCCTTTTGAGGAAACAGAGCCGGTAAAAAAGGCGGGGAGAAAGCTATAATTTGATAATCAGACCCACAAGGGGCGGCAATTCTGCTGCCTCTTTTTTATTGGCAAAAAGACATTTTGTCCTGTTGCCAGATAGCTTTTAATCTGGTACAAATCCTTGTTCTTTTCATTGTATAATAAGGATAGGAACAAGAAGTGCAAAAAGATATTTGTTATCTATGAAGTGCAAGAAGTCAAAGGAGGTATTTATATCATGGCGAAAGCTGAAACAGATAATGCAGCAGTAGAGGCGCGGAGGGCATACAAGAGGGAGTGGGCGCGGAGAAATCCCGATAAGGTAAAAGCGGCGCAACAAAGATATTGGGAGAAGAAAGCGGCGCAGATGCAGGAGCAGCAGGGGGCGCAAGCATGAACAGCCGGGATAAAGGAAAGCGCGGGGAGCGGGAACTTGCGGCAATCCTGAAAGAGTATGGATATAATGAGGCGCGGCGCGGGCAGCAGTATTGCGGCGCGGACGGTTCTGCAGATGTGATAGGACTGCCAGGAATACACATTGAGGCAAAGCGCGTTGAAAAGCTGAATTTGACAATGGCAATGGCGCAATCTATGAATGACGCAAGACCCGGAGAAATACCGGCAGTATTCCACAGGAAGAACCACAGGCAATGGCTTGTTACTCTGACACTTGATGATTTTATGAAACTATACAAAGCAGGAGGGAAAGAGATTGAAATACAAGGATAAAACAATAGCGGCAATCAGGAGCAGGAGAGGCCTAGAGCCTGTAAAGATAAGTCTTAAAAAGTTGCTGGACAGCGGCGGCATGGAGCATTATTTGAATTTGTGTTCTGACAGGCTGGCAAGTGAACTGATGGTAGACGGAGAGGACACAGCTTTTAATTTTACTGATTTCCCGGATATTCTCTTTACAAGTGACGGCTTTTTCGATTGTCGGCACATTTTGGAGAACTATTTGCCGTTTGACACGCTGGCGGACACATGGCAGCTATTGATAAAGGCAGAGAGGGAAAACAGCGAGATAAACAGAATGGCGGCAGATTTCCGCAAAATGAAGTTGCTGGACTTGATGAAGTATTACATAAAATGGCAGTCGCGCAAGACAAAGGAAGATTCAGAGCGGGAGGCAAAACAGCTTGTTTGCCAGTGGATAGCAGCGGAATTGTGGAGCCGTTCTTTCTTTTCCATCATTTGGAGAAAGTCGAAAGAGGCATTGCTGCAGCTTTATGTAAGCTGGAAGTATAAAGGACTTTTCGACATTATGAGGACTGCTGCAGAAAAGTACAATTAAAAAATCCTGCCGCCAAAGCCGGGGAAAGCACACAGCAGCAGGAAACGCGCCCTATTTGAAATTTTAAAGGGAGGCGGCTGCAATGTCAAGAAAGGCTGGAAATAAAAGAAGCAAACCAAGACCGGGCTATGATGATTTGGGGCTATCCCCGGAGCAGCTTCAGGAGATACAGACGCGCTGCAGATCAGGAGCGTTTGACAGGAAAACCATGCAGAGGGCTTGCATCGGATTTGAATGGATAACAGAATTTATTATCTTGTCGGCAACAAAAGACCTGTCATTTGACAAGATAGAATTTAACACAAAGTGGGGGCGGATAAGTTGCGGGAGAAGTGATTTTTATTCTTATAGGCGGCGATTTTACAGTAATTTGAGTAAGGAATTAAACAGCAACACAGGAGGCGCAGCAGTACATGGTATATGAATTATTAAGCACAGGGGCAGAGAACGCTCGGACAGCAAAAGAACTTTGCCAGGCATTAGGCATAGATGAAAAGGACTGGCGCATAATTACAAAAACGATTGAGAGGGAGCGCAGGGAGGGAAAGCCCATTTGTGCGAGTAGTAGCAGCGATTTCCCCGGATATTATAAACCGGCAAACCGGGAGGAATTGACGCGCTATATAGACCAGCTTCACAAGAGGGCGGGGGAGATATACAAGACGCGCAGGGCATTACAAAAGGTTTTAGAGGGAATGGAGGTATAGGCAATATGCAGTATGAGGTTAAAAAGACCATAGCAGAGATAAGCAGCACCGGCAGCACAGCAAAACGATTGACCTTGACAAGCTGGAACGGAAACCCGGCTAAACTTGATTTGAGGATATGGCGCATAAACGGGAACGGAGATTCACAGCCGGGAAAGGGAGTTACACTCACAGAGGACGAGGCGGCAGCAGTCGCGGCGGCTATTTCTGATTATTTGGGAGGCGCACAGCATGAGTAAAGTTTTGACACCTATTAAGGCAATCCGGGCGAAGTGCCTTGAATGTTGTTGTAACCAGCGGCAGGAAGTGAAGTTATGCACCGTCACCGGCTGCAGCTTATACCCCTATCGCATGGGGCATAGACCAAAGCCCAAAGAAAGCGGCGCAGAGGGCGCAGAAACGGACGGAAAATAATTTAATGGATAAATTATCAATGAGAGGGGGAAAGCGGCTAAAATGGCAAGCTAGCCCCCTAGTTATTTGCATAGCGGGCATAATATGAGCAGAGGGGCGCATCCATGAGCGGGGGAGCGTCCTTTAATTATTCTTTATAGGCAATATGCTTTTTGCACTTCTTGTGCAATCCTGCTGCCCGCAAAGTGCATAAAATGCAAAAAAGTGCAACATAAAAAAGAACAGGAGCGGCTTTCCTGCAATCATAAATCGCTTTTCTGTATGCAGAAATTGAAATAATGTCGGCAGAAATGCTGTTTATGCAGGAAGAAATAAGCTGGAAGTGAATAGCCATTTCCCCGGAGAAAATACGAATAACTCCCGGAGAAATAGCAATAACTCCGAGGGAAACCCGCATTATTCCCGGAAAAATCACGGTTTTTCACGGATAAATAAAATATGCCAGGCATGGCAGCAGGATAACCAGCGCAATCTTGCGCCCATCTGTCCGGGAGCAAATTTGACCCGGAGGGGGATCTGATTAGACCCCACCCCGGATATTCCGGGAGGGTATGCTATCATTTGCTATCATGTGATTTCAAACGCTGGAACATGGCAGCAGGGCAAAGCACCCCTGCCCCATAATTACCAGCACCCAACAGGACGCGCCACAAGCCCCATATAGCCCCTTTAATCCTGCTGCCCTATAAAACCCCTTAACCGCTTTTATCGTCTGTATGGGGCAAATAGGGCGGTTATTTCCGCGCTATGATTGCCGGTAAAGAAAATACTGTACCCGCCCGCGATTACCAGCACCCCCGGACACAGGGGAGGCCGGAACAGAACCCCGCCCCATTTTAGGGCTACCCCGGAGCCGGAGGGAAATTTCCCGCTGGATAAAATGACGCACCCCTGCCGCCGATTAGACGCACCCGGAGCCAGAACAGGCGGCGGCTATCTGGTTTTGTTACTTTTCCAAAAGTAACGCAAAAGCACTTTCGACAGCCGGAGCCTATCAAAAGTGCCTTGCGCCCTGCGGGGCTTACATTCCGAACAGATCAGCGTGTGTGCCGGTTCGGTCTAATCTCAATTCATTTCCGACTTGCTTATAAATAAGTAGCCAGTCCGGGGTAATGTGACATTCCCTATACCCGGCATAATTCCCGGTCAAATTATGGTCTTTGTTCTTTTCCGGGAGCGGGGCGGGAATACGCAATGTATCAATAGCTTGTTGGAGCAGGGGCATTTTATACCCGCGCTTTACGCATAACTTAAAATCTTTCTTGAACTTTGTGGAGTATCTAACATCAAGCATTTGTCATTCCTCCATCAATTCAGCAAATAAAGCCTCTGTACTGCCAGTAAAGAGAGTGCCGCCGCCGTTCTCCAATTCCTCAATAGAGGCGATTGTTTCCGCGTTTGGCTTTTCCTCTGGTACTGCTGCCCCTTGCAGATAAGCAACAATATAATACATCTTACTATCTGGTATCTGGTCTATAAGGCTTTTTGCCATTTCCTTATAACTCATAGAAAACACTTCCTTTCATGGTCTGATAATAGTATACCCCCCCCCCCGGATTGTCGGGGCTATTCTTCTTTATCGGAAAGCCCGTCACGCTCTATTTTCTCATCGGCAGCAGTTACAAAGAATTGTGCCATACTTTTAAGCCCGGACTTTTCTGCAGCAGCCTTGTATCTTTCTTTTTGTTCTCCCGGAACTCGAAACCGTATTTCCTCAAGCCCCTTTTCCTTGATGTAATTCATAGTGTACTCTTTGCTTTTCTCATTGTACTTACTCAAACTGTTTCACTCCCTCCATATCCCCAATGGGGCGATTTTATAAGGGGCTTACATTCCACCTTACACTGATATTATATCAAATGTCAACTTAGCGCGCTATGGGCAAATTGCACAAACTTAGCGCGCTAATTTTGGGTATAATATCAATAGTAATCCTTAGCGCGCTATGGTATACTTAATGTATCAAATGAAGGAGGTACATGAAGCAGATAACAAACATTCGCAAGGCGGTATGTGCAATGGCTAACCAGTTGAAAAAGGCCGGCTATTCCTTATCGGAGGCATTTCGCAAGGCATGGCGGCGGGTAAAGCTGACAATGAATGTCAGAGCAGCAGGAACGACATTCGAGAACCGGCAGGAGCGTCTTAACTTCTTAAAGAACTTTAAGCCGGAAGATTTGACAGTAACCCTTGACCGCGAGGCAGACAACCAGCGCGGCAGTAACGCAATAAGAATTACCGTTCACATTCTCCCGATAAAGAGAAAAACAGTGATCGGCTACGTTCCGGCAGGACTGGCGCGGGAGCTGGCTAAAGCGATTGACGCGGGCGCACAGGTAAAGGCAAAGCTGCTGCAGATTATCGGCGGCTATGGCTGGAAAGAGAGTTTAGGCGCACTGATTAACATTGCAGTATAAAGAAAATGCCCTTGCCAGAGCGGTCACTCTGACAGGGGCGGCAACCCGACAATCTAGCAAATTGGGGGTATGCGGGTATTATATCACGCCTGCTGCCCTCTGTAAAGAAAGGATTATCACATGAAAAGAAAACAGAATAATGCAAAAGCAAGGGCAAGCAGACCAACACAGGAATTTTTAATCGGACTTGTGGCGAAGTATGAAAAGAGAACCGCGCCTATCACCGATGAAATGGCAATGGACTTAATGGACACCAACGAAACAAACCACTTCTTAATGCTGCTGCAAATTGCCGATTATTTACCAATGGGAAAATCGCGGGCAATTCTGAACGCTTACAAGCTGGGATATTTGGCAGGAAAGGCGGCAGCAGGGAATGAACAGAAGTAACGCACTACTTACAATGGAACTCTATGCAAATAAAAATTATGGAGATTCCGCAATAATAAAAGGTGATGTATTTGCATCACGCAGAAAGGAGGTGTACCCCACTGGACTAAAACAATTTGATGCTGCTTTAGGTGTGGGCGGCATTCCTGCAGGTAATATCATAGAGATACATGGACTTGAAAGCACAGGGAAAACCGCACTTGCGCTACATATCGTTAAAAAATTTCAGAAGAGGAACAAAAAAATCCTTTATGTGGACGCAGACCGGGCTTTATGCTCCGAATATTTAATAATGTCTGGCGTTTCAAATCGCAATCTGTATATGCTGAATTTAAACACGCTAGAAAGCGTATTTGACGCTATTAGAACCTTAATTCCAGTATTTGATTTGATAGTAATTGACACATTATCAGCCATACCAACAAATGAAGAAATGTCGTGCTTTGGGCAATATCTGGAAGTAGAAAACAAAACCGCTAAAATATTATCTAACACATGGGCAATCATTAAGCGCGACTTAGCGAGGCATAACAGCACAATGATTGTGTTAGACCAAATGCGGGAGAAAATAGGCATATTATGTGGCAACCCATTATTTGCACTGGGAGGCAGGGCGCTAAAGGAATATAGCAGCATATCTATTGCTATGCACTATATGGGAGTTGAAAAACACGATGGAGAAATCATTGGACAGCTTGCAAGGGCTGACATTGTAAAAAATAAATGCGCCCCGCCATACCGTTCTGCAGAACTGAAAATGATGTATGGCTTTGGAATTGAATAAACACATGAGGCGGCGGGCTTAGTCCTGCTGCCTTTTTCTTTTATCGGCCTTATCCTGCTGCCAGCAAAGCATAAACAATGCGGGAATACTAACAAATGTTGGCATATTTCCTTTATAGGCAGCAGGGGCAGCAGTCATACAGGATAGTTGCAAATAGTGGCATTTAGTGGGATATTCCCATAATGCCGGGGGTTTTGTTACACGATATACGCGCGGGGAATTGTTGCAAAAAGTGGCACAAAAAAAGCGCGCCGGAGCATGGGGAAATTTCGGAAAGTGCGCGAAAATGCGAACAAAAAAAGGAGTTTCTTTACACGATACGCGCGGGAGAGGAAATCATCAAAAACTTACAAAAACTTACACTAAAAAAAAGAGTTTATGAACACGACACAGGCGCGGGGGAGTATCAAGACATTCTGGACACCCTAAAAGCAGATTACTAAAAAATACTAATATCCGGGGCTTATACTGGATTTTACTGGATTATTCGCCATATAGGGCGAGTGCCGGAGCAGATCGGCAGGACACCGGGGCAAGCTGCAGGAGTATCATTCATTTCTTTAGACCCTAAAAGGAATCGGAGTTTTCGGAGTCCATAAAAGGCGTTTAGAGATTTTATAGCCCCTAAAAGCGTGTTCGCGAGAAGCACACCTTAAAAGGGCGGCGCACAATCGGCAGTTCCGGCAGCCATAAAAAAGCAATACTGACATTTCCGACACCCTAAAAGGGGCGGCATGGTAACATTTCTCACACCCTAAAAGAGCGCATCCGGCAGCAGGATTGTATATTGTCTGATATGACAGACCTAAAAAGCCTAAAAATGTTTACTATTGTTGACTTTTTCGGAGGTATATAAAAGCCGGAACACCCTAGAAAATCCTAGCATTGCGGATATAAGAACCTCATAAAACCTCACTTTTTCGGGGGTATGGGAACTTAACATTACTTAACATATCCGGGGATAGTCTGCCAAAACCTTACATTTTCAGAGTATGGGACTTGTGAAAACCTGTTATTTCCCGGCATATAGGACTTGAAAAAACCTGAACATTTACCCCTAAATATCCCTAAAGAATATGCTTTATAGTCCTGCTGCCTGTTAGAATTTGTTAGAGTTTCCCCGCTGCCAGTGTTGGAAAATGTTGGACAACCAGCAATCATAATGCCATAAAATGCCGGCAAAAAAAGAGTGGCACAGCAATCCCCATGCAGGACACCTTGACAATGATTATCATGCACAAGAAGTACAAAAAGTTATTGACACTCACCGCATACATGGTATAATAAGAATAAGGAAAAGGACAAAGAAAAGGACAGGAGGCGCAGAGCATGGGAGCATTGACCGCATATAACCAGCAGACACAAATTGCATACCAGCAGACACAAATTGCATACCAGCAGGAACTATCAGCAGGGCTTTTCATGGACTTTGTGAAATGGGTAGACCGCAGCGCAGGAACGACCCGGACATATATCATAAATTTGCGGCAGTTTGCGGCATGGCTGAAATATACAGTATGCACCCACCCGGAGCGTGAGGACATTATTTCTTATCGGGATTGGCTTTCATCAGAACATGAGGCTATACAGATTGACCCGGAGAGCGTGACCGGCTGGAAGTACAGAACGGACAAAAGCGGAAAGCCGGTAAAGATAATATGCAAACCCGCCACAGTCGCACAGTATTTGCGGAGTGTGTGTCAATTCTTCAAATGGACTGCTGCCAGCGGCCTATATCCGAACATAGCGCAGAACATACACGCGCCAAAGGTAAATACAGAGGATTACAAAAAGGACGCGCTTACACCGGCAGAGGTATTGAACATTGAAAGCAGCATTGCACAAAAGGCGCAAGAAGCTATTTCAACTGCTGCCAGCTATGATAAAGACACAGCCGGGAGAATACAGAGAAGCACAGAGCAGGGCAAGCGGTTATTTGCTATGTATCAGTTGGCGGTAAATGCCGGGCTTAGAACAATAGAGATAAGCAGGGCAAATATAAAAGACCTTGAAACCAAAGGCGGGCAGTCATGGCTTTATATATGGGGCAAGGGCAGGAGCGAGGCAGACCAGAAGAAACCCATAGCCCCGGAAGTAGCAGAGAGCATAAAAGACTATCTGAAAAGCCGTACAGACCATTACACCGGCAACAGTCCTTTATTTGTCAGCACAGGGAACAGGAGCGGCGGCAATCGGATTGCACCGACAACCATTAGCACCATGTTGAAAAAGGCAATGCAGGAGGCAGGATTTGACAGCGAGAAATTGACCGCACACAGCTTGCGGCATAGTGCCGGTACTGCTGCAATGGAGGCAACCGGCGATAATATCTATTTGGCGCAGGAGTATTTGAGGCACAGCGACCCAAAGACAACAGAGAGATACACCCACAGGAAGAAAGACGCTGCACAGGCGGCAATAGCGAAACAGATTTATGACCTTTATCATGGGATAAGTGATAATGACCCCCGGCAGCAGTTGGAGCAGGCTATTGATAAATTATCCCGGCAGCAGATAGAGCAGTTAAAGGGAATAGCTGCAGCAATGGCAACATGATTTCTAATTCAGACTAGTTAAAATAGCTTAATTAGAAAATTGCACAAGAGGCGCAAAAAGATACTATATATGCGGTTTTGCACAAAAAGTAAAATATTAAAAGTAATACACAAGTATTACAATGTAGTGTATTACAGAAAGGCGGTTATATCATGGCAGAGGGTAAGGAACTGAAACCAAAATCATTCAGGATTGATGATGAAACAGCGGAAAAATTCAAAGAAATATCAAACACTATCGGAGGCAACCAGCAGGAAACGCTTGCAAAACTCATTGAGGCATTTGAGTTTCAATCCGGCAAGGCTATATTAACCGACAAAAAGGCAGACATAGAACAATTTGAAAAGTATGTATCTGCTATTACACGAATGTTTATGGGAAGTCTGGAAGATAACCAGAACATAACCGAAACAGTACGGACGGAGTTTGACGCACTCTTAAAGTCCAAAGATGCAACTATTCAGGATTTGCAGGAGAAATTAACAGTAGCAAAGCAATTAAAAGAAGATGCCACTTTAAAAGCCAGGGCGCACGCGGACGAAAACGCAAGATTGAACAATGTCATTGACAGCCTTAACAATGAGTATAACTCCAAAATGGACGATATGCAGTCTATGCTATCCGATAAGGATAATCTTAATAAAGCCTTGACGGATTCATGCAACGACCTTAAAGCCAAAATCGAGGGCATGAAAGATGCTGCAGAACAGTCTGCTATATTCCGGGAAGAATTGGAGCAGATAAAGAAAGAACATGAAAAAATTATCCGGGAATATTCAGAACTTGAAAAGCAGATGCAGCAGGAGCAGACCGCAAATGAAAAAGCCGTATCGGAATTAAAGCAGCATGAAGCAGATGCTTTAGAACGTCTGAAAGAGCAATTACAGACAGCGCAGGATAAAGCAGTATTGCAGATTGAAAAATCATATCAGGAGCAAATACAGAAGTTAAAAGCAGATAAACAATCAGAGGTTGACAAGTACCAGCAGAAATATTTTGATTTACTGGAACAGATGAAAAGCCAGGCAGAAACAGGAGGCGAGAAACAATGAAGATATTCACGGCAGCAGTTGTAAAGGGAGGAACAGCGAAAACAACGACCTGCACCGCCCTATCACAAATAGCAGCGGCAGCGGGGCAAAGGGTACTTGCTATTGACCTTGACCCACAGGCGAACTTTTCAAGCTATATCGGCGCAGACCCAAACAAGCCCGGCAGTTATGATTTACTGAATGGCGCGCCTGATGCCCTGCAGCTTATCCAGCAGACGGAGCAGGGCATATCTGCAATATCAGCAAGCCGGAATTTGGGAGTTATTAAGACCACACCAGCAAGCGCAATGAAGCTGCAGAAAGCCCTAGAGCCGGTAAAGAATAATTTTGATGTATGTTTCATAGATACCCCGCCCGGAATACTGGAACTGCAGAACGTGGCTTTACACGCTGCCACAGGCTTAATTATCCCATTGGAGCCGGACAGCAGCAGTTTACAAGGGCTTTATCAGATTGCGGATATGGCGAACCATGCAAAGAAGCGCAACCCGGAATTATCTTTTACCGGCATTGTCTTAACAAAGTATGATAACCGCCCCGCTATCAATCGCTATCTGAAAGATGTACTCATAGAAAAGGGCGCAGAAATGGAAATACCGTACTTAATGGATATTCGGCAAGGCATAAAGGTTAGAGAGGCACAGGCAATGCAGCAATCATTATTTGACTATGCGCCCCGGAGCAATCCGGCAAAGGACTATAAGAAACTGTATGAAATGATTATGGAGGGCTAGGAAATGGCGAAAAAAGACTTTAGCGCAATGAATACCGGCAGGGCAGAAACAGCAGAGAGCAGCGCAGTTATGCGAAAGCTGGAACAGGGGGCAAGTAATAAGGGGCAGCAGGGAGAGACAACACAGCAGGAGGCAGCAGAGCGGGCGGCAGCTTTAAGGACACAGGGAAGAAAGGGCTGCAAGGCTATCCGTATCAATATGGCTTTTACTCCCGAAAATCACGAATTTATAAAGACTATGGCGCGGATCAGCGGCAAGACCATGACAGAATTTGCAAATTTGTGCATTCAGAAGTACCGGGAGGAACACCCGGACTTATACGAACAGGCAAAACAGATTATAGACAGCCTATAAAGAAAGGGGCATAGCATGGCAGCAGGACAGGAACGGCAGGAGCCGGAAACATTTGCACAAGAAGTGCAAGAAGATAAAGCGGCAGCAGGGCGGCATATTCATAGCATTAGAATTTCCAGCAACATAGACCCGGAGAAAGCATGGCTTTATGATTTGAACCAAGAAAACTTTAAGAAGCTGACACCAGAGCAGCAGGAAGAATGGTTAGCGCACCAGAAAGAAGCTATGGAGAGATTTCCAGAGGCATTAGAGCGCATGGAAAATAGTATGAAATCTATAATTTTAGCACAAGGCGAAAGCATAAAAGAAGCCCACTTAATTCTAGCTGATATGTTAGGCGATATGCGTAAAATGATGTCAGAATCGTTTAAGTCTCTTTTCAATGCTGATGTGCTGGAATATACAAAGGAAGTATTGCAACGACTTTCAGAAGAAACAAAAGAAACATTGCAAGAAATTGAGGAAAACAATACAGAGGACACACCCAAAAGCACCCCACGACAGGCGAGAAATAAGGCAATAGAAAAAGGCGCGATAATGACTATTGAAAATCGTGTTGCATCACTATCCTCTAAAGAATTAGCAGACGCTCTAACAGGACACGCTATATTTCTATTGCCTAGCGATTCAAAAAATTTTGTTTTTGATAAAGGAAAACTGAATAGCCTTTCTTTAAGTGGCGACAAACTACTACCAGCAGAAAAAATTTATACAGCCGTTTTAATGGCGATATTAAAAATGGTTTTACAATCACAGAACCAAACAGGGGATTATTATATAACATTCTATGTAAATTCTATATGCAGGGAATTAAAAATAGACCCAAGAGAATTTTCCTCAAAAAGAAAAGAAAACAGCGAGTATAATAAACTATCAATGAAAGAAAAAAGGCTTGCTACTCTGGTAAATATAATATCACTATTTGACAGGGCAGTTGCAAAACTACCAGACGGCAGCTTTTACCGCGTACTTTCATTTTCAAGTTATGATGCAGAGAGCGACACAATGACAATAGATGCACCATACCTTTTCAAAATTAAAGAGATGGAAGAAGCAAAAATGACAAATATATTGCTTCATGGAAGTATTGCACAAGAATCAAATTTTGCGGCTGTGGAATTGGCAAACAGAATTTTAACAGGCTTAAAACAAAGAGGACTAAGGCCAGACCCCAAAACAGATAAAGACATAGAGAGAGAAAACAACGGAGAACCGCCATTAAAGAAAGTTACTTATAAAGTAAAATATTCCACGCTTATAAGCGATTGCCCAATGCTGGAAAATGAGTTGCTAAAAATCGAAACAGAAAGCACGAAAAACAAGAGCCAAAAGAAAAATAAGAAGCTGAAAGATGTTTTCGGAGCGGCATATAGAATTATAAGGGATAAATCAGATGCTTTTACCTACTACAAAAATTTGACATTTTCGGTAATGAATAGCAAGACCGATGCAATAATAACACCAACACAAAGCCAGCTAAACGGCAATTTAATTATTACGCATGAGGGGAAAAACTGATAAAAAAGTTATGTGGGAGTTGGTTTAAGTTATGTGGGAGTTGGTTTAAGTTATGTGGGAGTTGGTTTAAGTTATGTGGGAGTTGGTTTAAG